>Ga0153933_1000615_pt1 | contig 12156 bp, 13 predicted proteins | sample TSNJ017MetaG_FD_102275 | JGI IMG/M metagenome (GOLD analysis project Ga0153933, IMG submission 102275) | Attine ant fungus gardens microbial communities from New Jersey, USA - TSNJ017 MetaG | ecosystem: Host-associated > Fungi > Mycelium > Unclassified | place: USA: New Jersey, Wharton State...
CCCGAGAAAACGTACATCATTAATCACGAACTCACGCCCGATGAGATCGTTCAGCCTGAGACCGCGAGTAATGACGTTGCGTCGAAAAACCGACGGCGGCCGGTCCCAAATTCCGAACTGAGTACAGAGGTCGTTATATGTCTCCTCCTCAAAAAACGTAATTTGCCCTTTGTAGGATTCCTTATAACCGAAAAAACGGTCTCCTGCGATCCCCTTACCCGCAACACACCAAATCGAGGACACCTCCAGGGCCGGGTTAGTAGATGGTCGATCGCGCTCGTGACCAAAGAAGTTATGGCCGGGCGAAATGTAGAGGTGGGTAATTTCGAAATCCGCCACCAGAGACGATAGGCTGGTTGTGGCATGGCGGCAACGGGCGCGGCGAAACGGCGATTGGAGCGACGGGCCGGTCGGGCGAAAATCACACCCCGTGGCTCAAATCCGGCGCGGATACAGGTTGGGAACATGGTTGACCATGGGCGCGCCGAGATTTTCGCCCTACCGGCCCGTTCGCTCTGCACGCCGACACGCCAATTGCACGCCTCGCGGAGCGCGTTTATCCTGGTGAATGGCCGTGCAAACGTCCACGTCATCAGGGGGAGTCGCCCAGGTTTCGATACTGAAATACTCAGCCAACGTGGCTTCAGGTCGGATCGCCAGGGACGATCTGACCATTGAGGAACCGCTCGAGATTAGCGTGAAATTTCGTCGTGGTAGTAACCTCATCAAGAAGCCGCTCTCGATCACAATGCGGACGCCGGGGTCCGATCGGGCCTTAGCGGTGGGATTTCTTTTCACAGAAGGAATCCTGCATGAACTCTCTATGCTGGGCTCAGTGGATCAGGAAGCCGAAAATTCCGTGGTCGTTACCCTTAATGAAGAAGTTAACCTGCAGCGACTCGAGCGGCATTTCTATACCACCTCGAGTTGTGGAGTTTGCGGCAAAACTTCTTTGGAAGCCCTGAGCATCAACCGTGAGATTTACCTGAATTCTTCGTGGCCCAAAGTGTCGCCTCAACTGCTGGTAACACTGCCCGAGATTTTAACCCGCTATCAATCAGAGTTCTCGCGCACCGGCGGAATTCATGCGTCCGCTATTTTCGACGGGCGCGGGCATCTCTGCGCCATCAGCGAGGATGTCGGCCGGCACAACGCTTTGGACCGATTGATCGGAAACGAATTGTTGGGGGGGCGCACCGATTTCTCGGATTTAATGCTGTTGGTCAGCGGACGAGCCAGCTTTGAGTTAGTCCAGAAAAGCCTAATGGCCGGGATACCGATCATGGCTGCAGTGGGCGCGCCATCGTCCTTGGCGGTCGACCTCGCGCAGAGATATGGGATGACGCTAGTCGGTTTTTTGCGCGAGAACCGGTTTAATCTGTATTCCGGCGCGGGAAGAGTGGGGGTGTCGGCGTAACGGCGTGCGGGCATATGGCGTAAGCGAAGGGGCGGCCGAGAATGCGAGCGCATTGGGTAATTCGGTGGACGAAGGGAATGCCCGATTAATCCCACGGATCCCATATGTCCCACAGATCCCAGCCGTTTCTTTCTCCGATCACGACCGCCACAACGAGTCGCCCCTTGCGCCAGGCCGGGCCGCGAAAGAACAAAGGACTGCCGCGAGACATGCGGGCTTGGGTTTCTATTAATGCGCGGTCTCTGCGAAAAAACTTGATGCTAACAAGAAATCTTCCGTGTCCTTCTCGGATCCAATTGCTTAGCTGAATCCGCATGTTGCCGGGCAAATTTACCATGGCCGGTCTGCCCGCTTGGAGGGTGACTTCATTTTGGCCGAGCGAACGGAGACCCGTATAACCGACCAGCTTCTCAAGGCGCCCGTTGTAGTTCTTGATCCAGGTCGGGACATCCCGGCTCATCTTTTCGTTCGACGCAAACAGCAGGCAAGCCCACAGCTTATCGTTAGCGTGAGCAGGCGCTACCATGGTCAAGCCAAACGCGAACCCGGCCATAACCAGCCTGCATCGCCGGTAAAGGCGTACGCCTTTACCGGCGATGCAGGCTATTATCGCAGCAGACAATTCCGGTTGAGCCGGAATTGTCTGCTGCGATCTTAAGCGGGAGATGGGTTGCGGATGCGTTCTATGCAAGTCAGGTGAAGTAGAAAGCGTGCGCGCTCGTTGGCAATTAGTAGCGTGCAGGGTTCACGTGCCGAATCAAACCAGATTTTCCAATTCTCTCTTCCCAGAAATCGCCCGGCTGAATAGTCCGGCTTGAGCCAGACGATTCAGCGATAGCGCGGGTAAGCGGCGAATGCTCTGACGCACCCGTTGCTTACCCGCGCTAACGGGTCAGATCTTCGTCATCCGGCACGTTTTCCACTCCGTCAAGCTTGATCAACGTGATGCCTTTTTCCGAGTCGACAGTGGCGCTGATCTTCGGATCGGTCGTGGTTGTCTTTAGCACTTCAGCCACATACTCAGGCTGTGGCGTCCATGGGTGCGGAATTATTAGCAAGAAAAGCAAAAACGCAAAAGCCAACGAGGCGGCGCCTCCCCAGGCCAGCCGAGGAACGCGGAACCATGACGGTAGAGACCGCTCCGCCGGCACAATTTGTTCCATCAGTTTAGAAGTAAAAAACTCAGGATGCGCTAGTTTGGCGGGAACGAGATTGTCCTGCAGCAGCTTTTTTAGCTTAGACATGTCATCACGCTCTTTGAGCAACTCCGGATGCTCCTTCTCAAAAGCGGCGGCCTCATCCTTAGTCAAAGCCCCGTCGACCCAGGCAGTGTAGAGTTGCTCAAAGGTTTTCATAAACGTCTTTCAGCAGAGACTGCAGTTTCTTTCGCGCATAAAAAAGGCGAGACATCACCGTGCCAATCGAGCAACCCAGCGCCTCGGCTATTTCATTGTATTGAAGTTCCTCAATCTCCTTCATCACAATGACAGCCCGATGTTCGGGTGAGAGTTTACTGATAGCGAGCTCGATTCGCAGCCGGATCTCTTCGCGTTCTAAACCTTGATGCGGCATCGGGTCCGGCCGCGGCATGGTCTTCGAACCCGGCTCAACTTCGGTAGCGGCGATATCGTCATCGAATTCCGCGGTCTTTTTAAAGCCTTTTCGGCGGAGCGAATCGATCGCCACATTGGTCACAATCCGGTAAAGCCAGGTATAAAAAGAGGCCTGTCCCTTGAACCGGTGGATCGAGCGCCAAGCCTTGACGAACCCTTCCTGCGCCAAATCCCAGGCATCTTGTTCATTCTGGACCATTCCGTAAATCATGGAAAAGACCTTGCTCCGGTATTTGATGACCAGCTGTTCGAAAGCCAGGGCATCCCCTTTTTGACACCGCTGGACTAAAGCAATGTCATCCTGCTCCACAGACTCAGCAAAGCCGCCACCACTTACAGACAATACAGACGTGCGTCCTTCAAGATTCATTCAATTAAGCCTGCAGCTTTCACCAACGCGCCGGCATTGGTGAAAGCTGCAGGCTATGGCAGAAGAATTCGGCTATGCCCGGAAATTCTTCCGCTTCTTTTACAAAGGTTTCTACTGAACTAGCTCCATTTTCGATTTACTGGCCCGATTCTCCACCCACTTTCGAGTCTCGACGTCGCGGCAGATTTAAGATGTGAGGCTAAATTTGCTATCTGCTATTCAGAACGCTTCTAGCCGTAACGCCGGCGCCATTCGGCTCGGAGCTCGCCCATCATCACAATAATACTGTCCCTGACGTGGAACAGGCGCTGGACCAGATCCTCAAACTGAGGGCGTTTGACTAGACCATCTCGATCCAATTGAGTCGCAGCTTCTATGGCCGTCGAAATCGCCCGCAGCGCGCGCTTCAAATAAGCAATGGTCATCCCGATCTCTTCGCTCTCTTGGTCGCTCAGCGCTGCCGCCAATTTAGCGCTGGCCACTGCCACGTGGGACGCCAGTTTTACTCCGACCGGATTCGATGCGACCCCGTGTGCTTCATCAAATAGTTGATCAATCCAGACGGTCAGCGAGAACGCGCTTTGATATAAAGGATGCGACTCAAAAGATTCTCTCAGGCTGTCGTCGTCTTCGGATTCGTCTTCTTCGCCAATCTCCAACTCTTCCAAATCTTCGATGGCCGGCTCTAATAAGTGAGGCCAACCCATCTCGCGAGCAATGATTTGATCGCGGTTCGGATCGTCGATGTATTTCTCGAACAGCTCCATGTACCGCTCGGTCTTGCTATCCTGCTGCTGTAGAAAGCGTTCCCAGTCGTACTCATCCCAGGCCCGCTCTGGCTCATCGAAGAAATCAGCCATACGCGATCATTATCTCACCTCGGAAACCGCTGCAAAGGTTTTATCACGCACCGTTTGCAACCGAAGTTGGCCGCAGGCGGCGTCAATATCGTGTCCTTTCTCGCGCCGGATGGTGGCATCGACGCCGCGGCTGCGTAAAGCTTGCAGGAACGTGGTTTGGCGGTTGTTTGCAGGGCGGGTCCAATTAAGGCCGTGCACCTGGTTATACGGGATCAGATTGACCTTTGCCTCGATCCGTCGAGCCAGGCGGGCTAGCTTCTCCGCTTGGTCCAGACCGTCGTTGACTCCTTTGATCAAAATAAACTCGAAGGTTATCCGCTGTTTTTTCCGACTGGAATAGTAGGCACAAGCGTCCATCAACTCGGCCAGCGGATATTTGCGATTGACCGGCATGATCTGCCCGCGGACCTCATCGGTAGCCCCGTGCAACGAAATCGCTAACCGAATCTGGAGCGGTTGATCGGCCAACTCCCGAATGCGTGGCGCTAAACCACTGGTTGAAACCGTCATATGCCGGGCGCCTATCCCAATCCCCCAACCCGCATTGATCGTCTTAACCGCTCGCAGCAACTGCTCAAAGTTCGCTAGCGGCTCGCCCATCCCCATGAATACAATGTTGTTAACCTTCTCACCGGTTTCACCTTCGATCTGTACAATTTGTTCGACGATTTCGCCCGACTGCAGATTACGCGTCCAGCCGTCTAACCCACTCGCACAGAACTTACATCCATAAGCGCAACCAACCTGGGTCGATACGCAAAGCGTCTTCCGATCCGCAGCCGAGCCGTATAAATCCGGACTGGCGGGAATCAGAACCGTTTCGATCAGATTCCCATCAGCGAGCGAGAAAAGGAATTTTCGCGTGGAATCTTCGGAGCCGGTCTGCCGGATTTTTCGTAGCCCAAAAAGGCGAAAATGATTCTCAAGCTGGGTCCGTAATACCTCAGGTAGATTGGACATCCGAGCAAAATCGGCCACGCGCTTGCGGTAGATCCATTCAAAGATCTGATCTGCCCGGTAGCCGGGTTGGTCCCGCTCCTGCAACCAAGGAACGAGGTCAGCCGGGGACAAATCGAGAATGGCTGGCCTAGGTTCGTTCATCCGATAAATTCGCTCGAAGCTCGTTTAATGACAAATGACAGATGACAGATGACAAATGGGAGGCTCGCGGCCTGTCTTGGGGTGTCATTTGTCATTTTTCATTTGTCATTTGTCATAAGGATGAGCATTAAGCGAGTCCTCACCTATGACGAGCTATGAGATCTTCGGCCACTGTTCATTCCAACTCGCCAACGAGATTTTCGTTTATCTTCAAGAGAAAGAAAAACCGGTCTACCGCGCCATAATTCAGAATTTAGCGAACCAAAGAAAGCTGCGACCGGTCTTCATCGAGCGAAAACCGAAAACGGAGCGGCATACTTGGCTGCAGCAGGCGCTCGCGCGAAAGCCTGCTGACGATCTGGCCACTCAGGTCCTCCAGATCTGGCTTTTAGGCGCCCAACAACCCTTGATCTGCCAATTTCTCGATGCGCTTCAAATCAAGCATGACGGTAAAGGGGTAGTCGACCAATTACCGCCCGAGCCGGAACTTGAGAAGTTACGGAGCGCGGTCGATCTCATTCTGGCCCATCACGCTCCCCCAGTGGTGACGGTCTATCTCCATCTGTTTCTAATGATGGATGACTCTGGCTGGAAGCAGCTGGCAGAGATTTTGAATACCGATGAACGCTTGAAGCTCGGCTGAGCCTCGCTTATGAAACGTGAAAGGTGAGAGGTGATACGCCTGCAGACGGTGCGCGAAAGACTTGCGCCGACAGAGTGAAAGGCGTGGCTTAGGCTCCAGAGGCCTCTACCTTTCACTTTTCACCTTTCACATCTGGCTTCCGGCCCGCTCGCAGGTTCAGCATCTCGACCAGGGTCGAGAACGCCATGGCAAAATAGATGTATCCTTTATCGACATGCTGGCCTAGGGCTTCCGCTACCAAGAGCACGCCGATCAGGATCAGAAAGGCGAGTGCCAGCATCTTGACGGTGGGGTGCTGGTTGACGAACCGGCTAATAGCGCCGGATGCAGCCAGCATTAGCAACATCGCTAACACCAGGGCGGTCACCATTACGGCTAACTGTTGCGCCATGCCGACCGCGGTAACCACGGAATCGAATGAGAATAAAATGTCGAGAAACATGATCTGGAACGCAACTCCCCATACTCGACGGTGCGTTGCTTCAGTGATGCGCCGTTCCGCGTTTTCGAGGCGTTCATGAATGTCCCGGGTACCCTTGGCAATTAGAAAAAGCCCGGCACTAAGCAAGACGATGTCCTTGGCTGACCAAGTTCTTCCGAAAAGCGAAAACCAGGGCGTCGTCAAAGTGGTCAACCACGAGATACCAAGCAGCAGCAGGACCCGGGTGAACAACGCCAACAATAGCCCGGCCGTGCGGGCTTTCGGTTGATCTCGTTCCGGCAGCTTGCCGGTTACAATGGAAATGAACACAAGATTGTCGATGCCAAGCACCACTTCCAGACAAGTGAGTGTAGCCAGACTCGCCCAAGCACTCGGTTCTGTGATCCAATGCAAAAACTCCATAATCGCCCGATTTTTTTCGGAGCATTGTGATCGAAGCCGAAAGTGGGCAGGAAAACAATGGCGAATGGACGCCTTAATTGGTGGAGCGAGGCTCCCGAACGTCCCCAAGACCTTTAACGAAGAATTGAAGGTGCCTCGGCTAAAGATTTGGCTAGACCTATTGGCCCGCCGAGCCGGGTTCCCAGGTGTGGCCATTTCAGATCCGACGGTTCGAAATCCACAACCCTAAGTCTTTCCTAACCGGCCGTTGGCACACACTGGGCCACTGCTCGACGCGTTATTTGAACTAGCAGCACCTCTTCTAACGATGCAATCGGAACTTTCGCTAAAACCCATTGGACGTTCGGGAGCCTCTACCAAATATGTTGCGCCCATCACCCCCTCACCCTTTCGCCCATTTCGCCCTTTCGCTACCCTACCGGCACCATGAAAAGCTATCGGAAGGAACTTTGGTTCGAGACCAAGAAGAGGCGGGACCTTTTGCGCATTACTCCGCAGATTAATCAATGTCTTCGCGAAAGCGGCATCCAAGAAGGCTTGGTTCTGGTCGACGCGATGCATATCACGGCGAGCGTCTTTATCAATGACAATGAGTCAGGTCTGCACGGCGATTTCGAGGTTTGGCTGGAAAAATTAGCTCCAGAAAAGCCGCACGACCAATACGCTCACAACGGCGCCGAAGACAACGCAGATGCGCATCTCAAGCGAACCATCATGGGACGAGAAGTGGTGATTGCGGTCACAGCCGGCAAACTGGATTTCGGTCCTTGGGAGGAAATCTTTTATGGGGAATTCGACGGCAAACGCAGGAAGAGAGTGCTGGTCAAGATTGTGGGAGAGTAGAGGGAACGCCAGACTTCGCCCCGCCGGTTTAGACTCCGAGAGGCTACGCCGGGCAAGTGTGCACCGGTAGAGAGGTGGCCCGGAAGTAATCAGTAAGACAGTAATCAGTCCATAAGACTTGCTTAGCATCGGCTGAACACTGATTACTGATTACTTTGCCATTCTCCCAGAGAGTGAAAATGACTAGCGGCTACATCGACGCGCACAATCATCTTCAGGCTGAAGAATTGATGCAGTCTTTGGGCGAAGTGATTCCGGCTTGTGAACGCCTTGGGGTGACCCGGATGATAGTGAACGGGATAACAGAACGAGATTGGGATCGCGTTAAAGACTTGGCGGAAAAGCACGCCTTCGTAACGCCAAGTTACGGGTTGCATCCTTGGTATTTGAAGGAGAAACAAGCCGGCTGGGAAGAGCGTCTGGAACAACGGCTGATAGAGGACCCAAAGGCGCATGTGGGCGAGGTCGGGCTTGATCTTTGGATACCTGACCCGGATCTCTCATCTCAGGTTGAGACCCTGCGACGTAGCCTTGAGATCGCTGAACGAAATCACCGTGCCATTACGATTCATGGTTTGCGAGCATGGCAAGTCCTGCTCGACGTGCTGGCCTCCGAACGGCTGCCTGCCCGCGGGTTTCTTTTGCACGCTTACAGCGGACCCGTGGAGTTGGTCGGACCATTTACCGAGCTCGGCGCTTATTTCTCTTTTTCCGGATATTTTTTAAATCCAGGCAAAGAAGAGCGGCTAGCGCCGTTTAGCCAGATTCGTTCGGACCGGCTATTAGCGGAAACCGACGCGCCTTCTATGCCTTTGCCTGATAGCCACAACGAGTTCGAGCTACCGCCCGCGTCCAATGGGGAAATTATTAACCATCCTGGAAATATCCAGGCTGTTTATGCCGCGTTGTGCTCCCTTCGCAAAGCCGACTTATCCGATCTAGTAAAAATCTGCGAGCAGAATAGTAACCGGCTATTTGGGTAGTAGGTTGGTAGTTTGCGGTTGGCAGTTTGCGGTTGGCAGTTGGCAGTTGGCCGTTGGCCGTTGGCGGTTGGCCGTTTGGCGGCCGCGGTTCGTGGTTGCGAGGTTGGCGGTTTTTCTTTAGGCGCGAAGCGCTGGACAGATTTTAGCCTAGAGCTGGCAGACTCACCCTGGGCTAAAGTCTAATCAGCGCTTCGCGCCTCCAAACCGCAAACCGCTAACTGCAAACGGCCAACCGCAAACTCCTAAACTGCTTAACCGCTCGCATGCGGCGTGCTATTCTGCTAGGTAGAACCTTGGGAGAAGAGAGTTGATCAACACCAAAACGATTGAGACGCTGCGTTCGGCCGCTTTTGTGAATCCTTTGACCGCAGGCTCGGACATCGAAGCGATTGAACGTTTGTTGGAGGAGCTAAAGGCGAGCCCGCAGGTCGCTGATCTGGCTGAACTTAAGAGAGCCATCATCGAACGGCAAAAAGTAGATCCGCCGTTCCTGCCCATGGGTGCAGCCCTCCCGCATGCCAGGACCGACAGTGTGCGAGGCATCGTTATTGCAATTGGAATTTCGCCGCAACCAATTCCCTTCTCTGCAGGATCGGCCAAGCTCGTACTCCTCATCGGGGTTCCCAAGAAGGCGGTGGCCGAGTACCTGGAACTGACTTCCTTTCTGGCCCGTCACCTTCGAGGAGAGAACGTGCTGGATCGGCTGATGGGAACGACCAATATCGAACAGTTCTTGGCCGCATTCGCGCCTTAGGCCGTCATGGACAATACGTCCGAATCGCGAGCCCGCCTGAGTCCTGCTCTGCGGCGACTCCTGCTGGTTAAGGTCTGGATCGTTGAGCATTTTCGGCTCCATGAGCGGCAAACCACCCTGGTTTGGGCGGCAGTTATTGGGTTTTTTGGGGCTCTGGCGGCGGAGTCGTTTAGGAAGGCAACCGAATTTCTGCAGCTCCTAGGTACAGGTCACCTCAGCAGTATCGTCACCAGTTTCGAAGGCCTCCCTCTGTGGCAGCGTTTTCTCGTTCCAACGGCCGGAGGGCTGCTGGCCGGGCTCACGCTTTGGTTTGGCAATCGTTTGATTAGCAGCGTTCGCCAAAAATCGACTACGGACTACATGGAGGCGGTGGTAGTAGGGAACGGCAAGATTTCATTCCGCGCGAGCCTGGTAAAAACCATTTCGGCACTGTTCTCGATCAGTAGTGGTGGATCGATCGGGCGAGAAGGGCCTTTAGTTCAGCTCTCGTCGCTGTTAGCATCTCTCGCGGGCCGGTTACGAAGATGTCCGGTCCCGCAAAGGCGACACATGGTTGCTTGTGGCGCTGCCGCTGGAATTGCCAGCGCGTACAATGCGCCGATTGCCGGCGCCTTTTTCGTCGCTGAAATCATTCTGGGCACGGTGGTGGTGGAATCACTCGGGCCATTGATCCTGGCCTCGGTTGTCGCCACATTCACCACCCGCGCCATCCATGGCGCCAGTCCTCTCTATCGGTCGCCCGATCTCGAATTTCATTCTCGCTGGGAGGCTATTCCGATTTGCCTGATGGGCCTCTTGCTGGGACTTTTAGCCCCGGTTTTTTTGCAGTTGTTACGCCGGTCGGAAAAGCTTTTCTCCAAGCTCCCATCTCCGGCTCCGGTTAAAATGGCGATTGGCGGCGCCATCGTAGGCGGTATCGCGGTCTTCTACCCTCAGGTCTGCGGGAACGGTCAAGACATGCTCAGCTCCCTTTTCCATCAGAACTGGGATTTTGATACCATTTTGATCCTCTTAATCGCCAAACTGGCGGCGACCTCAGCCACGTTCGGTTCCGGCGCAGTGGGCGGCGTTTTTACTCCCACCTTGTTTATCGGATGTGCGCTTGGGTTTCTGTATGGCCAGACCATTCTATTTCTGTTCCCAGCGCTGCAACCGGATCCCAACATTTACGGATTGATTGGCATGGGAGCGTTTCTTTCGGCCGCCAGCGGAGCGCCCATCATGGCGATCCTGATGGTATTTGAGCTTACGCTGAGCTACACCATTGTGCCTTTTCTAATGGTGGCATGCGTGCTGGGGTACTACTGCAGCAGCATTTTCGAACGCCGTTTTATGTACGGCGAATCGCTGGAACGGAAAGGAGCTGCGTTCTTCAACTCTCAATTGGCTGAAGTCCGCGTCACCGATCTTATTCGGACCGACCCGATCACCTTGCCGGAACAGGCCAGCTTCGCGGACATCGCCCGCACCTTTCTTCAATTCCAGTTCCAGCATATCTACATAGTGAACGCCTCGCGCCGATTCCTAGGTGCGATCTCGCTCCATGATGTGAAGGCATTTCTGGACCGGCCCGAGCTAGAGACGGTGGTGATTGCTTCGGATATCATGGATGAAAATTTTCCGCGCATTTCCCCGCTCCAAGGCACGGCCGAAGCATTGCGGAAGTTCTCAGAGGCGAGTTCGGAACGGCTCCCGGTGATCGACAATTTTAATTCGCAGCGCCTCATCGGCAGTTTATCTAAGACCGATTTGATCCTCCATTTAGCAGGAGAACAAAGCCGCCCGGCGGTTGCCCGAGCCGTGGAGACGGAGGTTGAGGAGCAACCGGTGGCGGGTGACGGCGCAGCGGCCGCGAAGGGTGATGGAGCGAAGTGAGGCGATGCGGCAGGGCGAAGACCCGACTTCGCAAAGCCTACGTCGGCCTATCACCGTTTCGCCGGGTCGCTTTCGCTCCGCCGCTACCTGGCTATATTACCAACCATGGCGGGCGGTTATCAGTCCATTGAGAACCATGGCATTATCGGGAACCTGGAGACGGTGGCGCTCGTTGCCATCGATGGGACCATCGATTTTTGCTGTTTCCCCGATTTCGATTCGCCCACGATTTTTGCCGACTTGCTGGATAGCGAAAAAGGCGGGCGGTTCTCGCTGGCCGCTAGTCTCCAAAATAGCCGGCCCAGACAGACTTATCTCCCCAATACCAACATCCTCCTAACTCGGTTCCTTTCACCGGACGGCGTCGGTGAAGTCAGCGATTTCATGCCGGTATTCGACACCGAGGTTGGGAGCGACGAAGGGCTGCGCCAAGGGGCCAAGATAATTCGGCGCGCAAAATGCGTTCGCGGCGAAGTCCCATTCCAGATGATCTGCCAACCACGCTTCGATTACGCCAGAGCGAAGCACCAAGTCAAAAGACTATCAGACCAGGAGGTTCTCTTCATCCCGGAGGCGTCCCGGTTGCCAACGCTGCGACTGCACTCGGAAAAGCCGCTCCAGATTACGGATCAGGGCGTCATCGCCGATTTTGTCTTAATGGCCGGAGAAAAAGCCTTATTTGTGCTCGAGCTTGATCTCGGCGAGACCATCGAACCCGACCGTATAGTAAAAGATTTATTTTTAGAAACTCTCAACTTTTGGCAGAAATGGATCTCCAAATCGCAGTACAGCGGCCGGTGGCGAGAGATCGTAGATCGATCCGCATTAGTCCTGAAACTATTGACTAGCCGCC
>Ga0153933_1000616_pt1 | contig 12153 bp, 15 predicted proteins | sample TSNJ017MetaG_FD_102275 | JGI IMG/M metagenome (GOLD analysis project Ga0153933, IMG submission 102275) | Attine ant fungus gardens microbial communities from New Jersey, USA - TSNJ017 MetaG | ecosystem: Host-associated > Fungi > Mycelium > Unclassified | place: USA: New Jersey, Wharton State...
CGGACGATGCATACAACCGGTATCTCTCTCATGCCTACACTCGAAGTCTATTTGGCCGCGGGTCACAGCGATGCCAGCAAAGCGGCGTTGATTCACGGAATGACGCAAGCGACTGTCCGTGCGATCGGCGCGCCCGCCGAATCGGTGCGCGTGCTGCTCAGCGAGTTGCCGGCGGCGCACTTCGGTATTGGCGGCAAGAGTGCAGCCAACGGCGCGGCGCCATCCCTGCCGGTCATTGTCGCGATCCTGATTGCCGGTCGCACCGACGCGCAAAAGCAGGCGTTGATCTCTGCGCTCTCCGCCACCGGCGCTGCGATACTGGATGCCCCCATCGAGGCGACGCGCGTCATCATCAAGGACATTCCCAACACTGACTTCGGCATTGGCGGTCAGACGGCACGGGCGCTCGGGCGCTGACAGCTGACGGGGCGTGTGCCTCCCAACCTGGGGCGCTACCGGGATAAAGCATGTGTTGGTCAGGAATTGGTCGTACCGTCCGCAATGAATGCGCAGGAGTGAAGCGACATGACACGGAATGACAGCCCTCAAGGGCAGAGCACGCTCGAGGCACTCCAGGCGCGCATCTCGGCACTCGAAGCCGAACGCGCTGCGCGCAAGACAATCTCGCGGTATATGGCGCTTTGCGATGTTCCTTCAGCCGCCAGCAGCGGTGAATCTTTGGCGGCGCTGTTCGCCAATGACGCAATCTGGGAAGGTATCGGCTCCCAATACGCGCAGAAATTCGGTCGCCTGGAAGGACGCGCAGAAATCATCACGATGCTGCAGCGGTATCTCCCGCCCACCCCGCACTTCACCACGAATGTGCACTTCCTGACGGCGGAAACAATCGAGGTCGCGGGCTCGTCGGCCAAGGGGCGCTGGGTAATGCTTCAGGCGTCCGGCTATGTCGACGCTCCAGCACAACTGATCTCCGCACGCCTTGAAGTCGATTTCTCGCCCGCACCTGACGGCGACCGCTGGCTCATCCAGCATTTTCGCACCGAGCGTCTGTTCGACGCGCCCTGGCATGTCAACCCTCGAAACGACACGACATCATGACAGCCTTTATCAGTCAGTTTTCCTTACGTTCTAACGAAGCCGCGAGCGCGCCGACGATTGCGATCAAGGACACGATCGACGTTGCTGGCTACCCGACCACCGCGGGAAGCCGGGCGCTCGCCGGCTCCCCACCTGCGGCACGCCATGCCGACGTGGTGCAAAACGTGCTCGATGCGGGTTGGCATATCGTCGGCAAGGCGAACATGCATGAACTGGCGTTCGGCATGACAGGTATCAACGATTTCACCGGCACACCGCGCAATCCGCAAGATCCAGCGCGCATTCCAGGGGGCTCGTCGAGCGGCTCGGCGTCGGCGGTCGGCCTCGAGCTCGTGGACGCGGCACTCGGCACTGACACCGGCGGCTCCATCCGCGGACCCGCAGCGTGTTGCGGAGTGATTGGCCTCAAGCCCACGTTCGGGCGCGTGTCGCGTGTCGGCGTCGCACCCGCCGAATCGTCGCTCGACTGCGTTGGCCCGTTTGCCCGCGACATGCGCACGCTCATCGCTGCGATGGCGGGGATCGACCCAACATTCGGTATCGGCGCCGCAAGCGAGCGGTGTACGGGGATCAACATCGCATGCGTGTCAGTGGAGGCCGACGCCGACATACTCAAGGCTGTGCGGAACGCGGTCGATCGAGCTGGAGGCAATACGCGGTCTATCCAGCTTCGCCTTCTTCAAGACGCGTTCGACGCGGGACTCGCAGTGATCAATGCGGAGACCTCGCGCGCTTTCGGACACCTGGCTGGTGCCGGTCGACTCGGCGCCGATCTCGAAGCGCGTTTGCGCCTCGCGGCCGCGACGACGGCCGCGCAGTTAGAGGCGGCGGAGCAAGTGCGGCGCCGGTTCACTGACGCAGTCGACCACGCTCTCGCCGACGTGGACGTGCTTGTCATGCCTACCTTGCCTACTCTGCCCATCACAGTTGAGGCTGCGCGCAGCGGTACGTCGGTTATCGCCATGTCGTCGCTGATTCGCCCGTTCAATCTGAGTGGTCATCCGGCGCTCAGTATGCCGATACCTGTTGCCAACTCGTCGCTGAAAGCAGGCTTGCAGATTATCGGGCGCAAGGGTGCCGACGAACGGGTATGTTCTGTTGCAGCGTGCTTTGAGGCCGCGCTTGCGGCGTGATTATCCCGGCGCCCAATAATTCGCGATCCGGGAAGATTCTCTTCCGCAAAAGCGAGAATCCTCCGGATCCGGTCGCGCTCGTCCAGCTCTTTACGACGTGGCGGTCACCCTAGACTGTCGTCATATAGCCCCTTACGCCAGAAGATGACGATGCTGTGCGATGAACTGTTCTGGCGTCGTCAGCGGCTGACCGACGATTTCAGCCGCGCTGTTGTCGACGCCCACCAATAGCTGTTCCTGCTGATCGACCTTGATCGCCTTGAAATGCATCGCAAACGAAGGATCGCCGTCCCAGCCCATGATCCTGACGAATTCGTCCGGCGTGACCTGCTCGAAGCGCACGTCCTTTCCGAGCGTGGTCGCGAGGATGCCCGCAAGTTCGATGTGGCTCACTTCACGCGAACCCGTGACCGGGATCACCTTGCTACCGAACGCCTCGGGATTCTCGAGAATCTTGACGATGACACGTGCGATATCGATAGCGGCGATGGGCGCGAAGCGGCTTTCCGGGTCAAACGGAGTCAGATATCGGCCCGCACGGATTTCAGACGCCGTGTACAGAATCCATTCGGAGAAGAAGTTGACTCGCAGATGCGCGGTCGGCACGCCCGAGCGGTCGAGGATCTGCTCGGAGAGCCAGTGACTCATCGTTGCCGGGCTGCGTGCATGCGGGCGCGACTGCCGGTGCGACATGTACACGATCTGCTTCACGTTGTGCTCATGGGCAGCCTGAGCGAAGATCGCGGTCGCTTCAACTGCACCCTGGGTTAGCGGATAGCAAAAGTACGCACCCTCCACGCCCTTCATCGCGCCGCGAACATCTTCGATCTTCAGCATGTCACCTGGCGCGATCTCCGCGCCCAGTTCCTTCAACGCCTCCGAGCGGTCGTCTTCGCGGTGAACAAAAGCGACGACCTTGTGGCCGTTTTCCAGCAGGAAGCGAACGGTGGGAGCGCCCGTAACGCCGGTGGAACCCGTGACGAGAAACTTCTTCATATAGACCTCAAGGGGTTAAGGAAACCTGGCCAAAACTTGTCTGACGTAATCGCCACTCAAGCAGTATGACCATCATGTTAGAAAGCGCACAGCCGACAGTTCGCCAGAAAGGAAAACACTCAAACATGACGACCATCATGCTTCCATTGACGAAGCATGATGGTTATACTGCTTGTCGTCAACACCTTTCTTGCCACTTTTCGGAGGACGTATGCGTTACCCGCCAGAGGAGACTGCAGAGAAGCATGCCCGCATCCTCGAACAAGCTTCCATTCTGTTTCGCGAGCGCGGATTTTCCGGGGTCAGCCTCAGCGAGATCATGAAGGCGACGGGGCTCACGCACGGCGCCTTCTACAATCACTTCGAGTCTAAAGAGGACCTGATTTCGGAGAGCATTGAAGACGCATCGGCCAGATTGCTCGACTTCATGAAGGAAAGTGCGGCGTCTGGTAAGCCAACGACTCAATACGTCGACAGATACCTCACTGAGCAACACCGCGACGAGAGGGGAGACGGATGCCTGATCGCAGCATTGGGGAGCGAGATTGCGCGCGAGCCTGCGGCTCAAGCTGCATTCACGCGGCATGTGGAGGGTACGCTCAAAGGCTTAACCGAGCCACTTGCAAAGGCAAAAAAGAAAAATGCTCGTCGCGATGCGATCCATACGCTTTCGAGCATCGTCGGAGCCATCATTCTGGCTCGCGCGGTTGATGACCCTGAACTCTCGGAAGAGATTCTCCGCGAGGTGCGGGCGGTTCTGGACTGAATGCGTGCCTATCGGGTGATGTGCAATTGAACAGGCGACTGTCCCTCGTCACTCCCCTTCCTCACAGGAGCCCAACCTACCGACGTTTGCGGCGAAGTTCGCGCCCTGCGTATACAGCCAAAAAAAGGCCAATAAGCGTGGCCGCTACGGCCAACGATTCATCATGCCGTCCGCTGTCGATCGACAGCGTTGCATGAAACCAGAGGCTCATTCCGATCGCCGTCATGAGCAAGCCAAAGATAAGCCCCCACACCGGTCCCGCCGTACTAGAGCTTTCTAATCTGTGAGACATCTTCATCGCTGCACTTCCCCGCCCCGAGTTTTTTTGATTGCCGCTTCCTGCTAGTTCAGCCTTCGCGCCGCCTGGAAGTAGCGTACGCGATCAAAAAAAAGCCATCAACAGGCTAAAGCCAGAATACGGCGCACTGAACTATCATCAGAGTGCCGCGAGGCGCACCCTTCATCCGATGTATTAACGAGGAGCTGACGATGTCGATTGAAAACGTTATCTACCGTGCTCACGCCGATGTGACGGGAGGCCGCGAAGGCCGCGCCGTCGCGCCGGAAGGCGGATTGGACCTGAAGCTGACGAGACCGAAAGCGTTGGGTGGCAATGGCGAGAAAGGTACCAACCCCGAAGAGCTTTTTGCTGCTGGTTACAGCGCGTGCTTTATCGGTGCAATGCAGTTCGTTGGTCAGCGCGACAAAATCGCGGTCCCGGCAAATGTGTCGGTCAACGGAAACGTGGGTATCGGGCCCATTCCTAATGGCTTCGGCATCGAAGTCGAATTGAAGATCTCGTTGCCGGGCATGTCGCGCGAAGCGGCCCAGGATCTGATCAACCGCGCGCATATTGTGTGCCCCTATTCGAATGCAACACGCAATAACATCGACGTGACACTGACACTCGTCTAAGCCGTCAAGCGGTTCGATCCGTTGCAGGTCACGCTGATCGGTGACCTGCCGCCCCTCTACTCGGTTTGGAGCGTTGAAAGCCGTGTCAACGGCGCTTCATCTTGAGCACACGAGAAATCTGACCCAGCGTAAAACCGCTGTTCTTGACGTACTTTTCGTAGTCAAGGGGCGCGGTAAGCGATTGCTCAGTGACGTATTCGCCCATATAACGAAAGCGGTCGGACGCGGTTCGCACAAAGACAGGTACGGGTTCGGTCTGTCGCGCAAGCGTTCGACCGGCCGCACGTGAAGCCGCACTGCTGTCGCAAACAATGACGTCTGGGGCGTAGGGATTCAGATCCTGGCGCAATCGCGCGGCGACTACCTTGCCACCCTTCACGGGCAAAAATGCCTGCTTGCATCCGCCCGTCACCCTGTGAATATCTTCCCGGGAATATTCTTTTCCGATTTCAAACATGCTCTCACTCCTGACAATAACGCCTGACTGAGGTCCAGTAGCGTCAAGCGGAGCGATGATATCGGTCCTGACCTAAATCCCTTGTAAAGAGTGTGAGTGCCTTGGTAAAGGACGTATACAGCCCAAGTCGAACAGATCGGCATACGTGCCGGCCGCGCGCGAACGACACGACACGACACGACACGACATGGCGACGATGAACGCCGGCTCCAGCAGTTGCTCACTTGCCGCCAGTGACGTCGAGGAACGTGCCGGTAATGAAGGAAGCCTCGGCACTGGCTAGCCATAGGATCGCCCGCGCAACCTCTTCAGGCTGGCCGCCTCTTCCCATAGGGATCGAATCCTTGACGCGATCCACCCGTCCCGGCTCTCCACCGCTGGCATGCATGTCAGTGTAGATGTGCCCTGGGCGAATGCAGTTGACGCGTATCCCATCCCGCGCAACTTCTTTTGCAAAGCCGGTAGTGAATGTCTCAAGGGCGCCCTTCGACGCGGCGTAGTCGACATATTCGTTTGGACTGCCAAGCCGCGCCGACGCCGATGAGATGTTGATCACGGCGCCGCCTCGTCCGTTGTGACGAAAGGACATCCGCTTCACCGCTTGCTGTGCACAGAGGATAGGACCGATCGAGTTGACAGCAAAGATCCGCTGCATCCGCGCGAACTCAAGATCCTCCAGCCGGGACTGCCGCGCAATGATCGCGGCGTTGTTCACCAGCACATCGATCCGCCCGAACTTACGGTCGATCGCGGCGAATAGCTGAGCGACCTGCTCAGGGTCCGCGCTATCTGCGCGCACAGGTAACGCTCGACGCCCCGCAGCTTCTACATCGGCCGCCACTGCAAGGGCGGCAGCTTCGTCGGAGATGAAACTGATCGCCACATCGTAGCCATGTGCGGCAGCAAGACGCGCAGTCGCTGCGCCTACGCCACGACCACCACCCGTTATCAGAATTAGCGGCGCCTGCGGGACGGTATTCATTTAGCGAACCTTCGTGTGTTGGTGGGATAACAATTGAGCGCTGGGACCGGCTGAATGCTGGCGGCTCATTGGCTGCTCACTGACTGCCTTCGCCGATTCGCCCCAACGCAGACAGACAAGAATAACGATCGTGCGATGCAAAGACAAAGCAGATTAAATACGGGCCCGGGTTAGAAAAACTCTTTCGATGACGAGCACGTTGCCCTCCGCGCGAGGATTGACGATATGTGGCTTAACATTACGATCTGCCGAGAGCCGGCCCCTCTCATTTGCTAGCCTGCGATAAACTGCTACACGTATCGACAGCAAGCCGTCCATGATGGGCTGCCAAATCATCGCAACCCTTCGATTCCTCGCCCTTTCGATCAGCGGCCAGTTGTTCTCCATCGCTACTGCCGCAAACACTGCGAACGGTTCCTATGAAGCGAATCCCTCTGAATGTGCTGTTGCACGAAATCCGCGCCTGCAAGATCTGCGCGCCCGTGCTGCCGCACGCCCCCCGCCCGATAGTCGCGGCATCCGAAAGCGCGCGGGTTCTGATCATCGGCCAGGCACCGGGGGCGCGAGTGCACGCGTCAGGCGTTCCGTGGAGCGATGCAAGCGGTACCCGCTTGCGCACGTGGCTCGGCCTCGACGATGCGACCTTTTACGACGACAAGAAAGTTGCGCTTGTGCCGATGGGCTTCTGCTTCCCAGGGCGTGGCGCAAGTGGCGACTTGCCGCCACGGCCCGAGTGCGCCGCACATTGGCATCACGATCTGTTGGCACAGATGCGCTCGGTCCAGCTCACCTTGCTGATTGGTCAATATGCACAGCGCTTTGGACTCGGCGAAGCATGCGGGGAGACACTGACCGATACGCTCCTGCGATGGAGAGACTTCAGCCCGAAAATCATTCCGTTGCCCCATCCGTCGCCGCGCAACATTGCGTGGTTCAAGCGCAATCCGTGGTTCGAAGCCGAGGTGTTGCCGACGTTGCGTGAGCGTGTTGCGCAGGCGTTGTCTGCTTCTGCGTAGCGGTATGCGGCAGGTCACTGGCGCCACGAGTCAGAGCGCGGGACACTGCCGTAATTTTCAGCTAAGTTTTGATGGTCAATCTGTGCACGGTACCAGGTACCACAACATTTAAAGCCTAACGCACGGGACGATCATGAAGCTCAGATGGACAGCCTTTTTTCTCGCGCTCATCGCGAGCGCACTGATTTCCGGATGCGCCACGCCGGTAGAACGGGCCAACGAGAAAGACGACCTGCTTGCAGCAGCGGGCTTTCATATTGTTCCGGTGACAACAGACCAGCAGCGTTTGCAACTGAACACGTTGCCACCGAACCGTGTGGTGCAGAAGGTAAAGGACGGAAAAGCCGTCTTTCTCTATGCAGACCCTTATTCATGTGGCTGCCTGTATATCGGCGACGAAAACGCCTGGGACAACTACAAGCGGGAGCAACTTCAGCAACATTTCCTTGACCAGGAGCGCATGAGCGCCGAGATGAATGAGAATGCGGCGTGGAATTGGAGCATGTGGGGCCCGGGCTGGTGGGCCTACTAATCGAGCCCTTGCCCCGAAGCGCTCTGAATCACGCAAACTGAACGAGAGCGGAACGAACTGACTCAGCCTACAACTCGATCCTTGTCGTGGAACTGCTGCATCCAGTAAGGATATGGCAGCTGCGGCTGCGAAACCTGATTCAGGCGTTCGGTCTGCTCTGCGTTCAAGGCGATCTGCTGAGCGTCGAGGTTAGCGCTCAGTTGATCGTGCGTGCGCGCGCCTACGATGACGGAACAGATTTCGCGGCGCTGCAGAATCCAGGCCAACGCCACCTGAGCCGGCGACGCGTTCAACTCCGTGGCGATGTCGCGCAATACACGCACGACAGGATCCGCCTTTGCAGGATCGACCGGCGGAAAATTCAGCCTGGTTCGACGCCCCGTTTCGCCGCTGCTTCCCTGCGTGTACTTACCGCTCAGATACCCGCCCGCGAGCGGACTCCACACTAGCAGCGCAACATCATTCGCCTTTGCCACGGGCGCGATCTCATGTTCGACGTCGCGGCTCGTCAGCGCATAGTGAACCTGATTGCTGACGATGCGGGCCCGGTGCGTGCGGGCGGTAATTCCCTGTGCACGCTCCAGATCGCCCGCGCTGAAGTTGCACATGCCGATGTGCCTCACCTTTCCCTGCGTGACAAGATCATCCAGCGCGCGAAGCGTTTCTTCGAGCGGAACAAGTTCATCGCGGTCGTGCAACTGAAACAGGTCGATATGATCGCGGCCAATGCGCCGAAGACTCGTTTCCACCGACCGCATGATGTGCGAGCGGCCCAGCCCGACGTCGTTGTGACCGGCTCCTGTGCGTAGCCGAACTTTGGTCGCGACCAGCATGCGCGATTCGTCGAGCCCAAGGTCGGCCAACACCTGTCCGACGACCGTTTCTGACTGTCCTTGCGAATAGGCGTCAGCTGTATCGATCAGGTTGATACCGCGTTCGACGGCCATTGCAACAAGCTGGGTGGCCTGCGCACGGTCGAGACCGGCAATTTCGCCCCAGATTCCGGTACCGGCACCAAAGGTCATGGCGCCAAGACAAAGACGGGAAATGCGCAGCCCTGAGCTGCCGAGTGTGCTGTATTCCATAGCGAACCTCTTGATATGAATCTCTTGATGAACGATGGCGGAAAACACCCGGTGACGCGGCATCCTGCTCGCGTCACCGGGTGCGCCTGCTCTAACCTGCCTGGGAGACAAGGCTTCGCACGACGGTTTCCAGTTCCACTTCGCCCTTGACGATGTCCGCTTCCTCGCCTTCGAAGGCGATCCAGCCTTCATTGAACCCGTCGAGCATGCGCATACGCGGCAACGGTTCCTTCATCCCCTGAGAGCGGAACAGCGCCTCCCACGTTTCGCGCAGCACCACTTCCGCACGAACCGGACGACCGAGGACCTTTGCAAATGCCTCGGCCAGATCGTTAGGACTCACACGTTGTGGCCCCTCAAGCTCGACGACACGCACGCCGCGCCAGGTTTGTTGAAGCAGTTGTGCGGCAACTCGACCGACGTCCGCGGTTGCGACCATCGGCACAGCCTTGTCGAGCGGTTGCAGAAAGCTGGCGATCATCCCTTCGTCACGGGCCGGCGCAACGTCCCATGCGGCGTTTTCCATAAACCAGCCTGGCCGCAGGAATGTCACGGGCATCGATAACTCATGAAGCGCTTGCTCCATCAGCGTACGTTGCGTGAGCAGATTGGTCTCGGTGGCCTGCGCGCCGATCGTCGACAGGCAGACCACCTTGCCGGGTGCCGCGGACTCAAGCGCACCGCGCACGGCGTCAATGACAGCGCGTGCCTCGGGAAAGCCCGGCAACGGATCGAAGTCGGATGGCGGCAGAATGAAGACCCCTTGCGTGCCCTCGAACGCGGCGGTGAGGGAAGCCGCGTCGTCCATGCTGGCTGTCACCACTTCACATCCTTGCTCGGCCCACCACCGTGCCCGGGCGGCATCGCGTACAACCGCGCGTACCGGTTGGCCCGCTGCGAGCAACGTGCGCGCCACCGCACCGCCGACCTTTCCTGTTATCCCTGTGATTGCATACATTGCAGTTTCTCCTTGCATAGATAGTCGCGGCAGGGAAGTTGAACGGTCATCTCGCGCTCCCTGGAAATTGGAATGAAGTGAGGTTGAAACGTACTGTTGGGGTGCATTGTGGGCAAATTCGATAAGAAACTGAATGACATGAATGGCACTTGTGAAATGACGGATAGTCACTAATGAGTCATAGTGCAGTTTTTGACCCAGGGTCAGCCCAATGAGATCGCCTAGCGAAAATCTCTCCAGCGGTATCAGCGTATTTGCTGCCGTCGTCGATGCGAAGACGTTCGCAGCCGCGTCCGAATTGATGGGCATGTCACCGCCCGGGGTTAGCCGGGCAATCGCCCGGCTCGAAAAGCGGTTGAAAATACGGCTCTTCAATCGGACGACCCGCGCCGTTTCCCTCACTGAAGAGGGCCGACGGTTCTATGAGCAGGTCATGCCGCACCTAAGAGGAATGGAAGAAGCGGCCACAGCCGCTGCAGGAGGCGTCGCGACAGTACGCGGAAAGCTGCGAATCAACCTTGATCCGGCCTTTTTGCGAATCGCTCTGAGCCCGAAGCTCGACGAATTCATGGATGCGCATCCTGAACTTGAACTCGAGTTCATTGCGAGAGATCAGCTCGGTGACCTCATCGTGGACGGCTTCGATCTCGCCTTGCGATTTGGCAAACCCCGTTCATCCAGTCTGGTTGCGCGAAAGCTTCTGGACACTGCAGTTGTTACAGTCGCAGCACCCTCATACCTCGCTCGCCGGGGTCGGCCAACAGAGCCTCAAGAGCTGGGGCGCGGTGTGCACAGGTGCCTCGAATTCCGGAACCCGGAAACAGGAAAGCCGTATCCGTGGGAGTTTCATCGCAAGCGCAAAAAGCTTGTTGTCGAAACGAATGGACGGCTCACGGTGAATGATCCAAGCGCGCTCCTCAATGCGTGTCTGGCAGGCTCCGGCGTCGCGCAGGTGTTGCTGCTCGGAGCCGAGCCCCTGATCCGCGAGGGACGGCTCGTCAACCTGTTCCCAGACTGGCCGGATGAGCGCTTCCCGCTCTATGCATACCATCCATCGCGGCACCACACGCCGGCCAAGACAAGGGTATTTCTTGACTTTATCGTCGCCTTGACGAGTACAACTTAGCAAATCGACTTCATGGGTCAATGAGATGCGGCGAAATCGTCGATCTTTGCAGCTGGGGATAGCGCGAACGATGCCCGCATATCCCGAGCTTCATCGACCGGCGAGCGCCCGAAAAAGCGCTTGAACTCGCGACTGAACTGCGATGGACTCTCGTAACCGACACGCGCCGACGCGGAGGCCGCCGTCAAGCCGTCGCGAATCATCAGCAAACGCGCCTGATGCAGACGCGTCGACTTGATGTATTGAATCGGCGAGGTCAACGTAACAGTTCTGAAGTTGACGTGAAACGCGGGAACGCTCATCCCCGCCTCTTCCGCGAGACTACTGACATCCAATGACTGCGCATAGTCGGTGTGAATTCGCCGCAGCGCTTTCGCCACCCGCCCGAAGCGGCCCTGATGCGCGAGCGCGGCCCTCATCGCTGCACCACGTTCCCCGATCAATACCCGGTAGCAGATTTCCCGCACGATTGCAGGCCCCAGTACCTCGGCGTCCAGCGGTGAACTCAGGGCTTGCAGCAGACGCAAGGTCGCTTCGGCCAGGTCTCCTTGAAGCGGCGTCGATACGATCCCGAGCGGTGTGCCTTGCTGATGGCGTCCGGAACGGTCGATCACCAGAATCAGATCGGTCAGTTCGATCAGATCGAGACGCAACGTCACGGCCAGCATCGGCTCGGCCTCGCTCGCTTCGGTTTCAGTCGAGAACGGCAGGGGCACGGACAGAATCAGATAGTGCTGGGCATCGTATACGTACACCTCTTCGCCCAGAAAACCCAGCTTGCGCCCCTGACACACGATCACGATGCTGGGCTCGTACAGCACGGGGGTGCGCCCCAGCGGCCGGTTCGAGCGCATGAACCGCACGCCCTCCAGCGCGGACTGGGTGTACCCCTCATTCGGCGCCAGTCGCTCAAGCAGACTCACCATTCTTGCGGAAGCAGCGTTGTCGGCAACGGTCACGAGAACTCCTCTCTCACCGGATCAGGTGGAGGAATTCTACTGGATGCGATCGACCGGCTGCATCCACTTCAATAGGAATAGGCAATGCCGCAATTGTCGCGTGTATTCGCGCGCAGGCACCCGGCTCATAAGATGAGTCATCGGTTGCACGGTGCAGCCGAAGCGCCCG
>Ga0153933_1000617_pt1 | contig 12142 bp, 10 predicted proteins | sample TSNJ017MetaG_FD_102275 | JGI IMG/M metagenome (GOLD analysis project Ga0153933, IMG submission 102275) | Attine ant fungus gardens microbial communities from New Jersey, USA - TSNJ017 MetaG | ecosystem: Host-associated > Fungi > Mycelium > Unclassified | place: USA: New Jersey, Wharton State...
AGGCGGTCGCCGCCATGAGGCTTAGGGTTTTTCGAGTCATCTGCCGGAGTCCTTCAAAGCACGAGTTCGCAGGCCGATACGGCTGCAAACGAGGTAAGGACGGAGTATCTCCGCTCTCCGGCTGGTCGACTATCGAGGATATCTAGGCTCGGGCAAAAGAAATTCTTTCGGATAGGCCTAACTGGGGACAGTTGGCGCCGAGGAGCCGGTCATTGACACGTCCAGGCGTGGCTGGCAAATTGAGTCAGTGATACCAAGGAAGTGTGAAACGCGATGGAAAATAACGGACTGCCCGATACGAAGCGCTGGCTGGAGGGACTGGTTCTGGCAGGCGAGGCCGCTCTCGCGGCGGCTGAAAATTGCCCTGGCGTGAGCGACCCGGAAAGCGAGGTCGCAATGCTGGTGACGTCGCAGAGCGAGGTGGTTCGCGGTGAAGTCGTCAGGTTTCGCGCGAAGCTGGAATCGCTTAGCCCAGTCAAGCCGGTCGAGAAGAAGTTCGCTGTGACCTTCGACAAGCGGTACTGGAAGCAGGGCACCTTCGTGTATCCCTTGCACGTGTTTCTCGACCCCGAACACAAGTTCTCGGCACAGCAGGTCCAGCAGATTCAGGCGCTCAAGATCGGCGAGACGATCGATCTTGCCGACGGCCGGACGGTTCAGCGCCAGGTATAGCAGGCGCGTCGGGAGTCGCATCGCGGTTGCGCATGCCGTCGCGTGACTGGGGCACTAAAAACCCTACCGGAAAATCTCGGCAATCAGATTCGCCACGGTCCGTATCCGCTCGCTATCGCGCAGGGCGGGATGCAGCACCATCCACACGTCCTGATCGAGCGCCTTGATGTGCCGCTCGACACAAACCAGATCGCTCGTCGTGTCGCCCGCGAGCTGGGCGAGCACGCCGAGGCCGGAACCGCCCAGCACCCCATCGAATACACCCATGCCGTAGCTGCTGCGCAGCGAGGGCGCCGGCGCACCCGGCAGCGTCTTCAGCCATTGCGTAGCCGGGTGATCCGGCTGTCGGTCGTCATAGCCGACAAACGACAGCTTGTCCCATTCCTTGCGCGTGATCGCCGCCTTGTGGCGCAGATAGTAGTCGCGCGAGCCGAACAGCCCGAAGCGGATCCTGCCTATGCGCCGGACATACAGGTCGCCCGCGTCGGGACATTCCGACCAGAGCGCAATATCCGCTTCGCGTCTTGCGAGGCTATAAGGCCGTCGCGACGTCAGCACTTCGATGGCGAGTCCGGGCAGCCGCTCCTGGAACGAGCCGAGCAGTTTCAGCAGAATGTAGGACGGCCATTCGACGGCGTTGATCCGCACCGTGCCGTGCGGGCCGCCGCCGGTTACGTCCGCGGCGCGTTCGATCCGGTGGGCGAGGTCTTCCATCTGCTCGGCCCAGGCCAGCACCCGGGCGCCGAAAGCCGTCACGGTACAGCCCGACGGCACCCGGTCGATGAGCGGCTCCCCCAGCCGCCGCTCGAGCTCGGTCAGGCGGCGCGACAGGGTCGGCGCGCTCAAGTCGCAAGCCGCGGCGGCGGCGCGCATGGTGCCGCCACGCGCGATCGCCACCAGAATCCTCAGATCGTCCCAGTCCACATGTTCCATTTTTGAAACGCTCGATTTTGAAATTTGGCATAGCATAACCGGGATCGCGAGGATAGGATTGAAGCCAGTCATACTTGTCCCAGCATCTGGCGAAGCCGCTTGACGGTTTCATCAAGGCAGCCGGAGGCAAGCGTGGCATCCCGACCCATCACACGACTCACCGGCTATCAGTACGTAGACCGAAAGAGCGATACGGAGACATCTAATGAACCGCCATTTCCAACCGGCGCGGCGTCGCGCTATCGTCGTCGGCGCTGCCCTCTTCGCAGCGTCGCTTCTGCCCATGCCCGCCGCATTCGCCCAGACCGCCCACAAGCCGAAGGTCGCGCTCGTGATGAAGTCGTTGGCGAACGAGTTTTTCCTCACCATGGAAACCGGCGCGAAGGACTATCAGAAGCAGAACCCCGACAAGTTCGACCTGATCACGAACGGTATCAAGGACGAAACGGACACGGCTAACCAGATTCGTATCGTCGAGCAGATGATCGTGTCGAAGGTCGACGCCCTGGTGATCGCACCGGCCGATTCCAAGGCACTGGTGCCGGTGCTCAAGAAGGCGGTGGATGCGGGCATTATCGTGGTCAACATCGACAACCAGCTGGACCGGGACGTGCTCAAGTCGAAGGACCTGAACATTCCGTTCGTCGGCCCGGATAACGCCAAGGGCGCGCAAAAGGTGGGTGACTACCTGGCCAAGCACCTGAAGGCGGGCGATAACGTCGCCATTATCGAAGGCGTCTCGACCACCACCAACGCGCAGCAACGCACGGCCGGCTTCAAGCAGTCCATGGCGGCCGGCGGCATGAAGGTTGTCTCGCTGCAATCGGGCGAGTGGGAAATCGACAAGGGCAACGCGGTCGCGGGCCAGATCCTCAATGCCAACCCGGACGTCAAGGCGCTGCTGTGCGGCAACGACAACATGGCGATCGGCGCGGTCTCGGCGGTGCGTGCGGCGGGCAAGGCCGGCAAGATCCAGGTGGTGGGGTATGACGACATCAGCGCGATCAAGCCGATGCTCGCCGACGGCCGCGTCCTCGCCACAGCCGATCAGTACGCTGCGAAACAGGCGGTGTTCGGTATCGACACGGCGCTGAAGGCCATCGCCGAACACAAGAAGCAGTCGGAATTGTCGGGCGTCGTCGAAACGCCTGTCGATCTGGTCACCAAGTAAGACCGGCACCACGCGTGGCTCGCTCCTGCAGGGAGCCACGCTTCCTGATCTCCGTCCGGCTTTGTCAATGTGATGTCCACCCCCATCCTATCCCTTGTTGATGCCCCACCCGTGTTGCGGGTGGAGGGCATCGGCAAGACCTACGCCGAACCCGTGCTCGCCGATATCTCGCTGGACCTGCGCGCCGGCGAAGTGCTGGCGCTGACCGGCGAGAACGGCGCGGGCAAGAGCACGTTGTCGAAGATCGTCGGCGGCCTGGTCACGCCGACCACCGGCTCGATGACGCTGGCCGGCGCAGCTTACGCGCCCGCCAGCCGCAAGGACGCCGAAGCGCTCGGCGTACGCATGGTCATGCAGGAGCTCAACCTGCTGCCGACCCTCTCGGTGGCCGAGAACCTGTTTCTAAACCGTTTGCCGCAGCGCGGCGTGTTCGGCTGGATCGACCGCGCCAAACTCCGCGAGGACGCGCGGCATGCCATGGCGCAAGTCGGGCTCGACGCGATCCATCCCGACACGCTGGTGGGCACCCTCGGCATCGGCCATCAGCAGATGGTGGAGATCGCGCGCAATCTGATCGGCGATTGCCGCGTGCTGATCCTCGACGAGCCCACCGCGATGCTCACCGCCCGCGAGGTGGATCTGCTGTTCGAGCAGGTCGAGCGGCTGCAGGCGCGCGGCGTCGCGCTGGTGTACATCTCGCATCGCCTCGAAGAACTGAAGCGGATCGCGAAGCGCGCTGCCGTGCTGCGCGACGGCCGTCTCGTGCATGTCGACGAAATGGCGAACCTCTCGGCCGACCGTCTCGTGACGTTGATGGTGGGCCGCGATATCGGCGAGCGAATCGATCTCGGCGAGCGCCGTATTGGCAACGTGGCGCTGAAGGTCGCGGGGATGACCCGCGCGCCGGCCGTGCGCGATGTCTCCTTCGAGGTCAAGGCCGGCGAGATCTTCGGCATCAGCGGCCTGATCGGAGCAGGTCGTACGGAGTTGATGCGGCTTATCTACGGCGCGGATCGTGCGGATGCCGGTACGGTGTCCATCGCCTATGGCGGCGGCGCGCTCGAGCCGGTGAAGATCGCGTCGCCCTCGGACGCGGTGCAGAACGGCGTCGCGCTGATCACCGAAGATCGCAAAGGCGAAGGTCTCCTGCTCACCCAGCCGATTGCCGCCAATATCTCGCTCGGCCATCTGCGCGCGGTGTCGAAACACGGCGTGGTGGATGCCGCGCGCGAGGCGGCGCTGGCGGGCCAACAGATCGACGCCATGCGGATTCGCTGCGCGGGCCCGGCGCAGACGGTGTCGGAGCTGTCGGGCGGCAACCAGCAGAAGGTGGTGATCGGCCGCTGGCTCGCGCGCGATTGCACCGTGCTGCTGTTCGACGAGCCCACGCGCGGCATCGACGTCGGCGCCAAGTTCGACATCTATGGCCTGATGGGCGCGCTGGCGCGGGAAGGCCGCGCGTTGGTGGTGGTGTCGAGCGATCTGCGCGAGTTGATGTCGATTTGCGACCGGATCGGCGTGATGTCGGCGGGACGCATGACGGGCGTGTTCGAGCGCGGCGCCTGGACACAGGACGCGCTGCTCGCGGCAGCATTCGCGGGCTACACCCAACGCGACGAACTGCTGCACGAGCCGATCGAACCCGACGCGCGCGTGCCCGACGAACGGCCCGGCAACAAGCCCGACGAAAAATCAGTGGAGTATTGAAGCATGACCGCACCCGCCAGCTTGCCTACGCTGCAGAACGAACCGCCCAAAGACACGAAGCCGATCGGCACACGCCTTGGCTTCTCGAACTATCTCGGCCTGCTCGGCGCGCTCCTCGGCATGATTGTGCTGTTCTCGCTGCTGAGCTCGCACTTCCTGACCTACGACACCTTCAGCACGATCGCGAACCAGATCCCCGATCTCGTCGTGATGTCGATCGGCATGACCTTTGTCCTGATCATCGCGGGCATCGACCTGTCGGTTGGCTCCGTGCTGGCGCTCGGCGCGGCGCTCACCAGCGTCGCGGCCTTGCAGTGGCATTGGCCGGCCTTGCCCTCCGCCCTGCTCGGCATGGCGGGCGCCACGCTGACGGGTTGCGTGACCGGCGCGATTACGGTGGCGTGGCGGATTCCGTCGTTCATCGTGTCGCTCGGCGTGCTCGAAGCGGCTCGCGGCGTCGCGTATCAATTGACGAACTCGCGCACGGCCTACATCGGCGATGCGTTCGATTTCCTCTCCAACCCGATTGCGTTCGGCATTTCGCCCGCGTTCCTGATTGCGATTGCGGTGATGGTCGCCGCTCAACTCGTGCTGACCCGTACGGTCTTCGGCCGCTATCTGGTGGGCATCGGCACGAATGAGGAAGCGGTGCGTCTCGCGGGCGTCAACCCGCGGCCCTATAAGATTGCGGTATTCGCGATGATGGGTCTGCTCGCCGGTCTCGCTTCGCTGTTCCAGATCTCGCGGCTCGAAGCGGCGGATCCGAACGCCGGGTCGGGCATCGAATTGCAGGTGATTGCGGCGGTCGTGATCGGCGGCACGAGTCTGATGGGCGGGCGCGGTTCCGTCACCAGCACCTTTTTCGGCGTGCTGATCATCTCGGTGCTGGCCGCGGGTCTCGCCCAGATTGGGGCGACCGAGCCGACCAAGCGCATTATTACGGGTGCCGTGATTGTCGTGGCCGTCGTGCTGGATACCTATCGAAGCCGGCGCCGCGCCGCATAATTCGACCATTCGGTGAATGGCCGGCAGGAGAATATGAATGTCGAAAGAAGCCAAGCAGGGCCGGGTACTCGTGGTGGGTAGCATCAATACCGATCTGGTCGCCCGTTCCCCGCATTTGCCGCGGCCTGGCGAGACCATCGGCGGTCATGAGTTCTCGCAGGTCGCAGGCGGCAAGGGCGGCAACCAGGCTGTGGCGGCCGCGCGCATCGGTGCGCGCGTGGCCATGGTCGGTTGCGTGGGCAAGGATGCGAACGGGACCCAGCGGGTCAAGGATCTGGAAGCGGAGGGCATCGACTGCGCCGGTATCGAGGTCGACCCGGCGCAGCCGACCGGCGTGGCCATGGTGACGGTATCGGACGATGGGCAGAACACCATCGTCGTGGTCGCGGGCAGTAACGGCTCACTGACGCCCGAAGGCGTCGCACGCCACGAGGCGGCGATCAAGGCCTGCGATGTGGTGGTCTGCCAACTGGAAACGCCCTGGGATTCAGTCCACGCGGCGCTCGCGCTGGCCCGGCGACTGGGCAAGATCACGGTGCTGAACCCGGCGCCCGCAACCGGCCCGCTGCCTGCGGAATGGCTGCCCTTGATCGATTTCCTCGTTCCGAACGAGGTCGAGGCCGCGATCCTCGCCGGTCTGCCGGTCGAATCGCAAAGCGGCGCGAGAAGGGCGGCGACGGAGTTGCAACGCGGCGGCGCGCGCAACGTGATCGTCACGCTCGGTGCGCAAGGCGCCTATCTGTTGCTGGAAGGCGGCGAGGGCACGCATTTTCCGGCGCCGCAGGTGCGGGCGGTCGATACGACAGCGGCCGGCGATACCTTCATTGGGGTGTTTGCCGCGCAGCTCGCCGCGCGGCAGCCGCTGGAAGGCGCGATCAGCCTCGCGCAACGGGCGGCGTCGATTTCGGTGACGCGCGCCGGCGCGCAGCCGTCGATCCCGACTCGTGCGGAAGTCGACCGCGCAGCTTGAACCGGACGCCTGTTGTGACATGAGGTTGTCCGGCTTGCCACGCTGAGTGGTTCGACGTTGCATTGCCGGCACCCTCGCCAGAGGGTGTTTTCCTGGTTAATCGCGGTCTCTGCTTGAGGACGAAACATGAAATCACAATATATAGGCATCCTTATTATGTCGGCGGTTCTTGCCGGATGCGGCGGCAGCGTCTCGGTGACCGATCCGCTCGCCACCGCGCCGAAGGTCATCATCGACTCGGACTTCAACACCATGGGCGACGACGGTCAGCTTTTCGCCATGACCACGCAGTTGATGGGCGAAGGTAAGGTCAACCTGCTCGGGCTGTGCGTCGTGACGGGCAACGACTGGCTGATCCAGGAAGAAGCGGATGCGCTCAAGGCCGTGGAGCGCATGGGGGTCCAGAACGTAGTAGGCGTCTACGGCGGGGCCGACTATCCGTTGCAGTACAACCTTGCGAGTATTCGCGCTCAGCAGGCGGCCAATCCGCAAGGCTATTTCGGTGCGTGGAGCCGGCCGGAACCGACGGAGCAGTCCCAGCTTGTTGCGCCCTCGGACGGTTTCGCGGTGTCGACGAAACTGCAGGCGCAAAGCGCGGCGGATTTCATGATCCAGACCATCAAGCGCTATCCGAATCAGGTCACCATTCTGGAGGTCGGACCGCCGACCAATCTCGCCACAGCCATCATGAAGGCGCCGGAGATCGTGCCGCTGATCAAGCAGATCGTCTATATGGGCGGGGCGATGGCCGTGCCGGGCAATGCCAATGCCGTGGCGGAACTGAACTGGTGGTTTGACCCGCTCGCCGTCCGCACGGTTTTGCAGACTACGATTCCGCAGAGCGACATTCCGCTCGACGTGACCAATACCGTGCCGCTCACGCAGACGGTGTACAACGAAATCGTCAACAACCCCAACAAGCAGACTGCGGTGACGAAGGCGTACGCCGTCGCCAATGCAGGTGCGTTTGCCGAGAACACCGATCTGTACGATACGTTGACGATCGCGTATTTCATGGACCCCACCTATGCGACGCAAACGAAAAGCGCTTACCTAGATATCGACACCACGGCCGGCGAGGACCAGGGGCATGTGACGGTGTACCCCGATCAACCTGCATCAGGCGCTTCGCCGCAGAAGATCACCTACGTGACGCAGTTCGACAACAACCGGTTTTTCAGTCTCTACGTCGACCTGCTCACGCGTCCTGTGCCGATTACGCTGCCGTAATGGCAAACGTAGCCGATATGTGACCTCCGGATGCAAATGTTCTACGCTATAGGCACGACCTGCATTCCGACGGAGCCAAATCGTGTTGATCTTCCGGCAGCTATTCGATCAGCAATCGTCTACCTACACCTATCTTCTTGCGGATAGCGTGACGGGAGAGGCGGTGCTGATCGATCCGGTATTCGAGCAGGTGCGCCGCGAGACCGCGCTGATCGAAGAACTGGGATTGCGCCTCCTGTACACCATCGACACCCACGTCCACGCCGATCATGTGACCGGTGCATGGATGCTGAAGCGCCACACAGGCAGCCAGATTGCGATATCGGCGGCGAGCGGCGCCGAAGGCGCGGACCGCTATCTGAGCCATGGCGACCGGTGTGAGTTCGGCGCGCGGCACCTGCAGGTGCGTGCGACGCCGGGCCATACGAATGGATGCATCAGCCTCGTGCTTGACGACGAGACCCTCGCGTTCACCGGAGATTGTCTGCTGATCAGGGGCACAGGCCGGACCGATTTCCAGCACGGCGATGCGCGCGCGATGTTCCGTGCGGTCCATCAGCAGATTTTCACGCTGCCCAACACTTGCCTGCTTTATCCGGCGCACGACTACCGCGGCTTGACGGTCACGAGTGTCGGCGAGGAACGGCACTTCAATCCGCGCCTTGGCGGCGAGCTGTGCGAAGACGATTTCAGCGTGCACATGACGAACCTGCGCTTGCCGCATCCGAAGCAGATCGATGTCGCGGTGCCGGCCAACCTGAAATGCGGCCTGGCCACCCGTGACCCCACGCAGATGGCCGAGCCCGAGTGGGCGCCGTTGACGTACACCTTTGCGGGCATCTGGGAAATCAATCCTCAGTGGCTCGAGGAGAATCTTCGCGCCGTCCAGATTGTCGATGTGCGCGAGCCTGACGAGTTCGACGGGGCGCTCGGGCGCATTCCCGCAGCCCGACTCATTTCACTCGGCGATCTGGCTGACCGCGCCGCTGAACTCATAAAGGAACGCCCGATCGTGACGGTATGCCGGGCCGGTGGACGGTCGGCGCAAGCCACGGTCATCTTGCGGCAGGCAGGATTCGAGGCCGTTGCCAACCTCGCCGGCGGCATGCTGCGTTGGCGCGCGGAAGGCCGCGTGGTCGAAAACGCTAGCGGGTAGCGCTCCCGGCCACGACTGATTGCCGCGATATCGAAGCGGCCGGGACGCGACGCTATGCGACGTCGTTAAACATGCTGTTCAGCCACCCGCCTGACGGCTCCTTCGGCAAGCTGTCGAAGCGGCCGTCCGCCAGCCCTTGAACGCTAGTGACAAGGCCACCCCACGCCGCGCGGGCGAGCGCCCCGCCTACGCTTACGCGCCGCACGCCTAGCTTCGTCAGCTCGTCGAGCGTGAACGCGGACGGCCCGCCGATCAGCAGATTGACCGGCTTCGGCCTGACCGCGGCGACCACGGCTTCGATCTGCTCGCGCGTATTGATGCCCGGCGCGTACAGGCAGTCGGCACCCGCTTGCGCATAGGCTCGCAGACGCGCGATCGCGTCTTCAAGGTCGGGTACGCCGGCGACGAAATTCTCCGCGCGTCCGACGAGCAGCGTGTCGCCGCCTGCTTCGTCGATCGCGCGTCTTGCCGCAGCGATCCGTTCGACAGCCACATTGAGCGGCAACAGCGGCGACTTCGGATCGGCTGTCGAGTCTTCGATCGACAGCCCGGCGATGCCGGTGTCGATCGCGAGCCGGACGCTTTGTGCGACTTCGGCCGGATCCTTGCCGAAGCCGCTTTCGAAGTCGGCGTTGACCGGCAGATCCGTCGCGCCGACCACCTCGCGCAGGTGCGCGAGGATCGTGTCGCGCGGCACGCCGTTGTCGGGCCGGCCGGTGGACCACGCGAAGCCCGAGCTGGTCGTGGCTAGCGCCTTGAAGCCGACGCTCGCGAGATAACGCGCGCTGCCGACGTCCCACGGATTCGGCAACACAAAACATCCTGCTGCATGCAACGCGCGAAAGGCCCGGCGCTTTTCGGCAATGGTGCTGGACATGCTCAATCTCCTTTGTGGGTGCACGCGGCCACTCGCTGCTGCCGCAAGTTACGGACGGAAGTTCGGTGAGGTTGGCGACCTTTTGCGCGGTCGGTGAATCAACGCGATCAACGCGATGCCCGTCGAAAGTGGTTTGCCCTTCAACCCATGATACGACACGCCTCCGCCCCGAACCCTCCGGATCGATGCAGGCACCGCGGCGACGCCGAATCCGGCTGCTGCGCTCAATCTACGGGAAAACACCGTGTCCCGGACTCCTTTCGGATCGCTTTTAGTCACGCTACACTCGATACCAAGTCACCAGGTGACTTGATGAGTCAAACATAAATCGGAGGAGACATGGGTCATGTAGGGAAACTGCGAGGCTGGCTGCTGAGCGCAGCCAGCCTCGTCTGCGGCGTCGGGATGACGCCGGCGCACGCTTATGAGCCGGGATATCCGGGCTGGTCGATGCCACCGGGCGCGACGTTGGGCATGACGGCTGCACCGCAGCCGCAGCCGGGCTTCTACAGCTTCAACCAGATCTATGTCCAGCAGACGAGCACAACCGGTCCGGGCGCCGACAAGCAGACGACCTCGGTCGATGTGGTCACAGCCGTGTCAGCGCTTCTCTGGTCTCCCGGCTGGACCTTTCTCGGCGCCAATTATGAGGCGATGCTCCTGCAGCCGGCCACCATGGCCGATGCGGGCGCCCCGATTAACAGCAGTAAGTCGGGCTTGCACAATACGGTGATCTCGCCCGCCCAGTTGAGCTGGCAACTCGGTAATACCGGCCTCTACGTGAAGACCGGTCTTGCCGTGGTGGTGCCTGACGGCACCATCACGGGGGCGACGGGACTCAGCAATATCGGCAACCCGTGGTGGATCATTCAGCCTTCGCTGAGTGTTTCTTACCTGAGATTCGGCTGGCACGTGACGGCGAACTTTTCGACGGAATTCAACACCGCGAACACGTACACCGGCTACCGGACAGGCGACATCCTGCATGCGGATCTTGCCGCCACCAAGTCGTTTGGACAATGGTCCGTTGGGCCCGTGTTGACCTACGTGGGGCAGATCAGCAATGACACGTCCAGCGCTTTCTACCATAACACCATCGTGACGGATCGCTATAACCTGCTCGCAGTGGGCGGCCAGGTCAGCTATAACTTTGGACGCGTAGTACTGGGCCTGTCGGCGACGAAGGACGTGCTTGCAAGCGCGACCGGCGGCAACGTACCAACGGACGCGGCCACGATCACTAAGGGATACCACGTGTACGCCAACGTCGGTTTCAAGTTCTAGCCGGTGAGTCGCATGATTGCCGGTGCAAAAGAGTCAGCGTTCTCGCCTGACGAAAGGAGATGGATGATGCAAAACGCCGTCAAGCTGGACCTCGAATCGATCATCGATGCGAGCCCTGTGAGCCGCTTTCAGATCGCGATCATGGCGTTGTGCGGACTCGTAGCCATGCTTGACGGGTGCGATACGCAGACGATTGCGTTCGTGGCGCCGGCCATCGTCGGAAGTTGGCATGTGGCGCCCGCGGCCTTCGGGCCAGTATTCGGTGCGGGTTTGCTGGGTGGCTTGCTTGGTGCGATTGTTTTCGGCATCACGGGCGACCGGTTTGGCCGGAAGCCCGTTCTTCTGGGCACGGTTCTGCTCTTCTCGATCGGGTCTTTGCTCACGCCGTTGTGCGATTCGCTGTCTTCGCTGACGGCGGCGCGTTTTGTCACGGGTCTTGGACTGGGCGGCGCGCTGCCGTGCTTCGTCTCTCTCACCTCCGAATATGCGCCAAAGCGATTGCGTGCAACGCTCGTCACCACCATGTTCTGCGGTTTCCCGCTGGGCGCGGTCATTGGCGGGTTCGTCTCCGCACAATTGATTCCCGCGGTCGGCTGGCGAAGTGTATTTGTCGTCGGTGGTGTGCTGCCGTTATTCACCATTCCTCTGCTGATCGCGTTCGCGCCCGAATCCGCCCGTTTTCTCGAGTTGCGCGGCGATCGCAAAGCCATCACCCGTCTGCTGCGGCGCATGCGTTCGGAATTCGAATGGAGCGGCGAAGCGCCCAGCATTGGGCATGGTGCCCGCACGCCCGTTGTCAACCTGTTCAGGGAGGGGCGCGCGTTAGGTACGGTCCTGTTGTGGATCACGTTGTTCCTGAGCCTGTTGCTGACGTATTTTCTCGTCAATTGGGTGCCGGTTGTCGCGGGGCACAACGGGCTCAGTATTGGGAGTGCGGTCCGGGCGGCTTCGATGCTGAACTTCGGCTCGATATTTGGCTGCATCGTGCTTGGGCGGCTTGCGGACCGTGTCGGTACGGCGCGTGTGGTCGGATGCGGCTTCCTGCTTGGCGCGATCGCGATCGCATTGATAGGCCGGGCGGGTGCGTCGGGCACGCTGCTGGGAGCGGTTGCCTTCATTGCGGGATTCTTCAGCATC
>Ga0153933_1000618_pt1 | contig 12123 bp, 11 predicted proteins | sample TSNJ017MetaG_FD_102275 | JGI IMG/M metagenome (GOLD analysis project Ga0153933, IMG submission 102275) | Attine ant fungus gardens microbial communities from New Jersey, USA - TSNJ017 MetaG | ecosystem: Host-associated > Fungi > Mycelium > Unclassified | place: USA: New Jersey, Wharton State...
GAGCTTCTGCTGCAACAGCACCAGCCCATACCCCAGTTAGACCGAAGCCAGATCGCACCCGGCTATATCGAACAGGAGCTCCGCGCCGCCGGTGCAAACACATATCTGGTTGTCTTCGGGTCAAACGTGATCGATGGCCAGGGGCATACCGACAAGCGCTTTGATTCCTGGCCCACGCCCGCCATCGCACCCGCTTCCGGCAGTTGGCTGGAGAAATTACCGGCCCAGCCTCTGCTCTCCTGCGGCCACGCTCCCGCCACACCTCTCACGCTCGGCGATGAAGCAGACGCAATGCTGTACGTCGCGCCCTGCGCCGATCTGACTAACGTAGAAGTACCCCGCGCAGAGCTGGAAGGCACACCCTACGGCCAGGAGGTCGCCCGACGAGCCGCGATCATCCTCGCCCTCCCACGGCAACAGGCATTACGGTGACAATGCGAGACACCGAACCACTCGGCCTGCCTGGATATTTCGGACCTGTTGGCCGATACTGCAATGGGCAATCTCGATTACCTGCCCTCAATATCCGATAGGTGTGTTCCTTGACCAACCCCCAAAACGAGTACCGGACTCCCTACCAATCCTGCCCAGTTTGTGGGGTGAGGGAGTGTACTTTGGTCGGCGTGGCCGACAGCAAAAAGCACCCCCTATGGCACCCTCCTCTTCCTGAGACCATGCGGTGGGTGCGCTGTGATGGATGCGAACACGTTTTCACTGACAGTTTCTACTCCGAAGCCGGGCTGAATGAGTTGTTCCGCCAGGCCAACGCAGGCCAGTTGGCTGGTGGAGATATCGAGAAGCAGCGTCTGCTATGGACTCCGATAGTCCAACGCGTGCTCGACGCACTGCCGGCTGGAGTGACCCCCTTCGAGGCACACCTGACCTGGCTTGATGTGGGTTGTGGCAACGGAGGTCTGGTGTTTACGGCGGAAGAGTTTGGCTTCGCCGCTACCGGGCTCGACTTAAGGGAAGAAGCCGTAAAGCGGGTGCGTGAGATGGGTTATCAGGCTCAACATGCAGACATATTTAGCCTGCGGGCAGACCGTCCTTTCAGCGTCATCTCCATGGCGGATTTGCTGGAGCACACGCCATACCCTATCGCCACTCTGGAGCGCGCATACGAAATGCTTGACGCGGGAGGAGTGCTGTTTCTTTCATGTCCCAATCGCGAAAGCAGCAGTTGGCGAGAGATGGACAGGAGAGGCGTAAATCCTTACTGGTATGAGATTGAGCACTACCACAACTTTTCTCGTAAATCCTTGATGGCCATTCTGAAGAAGTGCAATTTTCTTCCCGTGAATTACTCCGTTAGCCAGCGGTATATTTCCTGCATGGAGATCATTGCCGTGAAGGTAGCGCCCTCGGAGTAACACCCTGTCTACCCGCCTGATCGGGCACTCTGCGAAGTCTGATTTGCGAAGATTTCGCTTCCGTCCGACGTAGGAACCGCTTCGACACGTCGCAATATCCAGTTGCTATCTTCCCTTGACATAGCCTGGCTATGGCAGTAGCGTTGGGGCTACTGGCATAGCCTGGCTATGCTAAAGGTTCTTGTGTGGTTGGGGGTGTTTTTTGAATCGGGATGAGATTCCGCCGGGCACGCTTTACCTGTTGATCCTGAAGACGCTCGCGCGGCATGGCGAGCTGCATGGATATGAAATTGCCAATTCGATTCAGCACACTTCAGACGATGTGCTGCAGGTCGAAGAGGGGTCGCTGTATCCCGCGCTCCAGCGCATGCTGATCAAGGGCTGGGTGACGGCGGAGTGGGGGACGACGGCTGGGAACCGGCGTGCGCGCTACTACAAGCTGACGGCCGCCGGGCGTAAGCAGCTGGTGCTGGAGATCTCGCAGTTTGAGCGCGTGATGGGGGCAATTGGACGCGTGATCCAGACGGCGTGAGGAGTGAACGATGAGTGAATTCCAAGAACTGCTGCGGCGTTTCCGCATGCTCTTTCACCGCAGGCAATTTCAGGCCGACCTGGAAGAAGAGATACGTCTGCATTTGGAGCTGCGAGAGCAGGAGCACACAGAGGAGGGCGTGGTTTCGTCCGAGTCGCGGCGCGCCGCGTATCGCAGATTTGGCAATCCAACCTCAATCAGGGAAAAAAGCTATATGGCATGGGGCTGGGGATGGTTGGAGAGCCTGGTGCAGGATGCGCGCTTCGCGCTGCGGCAATTGTGGAAGACCCCCGGATTTACGGTTACCGCCATCCTCACGCTGGCGCTGGGCATTGGCGCGAATGCGGCTATTTTTACGCTAGTGAAAGCTGTGCTGCTGAAGAACCTGCCGGTGGCCGATCCGAAGACCCTGGTGCGAGTGGGTGATTGGGCTGACTGTTGCCAGAACTCCGGGCCCAACACCTGGCACGACGGAGACTTCAGCATGTTTTCAACCGCCACCTATGAGCAATTCAGGAAGAACACCCCGGAGTTTGAAGAGCTGGCCGCAATGCAGGCGGGTTTTGAGTATCGGCCCGTTATGATGCGGCGTGACAGAGGCCGGGACGCGGCAAAGCCACGGATGGGGGAGTTCGTCTCAGGAAACTACTTCCGCATGTTTGGACTACAGCCTGCAATAGGACGGCTCCTTTCCGATACCGATGATGTTGCCGGTGCACCGGTGGTTGCGGTGATGAGCTATGCGACATGGAAGGACTTCTACAATAGCGATGATTCGGTGGTCGGCAGCACCTTCTGGATGAATACCAAGCCGGTAACCGTGGTCGGTGTGGCTCCCCAAGGTTTCTTCGGCGACCGCATGTCGAGTACCCCACCGGATTTCTACTTGACCATTGCAACCATGCCCGATGAGGCAGGCGGAAAGACTTTCCGTGACCCGACGCAGAATTGGCTGGATATTATTGGGCGCGTGAAGCCGGGAACGGCGCTGCTTCCGTTGCAGGAGAAGTTGACCGCGCAACTCAAGCGAGTGCACGCGACGGATCCTGCCTTTTCAGCCGCGGATATCGCCAAGACGCATTTGGTGCTCACTGCAGGTGGCGCCGGCACGCAATCGATGCAGAAAGACTACGCCTCGAATCTGAAGCTGCTGATGGGGATCAGCGGAGTGGTACTGCTGATTGCCTGCGCGAACATTGCCAACCTGCTGCTGGTGCGGGGGATGGGGCGAAAGGCGGAGCTTTCAGTCAGAGCCGCGCTGGGTGCGATGCGTGGGCGGATTGTACGGCAGTTGCTGACGGAGAGTTTGCTTCTCGCCGGGATCGGCGGGGCGGCGGCGCTGGCGGTTTCTTACGGCGGCGCTCGGATGCTGCTGATGCTAGCCTTCCCGGGAGCGCAGCATGTGTCGATCAGCGCGAGCCCATCGGTGGAGGGGCTGGGGTTTGCGCTGCTGGTGTCGATGCTGACCGGAGTGCTGTTCGGCGTGGCTCCGGCGATGCTGGGGGCAAAGGCTCCGCCGGCGGATGCGCTGCGCACTGGGACGCGGACGACAACGGGCGGGACTTCGCTGTTGCAGCGTGGTCTGGTAGTGCTGCAGGCGGCGTTGTCGGTCGTACTACTGGTAGGCGCGGGGCTGTTCGCCCAGAGTCTGGGCAGGCTGCAACATACGGACATGAAGCTGAAGCCGGAGAACCGCTATATCGTCCATATCAACGCGCAGGCTGCGGGTTATAAGGATGATCAGGTGAACGCACTCTATCGGACACTTGAAGAACGGTTTCACGCCATTCAAGGCGTGGTGAAGGTCGGAGTGAGCACCTTTACGCCGATGGAAGGTAACGATAACGGCTACGACATTCAATTGGTGGGACAAACGAACGTATATAGGGATGCTACGACCATCATTATGAATCCGGAGTTCTTCGATTCGGTGGGGACACGAGTGCTGATGGGACGTGGAATCACAGCGCAGGACACCGCAACTTCGCCGCATGTTGCGGTGGTAAACGAGGACTTTGTCAGGGCACTCTTCAAGCCGGGAGAGAACCCGATCGGCCAGCGCTTCATTGCTGGAGGGCAGAGTGCCAACCCCTACGAAATTGTAGGCGTAGTGGAAGGAACGTCTTACACGGACGTGCGCAGGAATGGGATGCACCCTATGTACTTTGGCCCGCTGACTCAGCCGTCAGAGGCCGGATATGCGGGCGCCATCGTGGTTGAGACATCGCGTCCGATGAGCGATATGGAGTCGCTTGCACGGCGGACTCTGATGGAAATCAATCCCAATCTAGCCATGCAGAAATTCGAGACCTTCGATGCGCAGATCGCCGGGCAGTTTACGCATGAGAGGATGCTTGCGGCCTTGATGGCATTGTTCGGCGGCCTGGCACTACTGTTGGCGACGGTGGGGCTGTATGGGGTGACTTCGTACACGGTGGCGCGGAGGACCAGCGAGATTGGCGTCCGCATGGCACTGGGTGCGGATCGCATCGGCGTGGTGGCGATGATCCTTCGCAGCGCGTTATTGCAGACACTGCTCGGACTTGCCATCGGAATTCCTGTGGCGTTCTACGGAGTCACGCTGGTGAAGTCACAGCTATATGAGCTGACGACGGTGAGCAGCGCTGCATGGCTGGTGGCGGTGGGGATGCTGCTGGCGGCAGCCTGCGTTGCGGGAATAATTCCGGCACGGCGCGCGGCCTCAGTGGATCCGGTGCGGGCGCTAAGGTCGGAATAAATATGGTCTAAGCCGGGAAGGCTTGGCATTTAGGAACTCATTTTTTAACGTTGCCGCTAACAAATCCTAATAACCTGCGTCTATTTGCTCGGGATTCCCTGCCCTTCTTTTCAAGGAGCCTCGATGCCGGTTGACGCACTCCGTTTCGCTTCCCCTTTTTCCCGGCCTTCGGCCGCCGGGAGCCCCGCGAAGATACAATCCTCGCGAGGGATGGCTATCGATCCGCAGGCACGCGCGAGTGAAACCGAGCTAATTCGCGAGGCCCAGCAGGGATCACGAGCAGCCTTTGACTCGCTGGTGCGTCAATACGATCAGGCGGTGCTCCGGCTGGCCCTGCACCTCACCGGCTCCGAGCAGGACGCCGAAGATATTCACCAGGAGGCATTTCTCAAGGCCTACCGGTATCTCGGCAATTTCCGCTTTGAATGCTCGTTTTACACCTGGATTTATCGCATCGTCACCAACCTCTGCCTCGACCTGCTGCGCCGCCGCAAGTCGCGCAAGGAGGATCAGGCGGTGATGATCGATGCCTCGGGTGAAGAGATGGATCTGCTCAACAACGTCTCCGATGAGCGCGCAAGCGCCAATCCCGACCGCGAGTTGAGCAGAAAAGTATTAGGCGACCGCATCCGCGAGGCCCTGGATCAACTCACTCCCCGCGAACGCATGGTCTTCGAACTTAAGCATTATCAAGGACTTAAACTCAGAACGATCGGCGAAATGTTGCACACCACGGAAGAAACGGCAAAGAACACCCTGTTTCGAGCGACCAGGAAGCTACGAGCGAACCTGGCGGAAGTCCGCTGAGTTTTTACGGGCAAAGCCCGGAAGACGAAGCAAATTTTTTGAGGCTTGTGAGGCAAAGGTATGACCATGAAGTGCGAAACCGCACACGAATATATCGCTCTGGCTGTCTACGGTGACCTGGCTGACGACCAGAGCCATCAGCTTGAGCAGCACCTGACGAGCTGCGCCGACTGCCGCAGTGAGCTTGAAGGCGTGCAGGCCCTGGCCAAAGCCATGACGCTGTTTCCTGTAGAGGAGCCTTCCGCCAATCTGGTCGCCCGCACCCGGCTCCGCCTCGAAGAAGCTTTGGATGCTCTGCCCCGCGCCGGATTTCTCGTCCGCATCTCTCAGCAGTTTTCGCAGGGGGTAGGCCGTCTCAGCTCCGCACCGGTCGCGGCCTCAGCCCTGCTGGTTGTCGGCCTCGCCGCCGGTGGCTACGGCGGCTATCGTGCCGGAAAGCACGCCACCGTCGCCATCCCCCAGGATGCCGACTCCGTGCAGATCGCCAACGTCAGCAGCATCGTCAAGAATCCGGGCTCGGAAAAGGTGGAAGTCCGCTATAACCGCCTCGTCCCTGAATCGGTGCAAGGCTCGCTCGACGACCCCTACATCCGCGCCCTTCTCGTTATCGGCGCGCGCAACCGGACCAATCCCCTCGTCCGCAACGACTCAGTTGGCCTGATGGCCGGGGAGTGCCGCGCCGGACACCAATGCGGTGACGGTCCTGTTCGCGATGCCCTCATGGTCTCTCTGCTCTACGACAACAACCCCGACGTCCGCCTCAAGGCCCTCGACGGCCTGCAGCCCTACGTCGCCGACAACACCCGGGTTCGGGACGCGGTCCTGCAGTCGCTCCTGAACGACCCCGATACCAAGGTACGCACCCAGGCCATCGGCATGCTCCAGCCCGTACAGGCTGATTCCAGCGTGCTGGACGTGCTGCACACCGTGGCCGCCCGCGACGATAGTCCCCAGATCCGCGATGTCTCCCAGCAGGTCCTCAGCCAGGCCCAGCAGATTCAGTAAGCGGATTTACCTCCTTTAAAATTGCCACCGCGAAGCTTACATTTATCTGGAATCTGCGTCTCAAAGGCAGCCGGAAGCATCCGTCCCAAACAGAAGATGCGCCGGCCTTCGGGGTAATCGAGATGAAATACTTTCTGAGGTTAGTGTCGGTAACGGTAGCGGCCGGAGCCACGGCCTTTGCGCCCGCGGCGTTCTCTTTTGAACTGGACAACTCGCAGTTTTCAGCCTTCGGTGATTCTCCCGCCATCTTCGCCAGTAGTAACTCCGGATATCTCGGCGTCGGCCTTCGTGACGTCGACAACGAGCGTGCTTCGGCTCTCAAGCTGAAGGAAGCTACCGGCGCCGAGATCGTCACCGTCGATCACGATGCTCCCGCCGGCGCGGCGGGCCTCAAGCAGCACGATGTCGTTCTGCAGATGAACGGACAGATCGTCTCCAGCGCCGAGCAGCTGCGCCGCATGCTCCGCGAAACCCCTCCCGGACGCGCCATCTCTCTGCTGATCAGCCGTGAGGGGCAGGAGCAGACCATCAATGCCACCCTCGCCGACCACGCTGCGCTGGAACAGAAGGCCTGGTCGAATCTCACCATCGTTCCCGCCCCCGGTGACGATGGAAGCAGCATCGTTCTGCAGCCGCCCAGCTCGCACAGCGGCGGCAACAGCTTTTTCAGCGCATTCAGCTTCGGCGGCGCTTCCATCGGCGTGCAGCTCGACACCCTCGGCTCACAACTGGCCGACTACTTCGGCGTAAAGGATGGGCAGGGATTGCTCGTCAAGCACGTAGCTGAGAACAGCCCGGCTTCGACCGCCGGACTCAAAGCCGGCGACGTGGTCACCAAGGTGAACGGCCACACCATGGCTACCCTGAACGAATGGACTAAAGCCATGCGTGCCAATCGCGGCAAGCAGGTCCAGGTCGTCATTATGCGCAACCACCAGCAACAGACCCTCAACATGCAGGACGGCGACGCCAAACACAAAGGTGAACTGGATCTACAGGAGTACTTCCCGGATTCGAAAGAAATGAAGTCCAACCTCGCCCAGCTCGACCCCGATCCGCTCAACCCCGACCAACTCATCGACCCCGAACAGATGAAGGCGCTCCAGCAGGATATGCAGTCCTGGTCCACCGCCGACGCCGAGAAGCTCGCGGAACAAGCTCGTGAACAAATGAAAGCTCTGCAGGAGTCCCAGGCATTTACGAGCCTCGATGCAGACCAGCTGCGCCAGCAGGCCGAGCAATCCCTGAAGCAGCTCAACATGGACAAATTCCAGCAGCAGCTCAAAGACAACTCCGCCCAATGGCAGAAGCAGATGAACGAGCTGAAGAAAGACTTCCAGACCTGGCAATTGCAGCAAATGAACTAGACACCGAAACTGGCAGCTCAGCTAGATAGTCGAATACGGCGAACACGCCCTTGCGCTGAAGGCGCGCCCCGCCGCACGCGCAGTCCCCGTTCAACCCCCACAGGACACCATTCGCCGTTCCCCGCTCGCCCCAGCTATATCTATATGTTTCAATAAAGAGAGCATGCCCCCCGCAGCCACAGAACAGGCGGCAGACCAGCCCACCCGCCCCGCGAAGACCCTTCCCGTGAAGCGTCCCGCCGTACGACGGCTGCGCGCCGCCGCCCGCAAAGTCCGCGAAGTGGCCATCGTCGGCCGCGCTCTGGCCTCGACCAGCCATCCGGTGATGGCGCAGATCGTGCCCATGCGCTTCTGCAATCTCTCCTGCGCCTATTGCAACGAGTACGACAAGGTCTCCGAACCCGTGCCGCTGGCCGAGATGCTGCAGCGCATCGACCACCTCGGACGCCTCAGCACCAGCATCATCACCATCTCTGGCGGCGAGCCCACCACGCACCCCGATCTTGACCAGATCATCCGCCGCATCCGCAAGAATGGCGCCCTCGCCGGCATGATCACCAACGGCTACTATCTCGTTCCCGAGCGCATCGAGCGCCTGAACAAGGCTGGCCTGGACCATCTGCAGATCTCCATCGACAACATCGAGCCGGATGAGATCTCCAAGAAGAGCCTCAAAGTCCTCGACAAGAAGCTGCAGTGGCTCTCCGAATACGCCGAGTTCCATGTGAACATCAACTCCGTCGTCGGCGGAGGCATCAAGAATCCGCAGGACGCGCTGACCATCGGCCGCCGCGCCATCCAGCTGGGCTTTACCGCGACCATCGGCATCATTCACGACGGAGACGGCCAGCTCAAACCGCTTGGCGATCAGGAGCGCGCCGTCTGGTCCGAAATGCGCAGCTGGAAGAAGAAGAATTACTCACGCTTCAACCAGTTCCAGGAAGCCATCGCCAACGCCCAGCCCAACGACTGGCGCTGCCGCGCCGGCTCGCGCTACATCTACATCTGCGAAAACGGCCTGGTGCACTACTGCTCTCAGCAACGTGGATTCCCCGGCGTCCCGCTCGCCGAATACACAAAAGCCGACGTGAAGCGCGAATTCCTCACCGAAAAAACCTGCGCTCCGCACTGCACCATCAGCTGCGTGCACCAGATCTCGTATATCGACCACTGGCGAGCCCCGCAAACGTCGCGTATCTCGCCCGGCTCAGCGGACGGCCTCATCAATATTCGCACCTGATTTTTCAACGAGATAGCGTAGCGGTCAGAGATCTCCGCATGTGGCGGCCGCTGTTTTGGTAAATATTTTACCGGTGAAAAATTTTCACCCATCCCGCCGAAGCACAAACCACCAACGAAGAGTACCTTGGTGCGGGATTGTGTTACAACTCAGTTCACAGTGGAACTTTGAATGAATATTTCAAACTCTTTAACTTCCGACCCAGTAGTACTTCTGGAAGTCATTCGAACGCAAACTGAGATTGCGAAGCTCGGAGTCGAGCTCGGCGCCGTGATGAGCCTCGCCGCTGATAGCGCCCAGCGCCTCACCAAAGCAGGAGGCGCGATCGTTGAGCTGGCCCAGGGCGGCGACATGATCTATGGGGCTGCAACCGGCCTCGCCAAGTCTCAGCTCGGTTTGCGTCTGCAGCGCGAAGGCAGTCTCTCCGGCCTGTGCGTCGAAAAAAGGCAGATCATGCGCTGTGACGACACCGAAACTGACCCGCGCGTCAATAAGGAAGCCTGCCGCCTCCTGGGCCTGCGCTCGATGGTCGTCGCGCCTCTCGATCATGACGGAACCACCGTCGGCGTGCTCAAAATTGCCTCCTCCAGCGCCGACGCCTTTGGAGACCGCGAAGTCGCCGTCCTCGAAGTCATGACCGGGCTCATCGCGGCCGCCATGTTCCATGCCGCCAGAAATGAAACCAGCGAGCTCTATCACCGGGCCACCCACGACTCGCTCACCGGCCTCGCCAACCGGGCCTTGTTCTACGACCGCCTCCGCCAGCGGCTGGCTTTGGGCGGCAGACAGTCCACACAGTTCGGCATCCTCAACCTCGACATGGACGGACTGAAGCTCATTAATGACAGTTTCGGCCATCGCGCCGGCGATTCCGCCATTCGCGAAACCGCCCGGCGCATCCGCACCATAGCCAGGCAGGCAGACACCGTCGCCCGCCTCGGCGGTGACGAGTTCGCGGTGATCCTCTCCGACATACGCAATCGCGACAGCGCCATCCTCGCTGCTGACCGCATCACCACCGGTGTGCGTGCGCCCTTCCAGTTCGAAGGCCACCTGCTTCCTCTGGATGTCAGCATCGGAATCGCCATCTATCCCGAGGACGGCCAGGACATCGATTCCCTGACCGATACCGCCGACCGGGCCATGTATGCCGTCAAACGCGCCCGAAAAAGCAACTGAGCCCGCGCAGGTTTTCAGTACCGGCAAATCATGACATCCTAAGTATTCGGATCGGGACTTAGAGAATAGACATCACTGCCTAAAAGTTGAACCCGGAATCCCAAATCGCCTTCATCCGCCGCCTGCCCAAGGCTGAGCTGCACCTGCATCTCGAGGGCACCATCACCCCGCAGACGCTGGTCGATCTAAGCCAGCGCCACGACGGCAGCCCGCTCACCCTCGATCAGGCCCAGGCCATCTACCAGTACACCGACTTCACCGGCTTCATGATGGCCTTCAAGGCCGTTACCGAACGCCTGCGCTCGCCCGAAGACTACGAGCTCATCACCTATCGCATGCTCCAGCACCTGGCCCTCCAGGGCGTCATCCACGCCGAGGTCTACGTCTCCGTCGGCGTCGTCTATTACTGGCGCAAGATGGAGTTCGATCCCCTCTTCGTAGGCATGGAGCGCGGCCGCAAACAGGCCGAGAAAGATTTCGGCATCACCGCCTATTGGATCTTCGACGCCGCCCGGCAATTCGGAGTCGAAGAAGCTGCCCGCGTCTTTCATAAAGCCGCCGAGCTGCGCGGCGAACATCCTTCCATCATCGGCATCGGCATCGGCGGAGACGAGCGTCACACCGGCGCCGATCCATTTCGCGATCTCTACGCCGAAGCCCGCGACGCCGGCCTGCGCCTCACCGCCCACGGTGGCGAAACCGTCGGCCCTGAAGGCATCTGGGGCGCCATCAATATCGGCGCCGAGCGCATCGGCCACGGCCTATCCGCCATCCACGATCCCGAGCTGATGAGCATCCTCGCCGAACGCCAGATACCCATCGAGATCAACATCACGTCCAACCTCAAGACCGGCTGCTGCATGACCCTCGCCGACCATCCGGCACGCAAGTATTTCGATGCCGGGCTGATGATCACGCTGAACTCGGATGATCCCGCCATGTTTTCCAGCGACCTGGAAGGCGAATACCGGCTGGCCCAGAATGAATTCGGCTTCAACAACGAGCATCTGCGCGAGCTCGCGGCCAATTCCATCGAGGCCAGCTTCCTGCCTCCGGAACAAAAAGTGGCCGCTTTGCATCGAATCGAAAGAGCCGTGGAGTAAGACCAAAGTGGTACGCGCGCTGACATTAATATGACGAAAGCTGCAATAGAACTGAGCTATCATCATGCCAACGCGGTGAGGTTTGGGCCGCGGAAAGAAGGTTTCCTGTGAGCATCCTGCCTGCATTCGGATTGAAGTCGAAAGACGAGAGCCATCTGCCGCTGCGCGCCCTGGGATGGGCATCGGTCGCGGTCGGCGTTGCCGCCCTCGGCCTCTACGTCGGACGTGAACTGCGCATTCGCTACAAGTTCAAGCGGCGCACCCCCAGCGACTTCTATTCGCACGCCGGAGATGAGTACAACTCCACCGACTACGGCATGGGTGTCTAGACGCCCAACTTTTCCGATTGAAAAGCCCCGGATGCGGGATGCGTCCGGGGCTTTTGCTTTTCTGACTGTTACCTGATCACGCGAATCGGTATGCCCAGGTCGAGCCGCGACCAGACGCGGTCCGCGGTATAAACCGGAGCGTCCAACTCCATCGCCAGAGCGAGACAGGCTCGATCACCTAAGGAAAGTCCGAATGGACGAGTTTTAGAAATCAACGCGCCAGCGCGGCGAGCATGCCCCACTGAATACTCCGCAATCTCGCGGAAAGGAGTAGTGACTGCTTCCCAGGCAAAAGCCTCAGGAAGGCCATTCAGCATAAGCCTGCCCTGCGCCTCGGTGAGATTTACCGTGCTGATGATTCCGCCCCGCATCATGTCAGAAGGGGTGGGAAGGTTTTCGATTCCAGACTCGCGATGAAGTAGGGCGAGGAGTGCCGAGGTATCGAATACGAAGC
>Ga0153933_1000619_pt1 | contig 12118 bp, 14 predicted proteins | sample TSNJ017MetaG_FD_102275 | JGI IMG/M metagenome (GOLD analysis project Ga0153933, IMG submission 102275) | Attine ant fungus gardens microbial communities from New Jersey, USA - TSNJ017 MetaG | ecosystem: Host-associated > Fungi > Mycelium > Unclassified | place: USA: New Jersey, Wharton State...
AAGGGCCTGGGTCTAACGCAGAAGCAGGCGTGCCACTGGCCCGGCTCGGTCGAACTCGTCTTTCAATATCTGGGCTTTCATCCGAAAACCTCTGCCGCCGCTTTGTACAACGGCGCGGCTTGGCGTCGATCTGCCTCCCAGGAACAATGAAATACCGACCATTCCCTCGTTTCCGATGACTGCGATCTCGGCCGCGTCACCATTGATCATCACATATAGCAGCGAAATGATCACTGAGGTCGGAAAGTACACGTTTTTCTCAACGCTACCCGACTCGTAAAGCACTAGTCCCAGCGGCATTTCAACATACTCAAGATGAGGCAATAAACGCCTTAATTCGACATCCGGTAGAGCGGCTAGCAACTGATTCAGTTTGGATTCGTGTGAACTGGAAACCACAGATCTCGGATCTAAGCCTGACAAGCTCTCGATGAGAGAGATTTTTTTTTGGCGAAGTGACGTAGGCATCATATTCTCTAGAGATGAGCCTATTATCACGGGTCGCGAAGTGCGCACCGACAAGACTCTTAATAAAAGCATACAGTGCCAACACTTATTTATATGTTCGACGCCGAACAAACCTTCCCATCCAACGCAGAATCTCCCAGCGCCCACTTTGGGCACCCGATACCTCATTCAAGAACGGCCCTGATCCCAAGGCACACCATCCGACGCACTAGCGGGATGATCCCCGTCCTCGCCACTTCTCGACCGACAAGTCGGCCCCTCGCTTCGTCTCATGCGTCTCTACGGCAGTCTGTCTATGCCGTTACGCATTGTCGTTGGCAGCGTCAGGCGTTCCACCGTTCTCCACGGTCGGGGCGGTTAGCAATTGGGACGCCCGGCTGGTCAGCAAGCTGCCCGCCTGAAAATACCCCATGATCGTGCCCACGCCGCGATGCTCCGTCATCGCCATCACCTCCCCCAACGGTACGCCTTGCCGACCCGCTTCGGTGACAAAGCCCGAGCGCAAACTGTGTGCCGCCCAGTCGCCCTCGATTCCGGCGAGTTTGGCGCGGCGCTGGATCATGCGCGCTACGTGATCGGCGGTAAGCGCGGTCGTGCCGACGGTGCCGCCGCGATGCAGGCGACGGAAGAGGGGACCGGTCGCGACTGGCGCCGCCGCTAACCATGCCGCGAGGGCATGGGCCGCTTCGCCGCGGAGCGGCTTTTCGCGCCGCATACCACTCGTATCCGTCTTGGTCGTGCCCAGCGCATAGACCCAGGTGTCGGCATCGAGCCGACGCACGTCGGTCACCTGCAGGCCGACCACTTCCGAACGACGACGTCCACCGCCGCTCCAGGCCAACAGAAGCAGGGCACGATCGCGTACGCCGCGAATACCGTCGGTACATGTCGCGAGCAAGGCCTGCAACGGTTCGGCCACGGCCGCAGTCTTTTTGCGCACCGTCACCCCGTGGCGCACCTGCGCTTTGCGTGCCTGGCGCAACAAGGTTTTCACCGCAGCGGCGTCCGTCGGCGACTCCCAGCCGCGTATGCGATGCCAGGTCGCCAATACCGCGAGCCGATGGCTCACGGTATTGAACGCCAACGGCCCCAGATGGCCTTTGATACCGGCGGTCACCAGTGCCGCATCCAAGGTTGGCGGCAGCAAATGTTCCCAGGTGCCGTCGTCGCGCGGCCGCGCCAGATGATCGAGCACGAACTGCACGACGACGGCCGCCGGCAACGGTGCGTCACCGAGCGGTTCACCGTAGCGCCCGTGCAACCAGGCGGCCCAGTAGGTGAGGGCGCTGCGGTAACTGCGCACGGTGTTGGCCGCGGTCCCGGCGGCGACGAACGCGGCCGCCGCGGCGTGGCTGGCCGCGTCGAGCGTGACCAGGTCCAGCATGACGGCGGTGTCGTTGGTGGAAATAAGCGTATGATTCATTACGTGCACCGTATCAAAAGTCCGTTTTTCGACCGAACAGGTCGGATAAACTACTCTTATCATATCTAATCAGAGGAGGGTAGGGGATATGGCCAATGGGGTACCCGAAACCGAGGTGTTTGCGGCCGCCGATGCCGTCCTGGCGCGCGGCGAACGGCCCACCGTCGAACGCGTGCGCGTGGAATTGGGCAGAGGCAGTCCAGCGCGTGTGGGGCAATTGCTCGAGCAATGGTGGGAACGTCTGGCGCAACGTTTGAAGGGACAGGCGCAACTGCCGGCGCTGCCGGGTGAGGTCGCGCAGGCATTTGCGCAAGTGTGGCAGCTAGCGCTCGGGGAGGCCGAAACAGCCGCCCGCATGACACTCACCGAAGACCAAAACGCCCTCTTTGCCGCGCAAACCTCGCTAACGCAGGAGCGCAAGCTGTGGGAAATTGCGCTCGCCGAAGCGCAAGCGAATGCGGCCGAAAGCGCGGCCCAACGGGCACACGCCGACGCGCAACTGTGCGAACGCCAAGCGCTGGTGGATCAAGTGGAAGCGCAACGGCTCGACCTGCTGCAGCAACGTGATCGCTTACAAACCCAACTCGAGCAACAACGCATGGCATTGGAGTCCTTGCGGGCCGAGAGCATCGCCGTGCAAGAACATGTGCGCACCGTGGAGGACCGTGCCCATCAGCAGATCGATCAAGCACGCCAAGAGGCCAAGGCGCTGCAACAACGACTCGAGCGGGAGCAACGCGAGCACGGCAAGCGCGTCGCCCAACTCACAGCACAGCAGGAAAAGTTGCGGGCTACCTTGCGCACGACCGAACAAGCCGCCGCCCATCAGGCGGGGCGGGTCGCCGCCTTGGAAACTGCCTTAAAGCAATCGCGCAGTGCGTCGGCGCCCTCGAGGCGAGCGACCAACAAACCGTCGCCCATGGCGAAGGTTAAACCACGCCGTCGGACGAAGAAGCCGTCGCTCTAACCAAGCGCCGCACGGACGCGGTCACGCTAGCCGCTATGACTGGCTAATAGGAGGCAGCCAGACCTCACAGACCATAACCCATTGATTGTACTTACTATTTTTAAAAAAATGATCGTAACTCATTGTTTTTATTTAAGTTCGAAAACGGCACTTTTTGCACCGAATGTACGGGCACCCCGGTCGGGGTCGCGGTTCTGCATCGGCCATCCTAAATTGCGCATAATGTATATTATGTCAAATTGGATCAGGAGCCTCAAAGCCGCTGGCACAAGGCTTGCTGCCAACTAACGCTCCACGAAAACTCCCACTTTTCTGCACCGGCAACTAGGCAGCTGTTCTCGGCGGAGAACCCTCTACGCTCACGGCAGAAATCTTCGACAAATCCTGTGCATCGGGCCACATCCGCGCAACGCTGATCGGGGATCATTTGTGACGCTCGCTCGAGTCAGCCATGGTGCGTATTCCGGTTTGGTTGACCACTCGTCCTGGAGAAGGCTGACCACCTACCGACGCTGACCTGGAGCGTCGGGCCGACCCAGATATGGGGTAATGTGGGTTGTAGTAACCCGGAGCTTCCATGAGCCGCCTGACCATCGACATCACCAGCCAGGTGCGCGCATTGACGCAGGGCTGGCGGGAAGGGTTTCCACCAAGAGCGTGCAGGCCATCCTCGATGAGGAACTGATCGAAGACGGCCACGCTTGACCCGGCCAGATTATGTTCTGACTGCAGTCACTGCGCCGAAGGCTTCCTTGTCGTCTGGAACTCTAACTCTCGACTCGGTCGCGTTCGCGAAGGCGTAGTCCTGCCCACGAGTTTCCGGAGACGCTGGCGCGTCGCCATCCAGGGCACGCAGCTCGTTCTGGAATTGGCGAAAGGAAAAGTCGTAGGCGCTCATGAAGGAACTTGCAGCCTAGGTTCGTTGACGTTTTTTTGAAGGTGCCATACCACGGGTCTGGGCTTTCGCCGGCGAAGCTTTACGCGTCGAAGGTTTGGCGGTTTTCAGAGTGGTCTGCCATTGCGCCAGGGTGGCTTCCAAGGCAGTCACCCTACCCACTTGGTGCGAAGCCATCTGCTCGGCGCTGTGTGCGGCAGCGCGAAGTACATCATGCTGCGCTTTAAGCTCAGCCACCACCTTGAGATGTTCGCGTTGCTCTTTTTCCAATCGCTGTTGGAGCCCCTTGATGTCCTGGCGAGCTTGGTCGACCTCGCGGTGAGCGCGATCTTCGTGCGTACGCAGATGGTTTTGCAACGAGGTGTGTTCGGATTGCAGGGTTGCGAGGGCCGCCCGTTGCAGTTCCAGATCGGCTTGTAGGCGTTCGCGTTGCTGCCGCACATCGGTGACCTGTGCCTCCAGTTGAGCGATCAGTGAAGCCCGTTCGCGGCCTTGCACCTCAGCGTACGCAAGTTTCATTGTCGCTTCGGTCGCCTGGCCGCGGGCTTCATCGAGGGCAATCTGCCAGAGCTTGCGTTCTTGCTCGAGATTGGTCTGCTCAGCGAAGAGGGCATTTTGTTCGGTCGCCAGGGCGGCCTGGGCCTGCGTGGTGGCGTGAGCCACGGCCAGGCGCCAGAGTTCCGTGAAGGCCTGCCCTACTTCGGATGGCAAATCCGGCAGGGTGATCACTTTCTGCATGCGTTGGGCCAAGGTGGCGCGCCAGTTTTCTAACATGCGCGTCACGGTGTTCGGCGAGCCGGTACCGAGCGCTTGGCGCACTTTGTCCACGGTCGGTTTGTCGCCGGCGGCCACCAGTGCGTCCGCCGCGGCGTTGACCTGCTCCTGGGTGATGCCTTTAGGCATTTCAGTGTCTCCTCGATCGGCGCCCTGCCCTGGCCTTGACGTACTCGCGATAAGTGATGATTGCCGCGGCCAACACCACCCGCAGCTACGCTGCCGCCCTGCGTTACTGGGCCGGGTGGCATCAGGCCCGGTTTGGTGTCGAGCTGACGCTGCCGGTAAGTGAGGCCGTGGTGATCCAGTTCCTGGTCGATCATATTCAGCGCAAGAACAAGACCGGCCTGGTCAGCGAATTGCCGCCGATCGTCGATCAGGCGTTGGTGGCCGCCGGCCTCAAGGCAAAACTTGGGCCCCTCAAGCTGTCGACCGTCACCCAGCGTGTGGCGGTGTTGTCGACGGCGCACAAACTCAAACGACTCGATAATCCGTGCGAGCTGCCCAGCGTTCGTACACTGCTGAGTCGTGCTCGGCGGTCGTCCGTCAAACGGGGCGAGCGCCCCACTAAGAAGACGGCGATCACGCGTCCGGAGCTGGAAGCCATGCTGGCAACTTGCGACGATTCGTTGGAAGGGCTGCGTGATCGCGCCCTGCTCTGCTTTGGCTTTGCGAGCGGCGGCCGCCGGCGCAGTGAGATCGCCGCGGCCGATATGCGGGATCTGCGCAAGACCAGCGACGAGGGCTACATCTATCGGCTGGAGTATTCGAAGACGCAGCAGGCGGGGGTGAAGGCGGATTCAACGCCCGACAAGCCGATCCTGGGGCGCGGCGCCGAAGCGCTCGCGGCCTGGCTCGACGCGGCCGGGATCCGGGAGGGGGCGATCTTTCGGCGGATATGGAAGGGGCGGGTCGGCCCTGCCCTACTGCCCGGTTCGGTGGCGACGATCGTCAAACGACGGGCGGCGATGGCGGGACTGGAGGGAAACTTTGGGGCGCACAGCCTACGGTCGGGCTTCGTCACCGAGGCCGGTAAGCAGGGCGTGCCTCTGCCGGCGGTGATGGCGATGACCGAGCATCGCTCGGTGGCGAGCGTGATCGGGTATTTTCAGGCCGGGCAAGCGGAAGACAATCCAGCGGCGCGTCTACTAAAGTAGGTTGGCAATAAGTGAGGCTTTGACTGAAATCGGAAAGAGGCTTGAATTCGCGCTGCCTGGCAGCCTATCGCCGCCAGGGGTGATCGACAGTTGGCGACTCTGTACAGGGCATGCCAACTGTCCATAAGCTAGCCTTGCAATCGTAATTTTGCACGTGAAAATCTTCCAGGGATGCTAAACATATTATGTCGGGGGAAGTATGACAGCGATCGCCGAGCTCAAGATGGCGATGATTAAACACGTGGAGCGTGGAAACGTAGGGCCCGAAGTCTTGGCCGAGCTTCAATCCGACATCCATCTGTTCATTGATATCGACGTAATGAGAGAGAAATCGTGACCTTGACAGTTCCTTTATTGTCCGCCTCATCTGAAAAGCCTTGCAGAAACGTTTGAACGACTTCGACCTCACGCGCCGTTAGCAAATACTTTGCCTTATCGCCCTCGGCTTGGAGTGTGGCTTGTTGGCTTCCCTTGCACACGTTCGCTGATATAGATGTGGCCGGCTTTGACGACGCGAAGAGCATCAAGGATTTTCTCTGCTGAAGTTTTCTCAACAACGGCCCGCACGCCTTCTGAGTGAAGAATCCTCACTATTTCTGCGTCACGAAAACTTATTAGGGTGATGATTTGGAGTTCAGTATGCCGATTGCGCAGCTCACGCAAAAGGATAATACCATCTAAAGATGCATTGACTTCAGGAATTAGGAAGTCAGTTACAAGAATATCGCACTCATACCGGTCAAGTAAATTCATAAGATCATTGCAATTGGAAGCTTCGCCAACAACTTTGTATATTTCGGCGTAGCGTGACAGGATGGTGCGCAATCCTATGCGCTCCACCTCAAGGTCGACTGCAACGATTATTCTATATATCGTTTTACTTATTTTCCAAAGTGGTCGGTTTTCTGATGCTTTTCCAAGATTTTCCATGTCATGTTCCGCGACTATAGTTTTTCATAATTAATATCCAACATTCAAGTATAATATAGGCTACTACTAAGATTTTTATAGAACTAAATCATTCGCTATAAAGTTGAGTTCTTCTATATCCATCTATCGGTTTTCAAAAAAAATAAACTAAACGTTCTGATATCGAAATTTATATGCATTGATGATCGCGATAAATTAAATAAAAACGACGAACCCATGTATTCATTAGATTATCGCTTTAAATGTCATCGAGCATATTTCATGTTAGGTTTCACACTTAAAAGGTGATGAGCAACGCCTCACGGTAGGGCTACACAAGACTCTGCCGACATGCTTGCAAAAAAGGGAAAATTTTATGGCGGCGCCATTCCCTTCAATACTAAAAGCGTTTAAAATACGGAATAACTTTTTCTCACATGTACGCGGCTACAAAATCTATGCCTCCATATGTGATGATATCGTCAAAACGTCATGGGCCTGTTTTTCAAATACCCTGACGAAGCACCCCGACAAAGGCGGAAGGGCGCCGCAGCACTAGCTTGTTGGTCAAGAATCACATAGAACAGGTAAGGTGATGAATGCTTGCCACAAAAGGGACCGCCAAGCCACTCCACTTATGGTTCGCAGGCTAGTGTTCGCGCAGTAAAAACTTTGGATCATTAGCATTATGAGACATATCCACGAGGCAACATAAAGCTGTGTGTGTAGGCTTTGCGCATCGGCAACCGCGAAGGTGATGCGAGATGACCTCGAAACATTTGCCCTGGTTTAACCGGTTTTTTGCAACCGTGCAAAAGGAGTTGAATGCATGGTGCGATAACTGGGCTCAGCAAGATTGCGTGTATGCGCCCAAAGAGCTAGGGTTTCTGGCTCGCTACACCAGCAGCGAACTTTCGCGGAAATTTCCGCCAGGCAAGACGCACCAGTCACAGGTGCGCGACGAACTCGGTCCGCCCGACCTCACGATCATGCATCATCAGTCCGGCAAAACGATCTGGCACTATCGCATTTTGGAGTACTGGGTGTGCCATGCACCTGTCAATGCAGGACTTCACCAAGTCCGCCAACATGAGCTTTACTTTGCATTCGAAATGCATGGGCTTCTCAAGGAGGTAGAGAGGGCCTGCTGCTAGGGATCCTCTCGAGGCGGTTGTGATCATACTCCCTTATTAACCTAGTTGTATCGCGCATACTCTCGCTCCTTCATCCGAATGCAAACGCAGCATTGCTTCGTCCAAACTACTGTCAATACAAATAATCTAGCGCCTAACCACGCTCACCACGGAGTATCTCAGCGGTGGAGGACGTTACGTATAACATCGTCAAATTTTACAGCTTCTATCAACTTCATTGGATGCTCTTCCACCGCACACCAAGCACCCAACAAGAACGAACATTGCTGCGCCTGATCTTCTATATGAGTAACCAAAAAGCTTGACAGCGATAGCTCACTTTCAAGCATAGAGAGGGCCATGTCCAGAACACATCGAACATTAAACGATAAGACATGACATTCAACACTATCCCTGACATCCTCGCAGATATCCGCGCCGGACGCATGGTCGTCATCGTCGATGATGAAGATCGCGAGAACGAGGGTGATCTGATCATGGCCGCGCAAATGGTGCGGCCCGAAGACATCAACTTCATGGTGCGCCAAGCATGTGGACTACTATGTCTTACGCTTACCGAGCAACGTACGCGCCAGCTTGGTCTTCGTCCAATGGTGAGCGACAACACCTCGCCGTACCGCACCAACTTCACTATTTCGATCGAAGCAGCCGAAGGCGTTACCACCGGCATTTCCGCACATGACCGCGCGCGCACCATTCAAGTAGCGGTGAAGGCGGATGCTAGGCCGCAGGATCTCTCGCAGCCCGGTCACATCTTTCCGCTCACTGCGCAGCCTGGTGGCGTGCTCAAGCGCGCGGGCCACACGGAGGCAGGCTGCGATCTGGCTGCGCTCGCCGGGCTCGAGCCGGCAGCGGTGTTGATCGAAGTGCTGCACGAGGACGGCTCGATGGCGCGTCGTCCCGAATTGGAAGTTTTCGCGAAAAAGCATGGCCTGAAGATTGGCTCCATCGCTGACTTGATCCGATATCGCCTGGAAACGGAAAAATGGTGACGCAATCCGGCGCAGCCTGAAATTCGCCATGGTGCTTGGCACCATGGATGACAGTGAGCCGGTATTGAGCCGAGTGCGTGCAACACCGTGCAAGGATACGCCGAAGGTCCTGCTGCGCCGCCTCAGCCCACACGTCTGCGCATGCTCGATGCGCTGCGCAAACTATCGGGGTTGGCAGGATTTGGGCTGCAAGTCGTCCAATGTGCCGAATGGCGCCGCTATCTCCCGGGGAATCAGGTTTTCCTCAATGAATCTCTATCTCTCATCGTTGTACTTCGGCGCGACCCCGGGCCGGCTTACACAGCTACTTGGCTCCAACAAGCGCGCAGCCATCTGCCTGAACGCCAACGATGGCCTTGGCCTGGGCAGAGACAAATATCTTTCAAAAACGCTTTCCATGTTGGCCGGACTTGGGGTCGCAGGAGAGGAGCTTGATCTCAGGGCATATTTTGGCAAGCCTCAGCAGTTGTTTTCCAGGCTGCAGCAATATGGACTGTTATGGGCCACCGGCGGCAATACGTTTGTCCTTCGCCGCGCCTTTCATGCCAGCGGACTGGACCAATTTCTTCCAATACTGCTGCGGAACCCTGAGTTCACATACGGAGGCTTTAGTGCAGGCGCTTGCGTCGTAACCCCATCACTGCATGGATTGGACCTTGCTGATGATCCCCACGAGATTCCAGTAGGGTATCCAGAGCCTCCCATATGGAACGGAGTAAATCTGGTTAATTTCGGTATCGTTCCTCATTTCGGCTCCAGCCTTCCTGGACTTGCCCCGATCATGGCGGACATCACCGCGGTGTTTATGGCTGAAGGCCTGCCTTTTTATTCCCTGACTGACGATCAGGCGATCGTAATTACCTCAGACCTGTTCGCAATTGGATAGGCTCGCGGGCATGCGTTGAAAGCCTGCGACGGCAATACCAGACGCTTCCGACGGGTGTTCAGGCGCTGGCACGTGTTATTGGCGACATAATTACCACCGCATGCAACACATTTGTGTTGCAAACTTCGCTTGACGGCTTGCGCAGCCGCGTCGAATGCCCACCACGGAGGTTTACGATGCAACGCCATGCACTGAATGCTGGACTATTCGTGGCATCCCTGACTACTTATGGTCTTGGCACTTCGTTGCATGCGTCGCCCCCCCTTTCCAGCCGCGCTCCATTCATCTGCCGACCAGCAACATTTCACTAGCGAAACGTTCGGCTTCACCATCGACTACCCCGCCGATTTCAAGATAAAGCAGCACTTCGACGACAATTATTTCATCAACGGCAGTTCCTGGAAGGTTTTCGCAGGTCAGAACGAACAAGGCTCTCCGGTATTGGCATTGGTGCTGAAAGGTTCCAACGACATCACGCGCGGCGAATTGCATATTGGTATCAGCCGCGACCCCCAATCCATCCGGACCTGGCTGCAACCACCGCCTGGGTACCTGCCTCCGACGCAGCTGTCCGTCCACACCAAGCTTGGCGACGCAGATTTCACTACGTTTGAATTGAACGATGCAGGCATGAGCCATCGACTGGATGCGCACAGTTACCGCACAGTGCATGCTGGCGCCTGCTATGCGATCGATCTGCTTGTGACCGGCACCAGCCCCGACGTTTACGATCCACCCCGCACCCCACCATTTTCGGATGCGTATGCACTGAAACGTCTTCAGCAAGCAGTGCAGGACTTCAGCTTCACTCGCTGAACCTGCCCCCCCAGGATTAGACCCAAATGCTCCGTGCTACTCAAGTACGGGGGTGTCGCCATAGCCTTGGCCTGCCCGCGTGTGGCAAAGCGCTCGTCGTGAATGGGATCGGCCTTCAGGCCATGGTTACAGCTTTCCTCGATAGTCTTAGATCAGCGACCTTTGGACGTTTCCTTTGCCTGATAGGTGATCATATGAGCTGCTTCGGAGATGTGAAGGAAAATTCTTCCTTCAGGCAAAGCTTTTTTCCTCCATCAAAAAACCAATTGATCTATATGGCCTTATTATAAACTGCAATGACGTATGGAGGCGCACCATTACTTCTAGAATATTTAGAGGTAAGTCTTTAATTGATGATTTTTAGGTAGCTTCTTCGTCAGAAGCTTTGCCATCCTTCAACACGCCCATACTTTCTTCGACTCGAACTTAACTTTCATGGCGAACAAATTCGGAGCGACGTTAGTCTTGCGACAGAAGTGGCAAAACATCGACGTTATAGGATGATTATCAGCTTCAACCGTATTTTTTTCAAAGATTGAGAGTGGATGACTTCGTTGCTGAGAAGTAGTCGGCCCTATACAAGGAATGCTTATGCACACCTTCATGAGCGGCGCCACAGTGTTTCTTTTTGCTTCGCCAACATTGGTGCTAGCGCAAGCTGGAAGCACGGCGGCGATATCAACGGCAGCGACATCATCCCTCTCTGTGGATGGGGTCTCCCATATCTCCGGCTCCATCTACCCGACTGTAACGCAGCCCAACCACTTGGCGCTACCAAGCTCCTCCGCAAGCTTACTTCCGATTGCTGTCGTATCCAATATACAAGCGATAACCTCGGCTTGCCTCACCTCACTGAACAATGCCAGTCAGTGTCAGGCAAGCATAGATGCTGCTTCCGAGCATCGCGCGAGCTATGAGGGGAGCGCTTCGTATGAAGAAACACTGGAATCGACTACCCATATGGCTTTTTGCAACGTGGAAAGCTCCAGCTTTTCTGGCTGCTTGGCGCACTATGCCAGTGTTCTAGTAAAGCGACCAATAGGCGCTACACGAACACTCAGTGTCGTTATCCGCGATATGCATGGAGTACTGAGCAGAGAAACGGTACTGGCCTCACCCGAACAGACGGATGAGGTTGCCGCTAAGTTAGCACTGGCAGATAGGCCCTATTCAACCGTTGTTTCCGTAAGCGTAATTGATAACGATATGCCTTACACGACAAACACATTTTCTCTTCTAAATGGTAAATAGGTCGTCGGAAGGTTATTGGATGAAAGTACTGTACTCTCCATTAAATCCTATTTATTACTCATATATCTCACATGCGAATTTATATGGAGAAATAAGCCCACTAGATATAACCGCATGATCATGCTACATCGCTCGATGCTGTCAAAATCGCAAATAGAAATCGCCTACTCGGTGTTGCGTCAGTCAGGACGCGACACGTAGCTAATCAAGTAATGCTTTTCCCCGCAGCAAACTCCAAGGGAGGCAGACGTGGCAACCACAGATCCCAAAGTACAACCGCTGCTTATCTTTAGCGGCGAAAAATATATATTGATTGACGATTACAATCAAAAAATACTTGGCGAACCGGTACTGATCAGTTCCACATGGCCGCAACTCAGTCAGTGGCAAATGGACCGCGATCTGGATGCAGCTTACAGGGACCCG
>Ga0153933_1000620_pt1 | contig 12116 bp, 8 predicted proteins | sample TSNJ017MetaG_FD_102275 | JGI IMG/M metagenome (GOLD analysis project Ga0153933, IMG submission 102275) | Attine ant fungus gardens microbial communities from New Jersey, USA - TSNJ017 MetaG | ecosystem: Host-associated > Fungi > Mycelium > Unclassified | place: USA: New Jersey, Wharton State...
CGAGGAGACTGGCGGCACGATCGTCAAGCTTTTCTCCTTCCGTGATCCGCGCGAACCCTATGCTCAACTTGCCGGTCTGCCAGTTGAAGGCGGCCCTCAGTTCGGGAACGCTGTCGTCCACGCCCTCGTGGCGGGCTTGCTCCACCGGTTTCAGGAAGCGCTTCGGCTGGTCCGCCAGCGGCTTGAGCCAGGCCGTGCCCTGATCCGGGAACAGGAAGCCTGCCTCGAAGTTGACACGAAAGGCCTTGTGGCTGAAATTGACAGAGCCCATGAAGCAGAAGCGGCCTGGCTGCCGGATGACCTTGGCGTGCATGAAGCGAGGCGTGCCTTCCCGATCGCGGCTACTCGCCAGGCCGGCATCGCGCATCTGGCACCAGCGCAGGTCGCTTGAACTGCTGAGCGCGTCGTAGCAGGTTCGTTCGATCAGGGCGGCTGGTCCGCCGGCCTGCCATGGGTCAACCGGCAGCCACACGTCGACGCTGTTGCAGCGAGTGGCGCCGAGCAGCGCTTCCACAAGCTTCGCATGGTCCGAGTCGGCGAAGTACGGCGAAATGATTTCGAGCGGCGCGTCGTCGCCGCGCCGCTTCACCAACTGCTGCTCTTGCAGCCAGTCGAGGAAGTTGCCTTTGCGCGGCAGAAAGACGCCGAACACCGGATCATCGCCTTTCGCGGCAACGGTTGCGGCGTCTCTGAAGCTGCGGCGCAGCGCTGTCGTTGCCTTGCCCGCCTCGCTATTTCTGACAAGGAAATCGAGCAGCGACTTGACGCCGGGCAGGATACGCGCAGGCGGCCGCGACGGATCGAAAGGCTTTGCGAAGTGGCACGCTTCGATGTTCTCCCACCATCCCGCCTGGGTCAGGTTGGCCGAGCCCGCTCCCAGGATGCACCGCACATGGCCCGCATCGTCCTCGAGACGCAGCAGGACCACCTTGCCATGGAATTCGCCCTGGGGGAGCCGCATCGCCTTCATGCCGTAAGGCAGCAGCGGGCAGCCGGGCATGACGACGCGCGCGTCGAAGTAGACATCGATATCGATCGGCGCGGCGCGCAAGATGGACTCGAGCTGGAGCCGGCGAACCGCCACGTGCAGAGACAGATTCTTTTCGCCGTCCGGCAGCAGCAGCGGCAGGATCGACGATTCGAAGAACTCGGGCTCGAAGGCGTAAGTGGTAAAGATGGCTTGCTTGACGCGATAGCCCGGTAGCGCATCGATTGCGCCGCGTAGCGAGTCCTTGAGCATCTTCCATTGCGTACCCGGCTGGCTCAAGCTGTCTCTCCCTGCGCAACGCCGCCGGCCTCATACAGGATGTTCAGGAAGGCGCTCAGAAAGAAGTCGTTGCTGCGTCTGTGCATCCACGCGGAGAAGCGCTTGCCCGTGATCTCGTCGGCCGCGGGCAGCACACCGGGCGTGGTGCTCATCACCACCTTGATCCGGTCCTCCTCCCAATAGCACCACGGCGATCCGCCGCGCCCACCGGCAACGCGCTCATGATGAGAGAGCAGCCGCTCCGTGGCCTCGCGCCACGCGCCGCGCGCCATCGCTTCGCAGAACGCCGCGAGACCGCGTGCGCGCTGACGCCATTCGTCGTCGCGGATCTCGGCGGAGAAGTCCGGCGCCGCCGGCAGCCGGAACGGCCACTTCGCGAGTGCCGCGAGCTGCGCCTCGATCTCCTTCGCCGGACGGCCGTGGCAACCCAGCAGCCAGTTGAAGGTCAGCGCAGATAGCGCGAGCGCTTCGTCGAACCACAGCACGCGCTGGGCAAAGTCCTGTAGCGGCTCAGACTTCCTGGTCAGCCAGTGCAGAAAATCGCGTGCCGGTGGCACGTACTCTTTGCCTTGCATGAAGGCGTGGGCCTGATCGAAGACTTCACCGTGCCACCGTTGCGGCGCGTCGCTGCCGGACAGCAGGCGGTCCGCCAACACCTTGCGCCCAGCCGGGTTGCCCAGCAAGGCGAGTACCCATTTCTCCATCCGCCTCATGTCGGTCTCGTCGATCGCCGTTCGCCGCTGGTCGAGCGCGAGACGCCAAACGTCGCCTCGCGCAGCCGCGAGGAAAATCTGCGCGATCTGCGCGCCCAGCGCGGTCGGCCGGCGCATGCCGTCGGTCAGGCCTGCTGCCGCCAGCGCCGTCGAGTAGAGGCCCCACAAACCCGCTTGCCGAGGATTGTCGAGAATGCGTGCAGCCCATGCGCTGCCGAGCGGCACGGGAAACTCCGCGCTGCTTCTGATCCGACGCACGCCGATCACGTCTGACTTGCCGCGCCGGACCCTGGCGCGGCCGGTCAATTGCTCGAACCGCTCGAAGCTTTCCCAGTCGGTTTGCCCCGTCGTTTCTTTCACGCACAGGTGAAAGCCGACCAGCGTAACGATGAAGTTGTCCAGATGTTGGGTTACCGTGGTGAGGTTGCCCACCAGCTTGCGCCCGATGCCGGACCACAGGTGCTCGATTCCGAGCGGGTCGCGGCTGCCTCGTGGTCTCAGGCTGTCGTCAAGTTCCGTGAAAAAGAAGTTCATTCGAATAGGTCGTTGTTGTGTGTAGCGCCCGTTCACGCAGCGGCCAGGCGCTGGGCCAGCGTCTGCGCGGCCGCCTCGGAAATCACGACTTCCACGTGCATGCGCGCCCTCGTCAGGCCGACGAACAGCAGATTCGGCCACAGGGTGTCCGATGGATCGAAGTCGACCTCCGTGAGCACGATCGCGGTCGCCGACTGGCCCTTGAATCGACGCACGGTTTCGACTGTCAGTTCACCTTCGGTGCGGATGGGTTGTCCGAGGTCATCATAGGCGCCCGTGAATTTGGTCAGCGTCCATTCCGCCAGCGTGTCTTTGGCGAGCAACTCCGAATGGTCCCGCCCGCGCCAGCAGAGCACGACGATGTCCTTCAACGCATAGCCGGACTGTGTGCACCGGCGAACCGCATCGGTTGTCGCCTGCGCGACGCTCTTCTTCGAAGCGATGCCGTAGACCGTGAATTCCGGCGGCACGCCGGCGAGCGGCGCACAGGGCGCGACCGGCTCCTCGGTTAGCCGCAGCAAATTGATCGTCTCAACGACCTTACGGGGGTTGCGGTAGTTTTCGCGTGCCGTGATCACCACGGCGCTATCGATTTCGATCTGCGCGCGATCCGCATAGACGCATTGCCCGGGATCCTCGAGCAGATAAATGCGGCCATGCTCGCGCACGCGCGAAACGAGCGCCTGAACCCACGCCGCCTGCATGTCCTGGAGCTCGTCGATCACGAGCAGGTCGAGCTCCGGCACCGCGCGCTCCTGCTCTTCGAGGTAGCGCTGCGCAAGCGCTTCGAAGTCCGGCTGGATACTTGGCCGGCCCGCTGCCTGCCAGCACAACTGGTGGAAGCTGCTGACCTCGACGCCCGACGGCGCGAACGCGCGCATCTGATTAGCGAGCGGCCGGTTGAAGGAGACGTAGGATGCCTTCTTCTGCGCGACACGGGCCTGGCGCAGCAACGCGAGCGCCAGCTGGGTCTTGCCCGACCCCGCGGTCGCCCGCACGTGGACGACGCCGCTCGCGACGGCGATGCGCGGGACCCACCGCGCGAGCCCGCCCGAGATCGCGCTGACATGCCGCTCCAGTGTGTCCGCAAGCGCCGAAATATCGGGCTGGACACGCATGCGGTCGAGCAGGAACGCGCGTACCCGCTCCTGCCTCGTGTCGGGCCGCCCGGCCCCGAGCCGGCGCTGCACGAAGCCGGCGAGGTCCTGGCAGTCGTCCGCGTCCGCGATGCGCTCACGCGGGTAATCGATCGTCCCTTCGCTGCCGATCCGATAGTGCGGCAGCACGAGGCAGTGCAGGAGGCGCACGTCGAGACCTTCCGCCTTCAGGCGCTGAAGGATCGACCTGAACTGCCAGCCGGCCTGTTGCCCGACGTTCTTGCGCTGCGCGCCGTAATGCTTGAACAGGCCGCCGCCGGTTGCGTCGAGCTTTCCTGCTTTGACCTCTAGCACCGCGATATCGCCGGCGCTGTTCACGACCACGATGTCGAGCTCGCCGTGGCTGTCGCGATGCGGTTCTGAGTGCGTCCAGTCGACACGATGGAACAGTTCGTAGCTATCCGGAAGTCTGTCGGCGAGTTGCCGCAGCACGTCAACTTCGACATGCTCGCCCGCGGAAGCCACGTGTATTTCTGAAATGGGAGGGTGAACGGTGGCCATTCTTGTTTTTATGGAAGTTGCAAGCGCTGCTCGGATGCCGCGTCCGTTGTACCATCAGATTGCGACGCGCGGTGAACTCGTCATCGACCATCCCTGCACGAACGGATCGCCGCGCCCCATCGCAGACGGTGCATGCGTAAACAACGGCACGCCCCGGCAAAACTTAAGTGGCGCGCACAACGACGGACGCGCCGACAAAGTACTGCCACAGCCGCACCATCGCGTAGGTGTCGAGTGCGCAATAGTTCATCAGCTGCTCTTCGATTTCAGCCTTTCGCGCCGCTGACGTTTCGGGGTGAATCGCCTCCAGATACACGGCCATGGCCATCCCGCCGTCCTGCACGCCGTCTAGGTCTTCATATTTCAGGTCCGGTGCGACTGCAGGCAGGACCTTCTTGATGCTCCAGCTACCCTGCTGGCCCGGATGATAGAAGTGCTTCTCGGCCACCGGACGCAGATCCACCACGCGCTCGACGATCGCCAGCAGATCGCGCCTGAGCCGCGGATAGCGTTCCGCCAGCTCCTTGATGCGCGTGTTCTCGAATGGCGCGTTATACGCAAAGACGGGACCACGTTCGCCGCACGCCGCGATCAGCGCTTCGGCGAACGCCTTCGAAGGATCGCCGCCCGACATGTCCAAAAAGCCTTGGTGCGCGAGCTTGCCAGTTCGCGACAGGCGATGCACGCTGAACTGAAACGGAATCTGTTGGTAGGGCCGCGTTCCCTTCCAGACCGGCACAGCAAACTGGATCGTCTCGAAGTCGAGGAAGTAGGCTGGAAGGCCGTAGCTCGAGAGCGCCTTCTCCGCGCCCTCTGCGTCGAAATAGCGCCGCCCGGACAGCGTGTGCTTCTTCACCCGCAACTGACGCTCGTTCAGCAGGTCGTCGGGCACGTCCCGCATGTCCACGATGCCCTCGTCGAACAGTTGCCGGAGTCCCTTGCTCGTCGCGCGCGGCAGCCACTGAACCGGATATTCGACCTGCGGCGCCTCGCTCTCGCAGTAGCCGGCGAATCCGCACGGCCAGGGCTCGCCGCAGTGGCGCCCCATCGGAAGGTCCGGCTCCTCGGGCTGCGCCACCACCGCGCGTGCCCCGGCGATCCATTGGCGGACTTCCGCTTCGCGCGAAAACGCCTCCTCCGTGAGATCGTGCTCCACCAGCAGCCCCGCGTAATCGCCGCCGCCCGGATAGGTCCACGACGTGTCGATGTGGGCGAGTGCGACCGAGAGGAGCGGCACGCCCGCGCCGCGCGCGGCGAACGCCTGCACCGCAGCGTCGTCACGGTGGTAGTCCTTGACCTCGCTCGACGACTTGACCTCCACCATCCGCCAGCCCTTCCGCCCTTTTGCGTGCGCGGGCCGCATGACATCGGCGAACGCGTACGCGCCATGCGCCGCAAAGCCCGCTTCGAAGACCGGCTTCGTCGACCGGAGCAACGCCTGCGACTCGCGGAACACGGCGTCGTAGCCATCGCGCCCGACGTCGAGCAGGATTCCCTTTTCGTCTGGATCGTAGATGCGCCGCGCAATTTCACCGACCTCGTGGCCCACCTTGAAGCGGGCCTCGCTGGCAGCCGAATCCTCCCGCAATTCGGGACGATGAAACTCGAGCCACAGACGCTTCGCGCACTGCCGGTACGCCATCAGCTTTGACTTGGAAAACGACTTCATTGAACATTCCCCGTTCATTGTTTAACCGCGTGGCGCGCGAACGGCCGCTCACACGAACCCGATTGCATTCGGCCGTGCCTCTTTCATCGCGCATTCCTTTTCGAGCGCCTCGACGAACGCCTGCGCCGATGCGAACGCCAGAAACCGCTGGCGTCGGCCGACCGCCGCAAAATCACCCGGCGTGAGCGTGTCCAGCCGATCCAGCCGCGCGCGCAACTCCGGATGCGGCGCCTCCAGTTCCAGCGCCTCGACCTGCCGGCCCAGAAGCCGCCAGGCCTGCCCGGCCGTGAGGTAGTCGAACTTGACCTTCAGGTCGAAGCGGCGCAGCGCGGCCTCGTCAAAATCGCCGATCAGGTTCGTCGACGCGATGAAGATGCCCTCGAAGGCCTCCATCTGCGTCAGCATCTCGTTCACGGCCGTCACCTCCCAGCTACGTGCAGCTCGCCGCCGATCCTGAAGGAATCCGTCCACTTCATCAATCAGGAGGATCACTTCCTCGTTCGCGGCCTCGCGAAAGGCGTCCGCAATGTTCTTTTCGTTCTCGCCAAGCCACTTCGAAAGCAGGTCCGAGGCGCGCTTCACCAACAGCGGCATGTCGAGTTGCTGCGCGAGCCACTGGCCGAAGGCCGTCTTCCCGGTGCCCGGCGGGCCGTACAGGCACAGCCGCCCCGAGCGGTGCGCGGCCAGCCCGGCCGCGACGGACACGAGGTCGTTGTCCGCATGAATGAACCCGGGATCGTAGGTCTGCGGCAGCGATGTGTGCTTCGCGGCATCGAGCGACTGGTGGAACTGGGCCTTGAGCGTCCCGTTGATGAGGTGCTCCATCGCTGCGCCCGCCCGCTCGGCGCCCAGGTCGTCGCGGATCGTCTGCACCACCGAAGCCGCCCGCGTGACGACGGCGGGAGCCAGCACCTCCGATTTCGCGAGGCGCTCGACAGCAGCCGTCACCAGCAGCTCGCCGCTTGCCATGCGGATGATCTTGCTGCGCTGGCGCTTGGGCGGTATCGGCAGCTCGATCACCATGTCGAAGCGGCGGATGAACGCATTGTCGAGACAATGCGCGGCGTTCGAAAGCCAGAGCGCAGGCACGCGGTTGCTTTCGAGCATGCGGTTGATCCATGCCTTGCGCGTCTGCGCCGCGCCTTTGCGACGCCAAGGGGCGTCGTCGCCGCTGAACACGTCTTCGACTTCGTCGAACAGCAGCAACGCGCGACGCTCGCCGAAGAAGCTCTGCGCGGCGCGGAATGCACGCAGGCGTGCATCGCCGTCGACCGGGTCGCCATCGTCATCCTCGCTGGCGATTTCGAACAGATCGCAGCCGACCGCTTGGGCGAGCGTCTTCGCCAGCTCGGTCTTCCCCGTTCCGGGCGGTCCGTACACGAAGATATTCACGCCCGGACGACCCGACTCGAGCGCGCGCCGCAGATAGGGCTGAAGGACCTCCAGCCACTCGGCGATGTGCTCGTAGTCCGCCAGCGCGAGCCGTGCGGGAGATGCCGGCACCACGGTGTCGCGCAGCAGGTGCAGCGGATCGGCGTCCGACGTCCGCACATGGTCGGCGAACGATGCGGAAAGCAGGTCGAGCCGGTGATCGAGCGTACCGTTGCCGATCACGGACAGCGACACGAGGCCGGACTGCGCGAGCGTGTTGCGCGGGCCGAGCCGGTTGCGGATATCCTCGGGCGGAATATCGAGGATCACGGAGAGCGTGTGGAAAAGCCGCGTGGACGAGAGCGCCCCCAGCAGATCCGACGTGTCCTCGAGCACCGACTCCGTCTTGAGCATCACGACGAACTCGAGTATGCGCCGGTCGGTCTCGGTCAGGCCGGCCAGCGCCGCCAGCCGGTCCAGGTTCCGCGAAAAGAAGCTGTCCCGGTCGAACCCGGGCTCCGTGCCTTCCATCTCCCGGTACAACTGGCGCAGGCGCGCGGCAACCCGTTCTTTGTCGGGCTCGTCGGGATTGTTGCCGTGCAGGTCCTCCAGCGGGAAGATCTCTGCCAACTGCTCGACCCGCAGCGAGCCGTGGCGCATGCCGTTGCGCTGCCCACCGAGCGGCACCAGAATACGCAGCAACCACAGCTTCACGACAGGCTCGACCGTGCTCAGGGCCTGGCTGTGGATCCCCGCGATCCGGCGTTTTTTCATGGGCTCACTCTCTTCTTTGGCGACGGAGAGATTCTCGCACAGGCTTGAGACAGAGCATGTCTCGAACAGAAATGGCGGGATGACACAGGGTAGCCTTCCTGCTTCATCTCGTGCCACAATGCCTCCCGAGTCGGGACATTCCGTGTCCCGATCAAGAACGAGATCGAGCAGATGCCCATGGCCAAACACGACTCCGAAATCCTTGCTGTCCTTCCGACCGCGCGCAGCATGCAGAAGTGGGCGACCACACCCGAAATCGCCAGCAGACTGCGTAGCCGGGGCGTTGCGGTGAATCACGTGAAGACGGTCCAGCGCAGGCTGGAGTTCCTGTTCGACCAGCGTATCGTCACGAAGCGCAAAGCCGGCAACGCGCTCGAATGGCAACGCAAGGAAGGCGCGAGCGGCATTGCAGCCAGCTCCGGCTCCCTCATGACCTTCGACGAGGCGCTGGCGCTCCAGGTGTTGCGGCGCTTCGCGTCCCGCCAGATTCCAACCCTGGTCGGCACGGCGCTGGACGGGTTGTTCAGTGCATCGAAAGACAGGCTGGCCAGGGGCGAAGGCAATGAAGGCCGCCGCCATGCCAGGTGGGACCGAAAGATTGCCGTCGTGGACGGCACCTTCGAGCGAATCCGTCCGCCGGTCAAGGACGCGATCTTCCATTCGGTGTCCCAAGCCCTGTTCGCCGAGCAGTTGTTGCATATCGTCTACCGCGAGAGCGTGCAGACGGTGATGCCGCTCGGCCTCGTCGAGGCAGGCGATCTCATCTATCTGGTCGCGCAGGTGCCGGGCAAGCCCGCCGCCGTGACGTACCGGTTGGACAGGATGGAGCAGGCCCGGCTGACCGACCACCCGTTCACGTATCCCCGCGACTTCTCGCTTGCGTCCTATGTGGACAAGGAGCGGCAGTTCGACTTCTTCCCGCGTGGAACGGCGCGCGTCGTGCTGCGTTTCGCTCCCCACGCGGCCAATGGAGTGCTCGAAGCGCCACTCTCACACGACCAGACCGCCGACACAGATGAAGCCGGGTTCGTGACCATCCGTGCGACCGTCATGCTCAGTGAGCGGCTGCGCTGGTGGATACGGTCGTATGGCCCGTATGTCGAGGCGCTCGAACCTCAGTCGCTTCGTGCGGATTTCATGGCCGAAGCTAAGGTGGCATTCGATCTTTACTCGAACGACGGCCGGCCCGGGGTCTGACGCGGCCGTCCCGGCCGGTCCTATTCGGCCAGCTCTTCCGCCTGCGCTTCATCCGATCGGACCTTCTGGCGCGCCAGAAGGAAAATGCCGGCTTCGATCTCCGCGAGCGTGCGGCGCGGCTCGCCCATGGCCAGCAGTTCGTCCCGTAAATGGGTGAGTTGGTCGATGAACAGCTGATAGCCGGCCGGATTCATTGCATATCCCAGCCCGAGGCTCAGGACTTCGTCGAGCACGGCGAAGCGGTACGGGTCGAGGTGCCGAAGGTGCTTCGACGCGAACGAAACGCGCAGCCCCTTGACCGTTTGCCCGAGCGCGACGGCGTCGAACGGCCCGAGCGAAGGCACCCTGGTGAGCCAGTGATGAATGCGCTGTCCGAGTTGACCGTCCGGATTATGACGCCTGAGATTGCCCAATACGCGGGCGCCGCCGCCCCAAAGGCAGATGTCGGCCGAGAACGCGAGCGACTCGTCGACGGTTGGCGACGGCAAGGATCGGTATGCTTTGCCCCTGGCCTCCATGTCCACGATGCCTGACCCGTCCTGGTAGTTCTGCTCGATCGCGCAATACAGCGCGTTGATCGTCGTTTTCAGAATGCCAAGCGTGACGACGGGCGAGTCCGGGCGATCGGACAACGTGCGCATTACGCCGTCCGGGCTCAAATACGGCAGCTTGTCTGACACCTTGCGCAGCTTTTCCGCGTCACATGTCTCGCAGAACTCGAACCACTGCGTTACCTGCATTGCGGCGGCAGGCCATTGCGGATGCTGGCCACTCATTTTGATGGCGTTCTTTATCGTTCGCCCGTTGACGCGCGCAAGCGGGGCGCTACATGACACACAAGTTGACATGGCTGGTCAGAACAGAGAAGAAACAGGAGACAGGGCGAGTTAACGGCACTTCGGCCGCGAACTTGAAAGCGAGCCCGCGGCCTCGCGCTGCCGGGGGCTAGACTTCGTCCCCGACCGCCGCTTGGAAAGCCACCTCTGGCGAGTGGCCTTTCTCGATCGCCTTGATGATCTGTTCCTTGATGTCATTGTCGAGGCGGTTGGGATACAGCGGGCCGCCGCTTGCCGCATCGGCGCGCCAATGCGCCGTGAACTCTTTTTCCGCTTCCTTGCGCGACCGCTTGATGAGCTTCGGCGGCTTTTACGCGGCGGCGCGCCATTCGTTCACGTGCATCGCCCAATCCTGCTCGCAGCTTTCCCAATCGAACTTCGCCACCCGCAGCTTTTCTTCTTCCCAATTGCCCTTGTAGCCGGGCCCCGGTCGGCCACTCGCATTGACGGCGAGGCATGCGAGATTGGGCAAATCGTGCTTGGCGCAAAACATTTCGATCATCAGTAGGCGCTTGCCGATCGAAAGCGGAATCGCGCTCTGCACGAGTTCGTCATTCGGATGGTCGGCTTTTGCACGCTCGACGAGCTCCCCATAGCGGATAGTCGCGCCCGCGCGTTCGCGCGCCAGCTCAAGCAAATAGCGGTAGTAGATTTCCCCGAGACGAACGTCGTAAGCAGTGGTCTTCATGATTTTCTAGGTCTCTAAAACGGCCTGATTAGACGTGGACACAGGAATGCGCGGGGCGTCGGCCGCGGCCGCGGGCAAACCGGGCGATCATTGTTGCACGCCCATGCGCTTCCAGCTATGCGGCGACCACCGCGTCGATGACGCGCAACGTGTCGAGCGCTCCGCCGGCAATGCCGATGCCGATCGCCGGGTCGATCTGCGATTCGCGCGCGTTGATGCGCACGACGCGCGGCCCGTGACGCTCGCTGAAACGGCGGATGGTCGGCAGGGCCGTGCCGGCTCCGACCTCGACGACCACGAGACGCCCGACCTGGTCCATCCAGCGCTGCAAACGCATCATCTGACGGTCCGTGCGCTCCTCGAGCCACACGTGATCCCAGAACATTAGGATGTTCGGCCGCGCGAGCCCCCCACAATGCGGACAGCGCGGCAACTCGCCAACCATGCGGCAGGCCGCTTCGTCGACCATCGGTTCGAATCCGTCCGCGGGCCAGATATCTCTGTTGCACAGCCGCACACACTGCAAATGATGAATCGACCCGTGGCACTCCACGATGCGGTGATCCTGAAACCCCGCCTTCTGGAATTGACCGTCCACGTTGCTCGTGTAAACGAAAGCGCCGTGCTGCATGCACGCGGCCCAACGCAGCAGCACCTCGAATCCGGCATGCGGCTGGGCCGCGCGGTAGCACTTCAGACGATGGCCGTAGAAGCCCCACGCGAAGGCCGGGTCGTCGCGAAACGCGTCGGGATTCGCGATCGACTCAAAGCTGCACCGCCGCGCGCCCAATGCCGGATACGCCCGCCACAGACCTTCGTTGCCGCGAAAATCCGGCAATCCGGAATCGACGCCCATGCCGGCGCCCGCCGTAATCAGCAAGGCGTCGGCGTCGCGGATCCATTCGGCGGCTTGCGCCGTTGCCTCGTTTTTCGCTTCCATAGCCATTCCTCCGGTCCCCCGTCAATCTGTCGCTTGTTCACGGCGCCGGACAAGGGGCAATTGGCCGGGCAGACAGCACTTTATGCCAGTATCGGGACATCTCGTGTCCCGATTCCTCCGTCGCTGCGTACGCGACGAATGCGCATGCAAGATCACGGTATCGTCAATACGCAGAAGGAAACCATGGTCGAATCGCGCCGCGTCCACGTCTCCTTCTTCAGCACGACCACACGGGCCGCCGCACACCGTTGCCGGTAGAACGAAGGCTCCGGCCGCCCTCTAAAGTCATCGATCCTGCGTCGAAGTCCGTCAAATATCGACCCGGTCAAGGCGGCGATCCACCGCATCGCTCGCGATGGCGCAGATAGGCGAGCGAGAGTCCAACGATATTGTCTCTTCCGACGGGATTTGCGCTATGGACGGCGAAGGTGAAGTGCTCGGGAATGAAATGGCCATCTGCGTCCAGATC
>Ga0153933_1000623_pt1 | contig 12070 bp, 8 predicted proteins | sample TSNJ017MetaG_FD_102275 | JGI IMG/M metagenome (GOLD analysis project Ga0153933, IMG submission 102275) | Attine ant fungus gardens microbial communities from New Jersey, USA - TSNJ017 MetaG | ecosystem: Host-associated > Fungi > Mycelium > Unclassified | place: USA: New Jersey, Wharton State...
GATACGTAGCCCGGAAGTTAACCGAACACTGTGCTTATTAAGCCGCTTTGTTACTTGTTTTTATTTCTCGCTCGATGAGCCGGCGAGATTGCGGAACATGTTGAGAATGGTCGACCGCCGGAGAATGGGCAGCAGAGGCTCAAGCGCGCCGACACTTACAGCAACGACAACAGTAGTGCGGGGTTGCGGCCTTATTCAACACGAATAGAAAAGATAGTAGCACGGCTGCAACATGGTGGCGCTGCGGATAAATGATGTCTATGTTTGTCCTCAAGGCTGCGGGCGGCTGTCCCGAACGATATACATTCCACCCTGCGGAACAAGAGCAAACTGCCATGGAGACTTTGGTGGATGCAGGCTCTGCATTTGACGGCACGGATGTGGCCGCAACTTTCTGGAAAGGCTTCGGTGCTGCTGCTGCCCGTACCCAACCATGGCAGGCCTGCTGCGAGAGTTTATCGATTCAGGCGAATGAGAGAGGGCTTTCTCCGTTCGAGATAACTGTCGAAGATTGCGACCTTTATTATCGATAGGAATAAGGCGCATCGGCAGGGAGTGAGCATCGAGAATGACGACAAGAAGAAAGTTCTTTCAACTGGCCGCTCAGACGGCAACCGCCACAGTACTGGGCAACTGTTGCGGTAGCGCCGCTGCGGAAATTGAGAAGCCTCAGTCTGCGCCGCGCCGCGGTCAGTCACTCTTGGCTTTACAGCAACGCTTTGTTGATTTGCGTTTCGGCATGTTTCTCCACTTCAATATGGCTACATTTCAGGATCGCGAATGGGGTGATCCTACGTCGTCTCCTGAGCTGTTTCATCCCACTGCTCTCGATACGGATCAATGGGCTGCAGCTGCGAAATCAGCCAATATGACCTGGGGTTGTCTTACGACCCGCCACCACGACGGCTTCTGCATTTGGCCGACAAGGACAGCGGCGGCAAGCGTGGCGCAGACATCGCATCCGATCGATGTAGTGCGTGCCTATGTGAATTCATTCCGCAAAGCCGGCCTGCGGGTAGGGCTTTACTATTCGATCCTGTCGCTACGCGACGACATTCGTCATTTCAACGTGACACCCGCTAAGACCCACCTGATTAAAGATCAGTTGACGGAGCTGTTCACGAATTACGGGGAAGTCGACATCCTGATCACCGATGGATGGGATGCGCCGTGGAGCCGCATCACGTATGACGAGGTGCCATTCCATGAGATCTATGAACATATCAAGAGCCTGCAGCCCGACTGTTTAATCTGCGATCTCAATGCCAGTCAATATCCGTCTGAAGGGCTCTACTATTCTGACGTGAAAGCGTTTGAGCAGAATGCCGGGCAGAGGGTTCCAGAGGGCAGCGATGTGCCCGCCCTTTCGTGCGTGACTCTTACCGACGGATGGTTTTGGAAACAGCGAGACATGAATGGGACCCTCAAACCAGTGAAGACGGTTGTCGAAGATTGGCTGGTGCCCCTGAATCGTAGACATTGCAACCTGATACTGAATGCTCCGCCAAACCGTGAAGGCCGTCTCGCACCAAACGTTGTGAGCCGATTACAAGAGATAGGCGAGGCATGGAGTCATCCTGGGCCGATGGCAAAGCTCAACGAGCATGTCGTGATCACGACGCGAAACCTGGCGACCGGCAAGCCAATTCATGCGAGTTCTTATCCTGACACCGTTGGCCCAGACGAAGCGAACGATGGCGATTTTCGCTCAAGCTGGTACGTGGATGAGGGACAAGCTTCGGGCTGGCTGGAAGTGGATCTGGGAAAGCAGGAAAGCTTCAACGTTGTTTCGCTCGTGGAGCCGGTCGGCCGGTGGGAGGACTATTCGGAAAGTCGCATTCGGAATTATCGCTTTGAGTGCTGGAATGGCACAAGTTGGATCAACTTAGTGAAAGGCGAGATTCCCACATCAACGGCAATTCATCGCATTCCACGTATCTCATCGCAGAAGGTTCGCCTGCTGTTGGAATGCAGTAAGGAGATGCCTCATATTGCCGAGATCGGCGTGTACAACGAACACGACTAGAAGGAGATCGAGAGCAGAGTCGAACGAAATACTGCGCTAGGGACGAGGTAAGGGAAGCCGAATCTGCGTTGGCGGCAGCTCTGCAGGCCGGCCGATGTCGATGTCTCTCAGACTCTTGCGGTGATACATGACCACCGAGTCAAAATCTCGGGAGTTGATTCCCATTGCGCCCGCATATGCCTTGATTCTATGCATCAGGGACGAGGAGCAAAAGGAGAGGAATGGGGGAGAGTCATATAAGGAGTGTTTCAGAGATAGACAACAGCATCATCGATCCACGTTTCCTCTTACGACAGGCACAGCCGAGAGTGTGGCCATGGTTACCAAAATGGAATGAGCTCATCTGCCCCTGATCTGGCTGAAATCTGCCCTTGCCTATAACGCGACTTTCGCAGAGGTGGTCAAGCTTCGAAGCGGAGCTTTCCCTACGCAAAGAAATGGCAGAAAGAGGTGGATAAGCTACACACGATTGCGCTTGACTGCGATCTATTGCTGTAAGCAAGCGGATTTCGTTTGCACATGAGCGCTTAAATTATCAAAACTTGATCATAAAATGGCAAAAATCTATGATGTGGCAGTATTTTGAGCGCCTAAAATTGATAAATTGCGTCTCAAATTTGGCACAGGAGATAGGTGATGCCTAGCTGCTTCATTCGGAGTGTGGCTGCGATCGATCGGCGATATGAGCTGCCACGCGGAGCAGGATCAGATGCTGTTCACGTGAACCCTACGTACAGCTTTGCGGTTACCCGGCTCGAAACCGACAGGAATTTTGCTGGAACTGGTATTACGTTGACCCTCGGGGAAGGAAATCAACTCGTTTGCGGAGCCATCGAATTTCTTGCTCAGCCATTAATTGGACTTGAGATCGAAGAGGCGATGTCGTGCTTCGGCAAACTGGCTCGCCAGATTGCCGAAAACTCGTCCATGCGATGGCTGGGCCCTCATAAAGGCGTGGTTCATTTAGCGCTAGCGTCAATCACAAACGCGTGCTTCGATCTGTGGGCCAAGACTCGTGGCGTGCCATTGTGGAAACTGCTGCTCGATCTCTCTCCGGAGCAGATTGTCGCACTTCTCGATCTGAGTTACGTCGAAGATGTGCTCTCTCCTCATCGGGCCAAAGTATTGCTCACGGAGCTGATGTCTGGCCGCTCTGAGCGTGAAGGCGTGCTCGATAGCGGATGTCCTGGCTACGATACATCTGTCGGCTGGATGGCATATGACGATGCCAAGGTCTGTGAGCTGACGAGACTCGCTTTGGACAAAGGTTTCAGCGCCTTTAAATTGAAAGTTGGATCTCCGGACCACAGTCGCGATTTAAGGCGGGCGCGACTCTTGCGAGAGTGTGCGGGCGAAGCCGCCACAATTATGTTCGATGCAAACCAGCAATGGAGCTTAGCGGTAGCTATGGAGATGGGCCGTGAACTGGCCCAATTGAACCCGCTTTGGATCGAGGAGCCAACCCATCCCGACGATATTTACGGGCATGTGAAGCTGGCGCGAGGACTCGCTCCGGTGAAGCTTGCCGCCGGCGAACACATTCCAAATCGGGTCGTGTTCAAGAACTTCATGGAGGCTGGTGCAATTCACTTTATTCAGGCGGATGCTGTGCGGCTCGCGGGGGTGAGTGAGTTTCTCGTTGTGAGCCTGCTGGCAAAGCAGTTTGGCTTGCCGGTTGTTCCTCACGTAGGGGATATGGGCCAGCTACATCAGCATTTGGCGCTGTTCAATCACATCGCGTTGGGGCACGATGCACTGTTCCTCGAATATATTCCCCACCTGCGAGAGCATTTCGTCTTTCCCGCGGAAGTTTCAGGCGGAGTTTACCGGACGCCGCAGGAACCCGGAGCATCGACTGATCTCAAAGAAACTCCTTCGGCTTCCTAGGCGTCAGCCGAATGAAACTTCGTCACGATTGTGCAGCGTTATCGCTTTTTCCCCGGCTGCGCTTTGGCCGGCTGTTCACCGCAGCGGAACTCTTTTTTCCCCAACTCTGATATGCGTCGTTGCCAAAACGATCTACTGCGCGATGGACATATTGCTCGGCTAATTCGCCCGGGCCTTCGCGGACCAGGTCGATGATCCTCTGATGCGAGTCCAGATCTTTTCCCCAAACAGCTGCAGATTGGCCTGTGCTAAGGACGGTGATTCGGGCGAAAGCGAAGAGAGGAAGAATGATTTTGCGCGCGTGTTCAAATAGGTACGGATTGCCTGCCAACTGGCATAGCTCGAGATGAAACCTCAAGTCGCCATTGAGCATACTTTCCGCGTCGTTGTCCCTTAACGCTTGACGCATCTGATTAAGCGCCTCTTCCAATGGCTTAACATCTAACTTTCTTTGCGCGACGAGACGTGCCGCCAGCCCTTCCAGTACGCCGCGTACCTGAAAGATCTCGAGAACATCCTGTTCGCTGAGATTCACAACGCGCGCGCTTCTTCCTGAGGCTTTTGTTACGAAGCCCTCCTGCGCCAGAATATTGATTGCTTCGCGAATAGAACCCTGCGCGACCGCATACCTGCGCGACCAGGTTCCTTCCACGATGCGCGTACCCGGGCGTAACGTACCGGTTGCAATTTCGTTGCGGAGGCGGTCGGCCACCGTATGTTTCACAAGGCTCTCGCTGGCTATTTTTTTCGTTCCAAGTGACACAATCTTCCCTCAAGAATTCCCAAAGCTTATAGAAAGCCTCGGCAGCGGTCAATCGTTTAAGTGCTTAAATTGGGGCCCTCCAGTTTGAAACTTTGGTGGGTCAAATGTGCGTCACGCTTCATAGCATCTTGCCGGGATGCATACACTACTACATCTAAAGATTGAGTACTCACTGCATATCGCCCAGGCCAGTGTGTAAGCGATTGCATTTAGAGGCGTGCTGTCTGTCCATTATTAAAATCAATAACTTATAAGACAATATTGACAAGCTTTAATTTAAGCGCTTAATTTCGTTTTCGCAATATGAGTGCTTAAACGGCTGCTTGGCTCATGGCCTCTGATGTCCGCTAGAAGTCCCAAACGCTGACGCGCTTTAGGAGCTACTGTCTTTGCGAGACCGCATTGGCAACGAGTTGAACAGCTGAGGAAGGCGAGGATATGTTCACAAAGTTTCATCAGAAGCTGTTCGCAGTTTCCGTTTTCATTGGAGCGCCGTGCCTGCTATTTCTTCTCAGCTCTTTGCCCGGCTTCGCACAGGCCGATCAGGGAGCGATTACCGGGCTGGTGGAAGACTCGACCGGTGCAGTGATTCCACATGCTCACGTCACGTTGACCAGTACGGACACTGGATTGGTGCTTCAAGTGGAGACCAACGATGGTGGCGTCTACGTCTTCTCGCCGGTCAAGATCGGAGACTACTCCGTCAGTGCGAATTTCGCAGGGTTTCGGACCACGGTTCAGAGCCATCTGCACGTCGACATCCAGCAGCACCTCAATGTTGTGCTCAAGCTGGAGCCTGGAGCAGCGACCGAGACGGTGACTGTTTCCAGTGGAGCGCCTCTGCTGCAAACGCAGGAAGCAGCTGTCGGTCAGGTCATCAGCACGGATGTGATCAACAACACGCCTTTGAACGGGCGCAACTGGGTCTATATCGCCCAGCTCACGGCTGGCGTAGCTCCGCCATTCGGCAACACCCGCGGCAGCGGCACTGGCGACTTTGTTGCGAACGGTCAGCGCGCCGAGCAAAACAATTTCATCCTTGATGGCGTGGATAACAATACAAACCTTATCGACTTCCTGAACGGCTCGAGCTTTGTAATGCGGCCTCCGCCTGACGCACTCGCGGAGTTCAATTTGCAGACGAGCAACTTCAGTGCAGAATTCGGCCACTCGGCAGGCGCAGTGCTGAACGCCAGCATTAAGTCGGGCACAAATCAGATCCACGGCGATGTCTGGGAGTATCTTCGCAATACCAATCTTGACTCCAAGGACTGGGATGCGACGACGATTCCGCCCTATCACCAGAACCAGTTTGGTGGAACGCTTGGATTTCCGATCTGGAGAAACCGGCTTTTCTACTTTGGAGACATCGAAGCGAATCGCATCTCGATTGCGAACCCCTCGACGATTACCGTTCCGACGGCTCTAATGCGCAATGGAGATTTCTCCGAGCTGTTGAATACAAATCTGAACAATCAGGGCGTTCCAGTACAGCTTTATCAGCCAAACTCTGGCGGCGCGCAAACACTACAGTGCAACGGTGCGAACAACGTCTTCTGTCCGAGCCAGATCAACACGGTGGCGCAGAACATCCTGAAGATGTATCCATCACCGAATCTGGGCGTCACTGGGCTTACCTACAACAACTACCGCACCAACGTTGGCCGCGCAGATAACACCATCCAGTGGGATCAGCGTGTCGACTGGAACCTGAGCGGGCACGATCAAGCATACGCGCGCTATAGCTATGCGCATGAGATCATCACGCACGGCCTACCCTTGGGGCCGATTCTTGATGGAAGCGGATTCGGCGGCCAATCAGACACGAACCTCGCTCAGAATTTCATGCTGAGCGAGACGCATATCTTTTCGCCAACTCTGACGAACGAATTTAGATTCGGCTATAACTGGATCGCCTCGCAATATCACCAGCCGAATGATAACGACGACACGCTGGCTGCAACATTGGGCCTCGGCGGAGTACCGAATCTGGGGTCTGGCCTTGGTGGCCTCCCACTCGGCTACTTCGATGGAACACTTGGGGTAAACCAGTGGGGTTCGGTAGGCACGCAGGATGAAGCGCAGAACGTCTATCAGATTCTCGATAACATCACGAAAACGCTTGGCAATCATTCGCTGAGAGGTGGCGTCTCTTTCCAGGCTTTGCGTGTCTTCGACCGCTATGCTGCAGCTCCGCTTGGACAGTATTTCTATAACGGGCAGTTCACAGGCCTGGTGGGGAGCTCGATTACAACAGGTTCGGGCACCGCGGATTTTCTGGTCGACCAGATGCACCAGGCCGATATTTACACCAGCCCGCGCATCAACGACGTACAGTGGTACAACTCAGCGTACCTAGAAGACGACTGGAAGGTGACACCTCGCCTGACTTTGAACCTTGGCGTGCGCTACGACCACTACGAGCCGTATAAGGAAAACGCAGGTAACCAGGCGAACTTTATCGCGAATCCTGGCAGTCTTGGTATTGGGACGGGCAGCGGCGTGTATGAACTGCCAAGTCGTTCCCGCAATCAGGACCTGGGTGCGCCGTTCCTTGCGACATTGGCCAAAGATAATGTCACGCTGCAATATGTGGACAACGATCGGCTCTCCGATAGCCAGAACCTGAATTTCGCTCCGCGCGTCGGCGTATCGTTCCAGGCGAATGACAAGACGGTGGTACGTTCGGGCTTCGGTCTTTTTTATGGCGGACTGCAGAGTCAAGGCAACACAAACCTGGGCACTAATTTCCCGTGGTCGAATTCGGTGTACCTGTATGCGCCGAACTGCTCACTCGGAGATTGCCCGTCCCTGGCATCTGAGGACGTCAACCTGGAGAACGGTCTCGTTGCAAAAACTGGTGTGGGCCTGCAGAATTTTGTCTCCAACCCCAGCCTGCACGCGATCGACCCGCATATAGAGACGCCATACACGATGAACTACAGCCTCTCTGTACAGCAGGCACTGTCGGGGAACCTGGCAGCGACGATCAGCTATGTCGGCAATGTGTCCCGGCACCTCTCACTTTATTACGATCCGAATACCATCCGCGGCCTCTTCGCGCCCGGCATCTCAACGCAGCAATACATGCCGTTTCCAGATCTCGGTGGTATTGGCACCATTCACTTTGGCGGTGTGAGTGATTACAACTCGCTGCAGGCCAAGCTGGAAAAGCGAATGTCGCATGGTTTGACCTTCCTCGCGACCTATACCTGGGCTCATGCCTTGGATGACACGAGCGATGCCGGAGGTCTCTCCACCGCCGTTGGTGATCGCAACATGGCGCTGATCCCATATGGTCAGGAACTCACCAATTCTCCGTACGACATTCGCAATCGCGCGACACTGAACGGCAATTATCAACTGCCGTTCGGCAAAGGCAGGGCATTCCTAAACCAATCGCGATGGGAAGACGAAATCATCGGCGGATGGTCCACTAGCCTGACCTTTGCCGTACAAACGGGTACGCCCTTTACCGTGTCGCCTAGCATCTCGACTGCGAATGGTGGTAGCGCACGTGCGCTTCTTGTCGCCGATCCTTTCAAGGGAGGCGGCACTCCGGATACCACGAACAATCCGAGCCTTACTTCATGTCCCGGCGAGGTGAAGAATCGCAACAACTGGTATAACCCGTGCGCCTTCCGCAATCCCCTTCCGGGCAATCTTATTACCGGTTCTGAGATCGTGACGAATGAGGCGAGTGCGATTGCATTTCTAGGCGGGAGATCCAACCAGATCTACGGCCCAGGCTATAGCACGGTAGATATGTCGTTCTTTAAAAATTTCTATACATTCCGCGAGCAATTCCTGCAATTCCGTGCGGATGCATTCAATCTACTGAATCATCCAACCTGGGCCAATCCATCCAACTCAGGCATTGGGCCGCAGGGAGGACAGATCACCAGTGAGAAGTTCTTCCAGAACAATACGCCCGACGCGCGATTTTTCCAGCTCTCGCTGAAGTACACCTTCTAGAGAGCGCCTCCTGGAAGGGCGGACCATCGACCGCCCTTCCTCTTTTTAATGTCCTCAGAGCGTGAACGAGCTTCCGCAGGAACGATAGCCGAATGAGAGAAGTGAACCGAGTTCTACGTCTGCTGCAGAAGGCAGCTCTGCTGTTGCTGATGACGACGATCGGGCGCGGTCTGCTTGCGGGTCAGGTGACTGCGGCCGTGCATGGGAACGAAATTGGTATCGAGAACCATGCCTTGACTGTTCGCTACCATACGCAGACCGGCAAGATGGATGTCGAATGGCGCGATGGCCATCGGCTGATGGGTATCGAAAGTGCTGTACGGCTTGAAGACGGCGCAAGTCTTGCAACTTCTGAATACAGTTCTCATGAACTCGTTCCGGAAAATGTGAAGAAGCAAAACGGCGAGCTTAGAGAGTTCACCATTGTTAGCCGCTCCCCCGGTAAGCCTTCGCTTCTGCAGCATCTCTGGCTTTCGAGCAATAAGACCTGGTTTTCGATTCAACTTGAGCTCGATGCAGCTGCAAGCGCAATCGGCACACGGCATATCGATGCTGTTTTACTCGATCGACCGCGTTCTGTCGAAGGAAAAGCTGGCGCCGCTCTGCGCATATTGCACGTGCCGTTCGATAACGATATGTGGTTTCGCTACGACAGCGAGCCACTCGCGGATATCCCTCAAGGCAAACGCTTCTCGAGTAATGAGGTCACGGCGATCTATGACAATGCCAGCCGCGAAGGGTTGGTTCTGGGCTCGATTGATCACGATATATGGAAGACGGCCATTGATGTGACCATAGAGTCGGGACGTATCAATAGCCTTGACATTTATGGGGGCACTACGTCACCGACCGGCGTGCGCACCGATACGCACGACACGGTGCCGCATGGCGTTGTAAGCGGGCAACGGGTCGTCTCTCCTCGCGTGTTTGTGGGATCATTCACTGACTGGCGCGATGGTCTTGAAGAATATGGAACGGTCAATGCCTCTGTGCATCCTCCGTTGCGTCGGACGGCGGGCGTACCGATGGGCTGGAACAGCTGGGCCGCCTATGCAGATAAAGTCGATTACGATCGCTATCTCGGCGCTGCTGCCTACGTACATGACACATTACTGCCGCAGGGTTTTGGGCAAGGTAAAGTCATCTACATCAACCTTGACGCCTTCTGGTCCAGGCTCGATGCCGTGCAGCTCGCAGATGCTGTAGCAACGATCAAAGCGATGCGTGGACCGGCCGGTACGCGGTTCGAGCCCGGCATCTATTGGACACCTTTCGCCTACTGGTCTGACGATCTCGACGCTTGGGTTGAAGGAACGGGGATGAAGTATCGGTACCGCGACATTCTGCTGAAAGCGCCTGATGGCTCGCTGATGCCGAAAGTGGATGGCGGACGGCCGATCGATCCATCACATCCGGGAACGAAGGCTAGAACCGACTTCTACATGAAGCAATTCGAGGGAATGGGGTTCACCTATCTGAAGCTTGACTTCCTCTCGCACGGAGCGCTTGAGGGCAAGCATTTCGATTCCCGGATTCAGACTGGCATCGAGGCGTACAACGCCGGGATGCAGCGCATTGTGCAGGACGCAAACGATCGAATCTTTTTAAGCCTCTCCATCGCACCTCTGTTTCCGTCTGGATATGGCCATGCGCGGCGTCTCTCGTGCGACACCAAAGGTCATATTGATGGTGACCAGTCCACCGAGTACATGCTCAATTCGTTGACCTACGGATGGTGGACGAGCGGGAATCTCTTCATCGCCGATCCCGACCATGTGGTGCTGGGAGAGAAAGCGGACAACGGCGCTCGCAATGTTGTAGAAGGCAAGAGCCGTCTGCTTTCTGCCATCATTAGCGGTGGCATGATTCTCGACAGCAGTCGTCTCGCCGATGACACTCAAGGCCGAGAGTTCGCGAAACAGGTTTATGACGATCCGCGCCTATTTGCCGCTGCGGGCGAGGGAAAAGCATTCCGCCCATTGGAAGGCGATACGGGAGATCGGGCTGCGGCAGCGTTCGTTCGCTCTTCGAAGAACGGCTACTACCTGGCTGTCTTTAACTACGATGAGACGAAAGCGCAAACCATCGAAGTGCCGCTTGAACGGATCGATGCAGCCATGGACGGCTCGCGAGTTGTACTGACGGATGTAGCGACGGGTCAAGCGCTACCCGAGAGCGAGCGGACGATCTCAATATTGTTGCAACCGGCGGAATCGAAGCTCATTGAGGTTCGAAAGGACAAGTGAAGCCCGTCGGTGCAGAAGGATCGTCGCCAAGCAACGTCGCAGAACATAGGAGCGGTGGACTGTTCGCGGAATCTGAGTTGAGTTCGGCAGTTTCAAGACGATCCTGCGTTCTGAGCGGGTGATCGATGTCGAATTTCGTACGGGAGAGACGAAACGCTCGCAGGCTTCGTCATTCGGCAGTGAGCTGGCTTGAACCGTGGTCGCGCGACATTGCCGCTAAAAAGATTGAGGTGTCATGCATGCTGGATCGACTTCGCTTCGCCCGCTTTCTCATGTGGCTTTTGGCAGTTGGAGCATTGTGCACCCCGGCCTTTTCATTCGCGCAGAAAGCTGTTTCTATTCCAGAGGAAATTGAGTGGACATGGGAGGTTAGGCCTGCGCATGCTGATCCACATCTGCCCAATGTGCTCCTGCTTGGAGATTCGATATCGCGCGCTTACTTTCCAGAAGTTACAAAAGATCTGGCCGACGTTGCGAATGTTTACCTGATGGCGTCTTCAACTTCTGTGGGCGACCCGCGTTTGCCACTGCAGATCGCAGAATTTGCGAAGCTCGAAAATGTTTCCTTCCAGGTAGTGCATTTCAATAATGGCATGCATGGTTGGGGCTATACGGAGCAGCAGTATCAGGCAGCTTTTCCGGCCTTCCTGAAAGCAGTTCATGCGATCGCGACGAAAGGCGCACCGCTCATCTGGGCCAATACAACCCCAGTGCGAGCCGATGCTAGTGAAGGAGCCACAAATCCTCGCATTGATGCCCGGAATGTGATCGCTCTCACATTGGTCCGTACAGCTGACATTGCGATTGACGATCAGCACACGTTGATGATGAATCACGGCGATCTCCATCAAGATCCAGTGCATTTCAACGAAGCAGGCGCGAAACTTCAGGGCGATCAGGCCGCTGAGATAATTCGGGCCGCGTTGGGTTCTACGGCGAGTAAATCACTCCGGAGAGGCTGCGATGGAGGTGCTGCATATTGAGCTTTCTCAGCAGACTCTAAGTCTTTTCACATTTAGTTCTGCGTTGTTTTACCTGTTTGTTACGCAGCGCGTGTCTTACCGCACTTAAACCGAATGCCGCAATACAAGGAGCTCTCCCCATGCCCATCTGGAGATTCACTCGCCAAAAGTCAGTGACCAGCAGGCCGTCTTATCAAACGAACAATCAGAC
>Ga0153933_1000625_pt1 | contig 12022 bp, 10 predicted proteins | sample TSNJ017MetaG_FD_102275 | JGI IMG/M metagenome (GOLD analysis project Ga0153933, IMG submission 102275) | Attine ant fungus gardens microbial communities from New Jersey, USA - TSNJ017 MetaG | ecosystem: Host-associated > Fungi > Mycelium > Unclassified | place: USA: New Jersey, Wharton State...
AAATTCCTGAATGGACCCGCCATGGACCGTTTCGCGAGCATTGCCGTTTTTGTTGCAGCGGTGGACGAGGGCAGCCTGGTGGCGGCCGGCAGACGTGCCGGGCTGTCGGCATCCATGGCCGGGAAGTATCTGAGCGCGCTGGAGGCGGATCTGAACGTGCGCTTGCTGCAGCGGAGTACGCGCAGCCTGAGCCTCACGGAGGCCGGTCGCGCCTATTACCTTCGCTGCAAGCGGATTCTCGAAGAACTCGACGACGCCAACAGCGAAGCGAGCGACGCACACAGCACCGCGCGGGGGACCTTGCGTGTCGCTGCGCCGGTCACATTCGGCGCGATGCATATGGGCGATGTCGTGGCGCGGTATCTCGAGAGCCATCCCCACGTGAACATCGAGGTTGCGCTCGACGACCGGTATGTCGATCTGCAGAACAACGGCATTGATGTCGCTATCCGCATTGGCCGCTTGCCTGATTCTCAACTTGTCGCGCGGCGTCTCGCGCCATGCCGGATGACCGTCTGTGCCTCGCCGGCGTTTCTCGCGCGTGAAGGTGTGCCTGCCACGCCGGAGGATTTACATCGCGCGCCTCGTCTGGCATTCAGCGAGGCGGTCTCGATGCCTGAATGGACGCTGACCGACGAAGCGGGCCGCGAGCACGTGGTAGACGGGCCGCACCGGATGCAGGCCAACAACATGCAGATGCTGCTTTCGGCGACGCTCGCCGGAGTCGGTATTGCATACGGTCCCACGTTCGTGTTCGGACCGCACATCCGGGCGAAGGAACTGGTGGTACTGCTGCCTGGTTACCGTGCACCTGAGTTGACCGTCCACGCGGTTTATCCGACCGCACGCTACGTGCCGTCCAAGGTGCGCCGGTTTATCGAGTACCTTGCGGATGCGTTCGGCGACCGGCCACCATGGGACGCGTATTAACCGCGCGACACCAGAGCGCCGCGGCGTTGGAAGCGGATGTCTGCGACGGTTGGTTCCAGCGGTGAACTCAAGCTGTCGATAACGCCGTCCGCATTGAACTGGAAAGTCACTTGCAGAGGCGGGCCAAAGCGGGGATCGCCGTCCTCCTTGAGTTCGAACGTCGTGCCGTCGCAGCTTAGCAGGACGCCAGTCAAGCCTCGCCAGCGCCAGCCCAATACACCCGCGTCTTCATCTTCGAACACCGAGAACTCGCCGTATGCGGGGTGCGCGTAGTCACCGACGTAGTCTTTCAAAGGCCGGGCAGGTTCGCTCCAGGTTGCCCTAAGCGCCTCGCGGCTGCGCCGCTCCGTCTCTTCCGCGTCGAGCGCTTTAGGTCGCCTCTCGCGGAACGTCTCCAGCCACTTGAGAGGTTCGTGCGAGCGCAGGCGGTCGAAGACGGAATAGATCAATAGCTCGTTCACCGGACCAGGATCGCGATTGGTGAGGACAACCACGCCGAGACGATGCCCGGGCATCATGCTCATCATCGAACCCCATCCCGGCAGGGACCCCGTATGCGAAACCGTTCGATCACCGCGATACTGCTCGCAGCGAAGCCCCAAACCATAATGGCGAGTGCCGACCTCGCTGAACTCCGATTCTTCAAAGTAAATCTGCGGGGTCATCATCTGCTCTATGACGCTTTTCGACAGTAGCTGAGATCCGTTAGCTTCGCCTTGAGAAAGCAGGAAACCTAACCACTTTGCCATGTCCGAGACGGACGTGTTGATGCCTCCCGCGGGCGCCGCGTGCATCGGCCACAACCTGCCTCGATAAACGCGAGCGGCATCTCGGGGATGCGGCGAGGCATGATCGGTTGCGGTCTCAAGTGCCTGCGTCGAAAGGCTGACATGCTTAAAGCCTAACGGACGCAGCAGGCGTTCGGTCGTGAAGGTCTCCCAGCTTTGTCCGCTGATCTGCTCGGCCACGACGCCAGCCACCACGTAGCCGAGATTGCAGTACTGGCTGACCTCGCGAAGCCCGCGACTCGGCTGCAGGTAACGCATGGCCTCCAGAATGTCGGCACGCGAGCGCTCGCCCGGCGGCGACCAGATCCTGTCGTGACGCGGCAGGCCGCTTTGATGCGTAAGCAGGTCGTGTACGGTGAGGTTCTTTGAGGCGATCGGATCGTAGAGCTGGAAATTCGGCAATACGTCCTGGACGCGCGTGTCCCAACTCAGCCGCCCCTCGTCGACGAGCAAGCCGAGTCCGGCGGCCGTGAACGACTTGGTCAGGGAGCAAAGCATGAACTGCGTGTCGATTGTCACGGGCAAACGGGTTTCCATATCGCGCGTGCCATAAGCCTGCAGCTTGATGACTTCGCCGCCCTGTACCACTGCGAGCGCGAGTCCGGGAACTTGCCAGTGCGCCATGGCCTCTTCGACCAGACTGTCCAGGTTGCTCAAATCGGGTTCGCTCATCGTATCGATACCACCTTAAGGCAGTTCCCAATGTCAGTGGCTCGCGGGCGGTCGAGTCACGTAGTGCTCTCGAGACTAGTCGTCCAGACGCAGCATCATACGGTGCTCGTCGTAGAAGCGATCCCCGATGCGTATGGCACGCGGTTCGAAACCGTACCGCTCGAATCCGACCGATCGATACAACCCTTCCGCCCGTGGATTCTCAGTGTGTACAGCGAGATGGAGTTGCAGCAGCTTCATTTCGCGAGCGTGTGCAACGATCGTGTCAAGCAATTTGCGGGCAACACCGCTGCCGCGCCAGGCCGTGTCAACGAAGACCCCCCAAAGCATGGCTCGATGAGCGACCTGAGCCAGCGGCTCGCGCCTTAAGCCAACAATGCCAATCAACTCGAGTCCGCTAAACGCGCCGAATACGATCTGGTGCTCGTTGTGGCGAATCCGCTCGATGATGGCTTGAGGCGTGAGTCCCGCTTCTTCTTCATAGGTGGGCCACAGTGCTGCTGGGGAGTCCAGAATAGCCTTTAGACGGAGCGCCTTGAATGCCGGTGCGTCGTTGCTGGTCAAGGGCTTGATGACGAGTTGAACGTTGTCCACTGGTGTCTTTGGTAGAGTTGGTATTGGCTTATGATACTTCTGCGACAATGATGAGGTTTTCTACGACCATCATGCCATGCACCTGGACCTTACCGACGATCCCAAGGCGGATGACGAAGCGTTTGTCATTGACCAGACCCGCGCGTACAACAGGCGTTTTTCGCAGGGCGGGGCACAACGACTTTGCGTATTCGCCCGCGATGATGAGGATCACATTATTGGCGGGCTGACCGCCAAGACCTACTGGCAGTATCTGGACATCTCTTTTCTTTGGGTTGACGAGCGTCACCGGAAGCTCGGTTATGCAACAACGCTAATGCTGGCCGCGGAGGCAGAGGCGCGGCGGCGTGGCTGTAAGCAGGTCATCGTCGATACCTTCAGTTTTCAGGCGCCGGAATTCTATCGAAAGCTAGGCTACTCCGAATGGGGCCGCCTCACTGAAATGGACGGCGTGCATGAGCGTCATTTCTTTCGCAAGGCGCTTTGAGTCGCATGACTTACTGAGTCGGTAGTCGCCGGTTGACGCAGCGCAGGGACCTATTGACGATCACTCGTTGAGTTCTTTACGAAGGTTGAAATCGCATCAACGACATTGTTCGCTAAAGGAAGATGCGGGTCCGTATAGGCGGCGAGGTTTTCGCTTCGGTCAGGCGTATGGACAGCCTTCAAAACATGATTGGCATCGGGGAGGAACACCAGCTCCGCCCGCGGATCCGCCTGCTTTAGCCGTTGCGCATTTTCAGGTGTGACCTGAAGATCCCGCATGCCTTGCATAATGAGCACGGGCTTGGTGTAACCCGCCAGCAGGGTAGCGGGATCAAGTGTCAATTCGCTCATGAGAAAACGCTGAATTTGTGGCCCGAACAATGGCAGCAAGAGGGGATCGATCCTCGTCGCGTCCACCGCGTGCCCAGCTTCGAGGGATTCGAGTATCGACATGGCATTGTCCAGAATCGCGGCATTTGCCGGGTTCGATCGTAACTGTTCCCTCAACACTTGCCCGAGCGGACGTCCTGCTGTGGCGACCAGGATTAGCCCGCAAATGTCGTGGCTGTCTTGCGCGGCCTTTAGCGCCACGAGGCCGCCTTCGCTATGACCCAGCACCCAGACGCAAGACACGCCGGTCCGCTTGCGGATAGTCGCTGTCCACGAATGCACGTCGCTCGCGTAGTCCTGAATGGTGACGTCATTGGCATCGGGTACAGCGGATGCGCTACCGAACATCCCTCGCTTGTCGATTCGAACCGAGGCGATACCGCGGCTCAGCAGTCCTTCAGCGAGCAATTGATAGGTTGAGGTGTGAAGGCCGTTTGGGCCGTCGCCGTTCCGGTTGGTCGGACCAGAACCCGGCACGATCAGGACGACGGGCGCGCCGCGGCTTGCGGGCGAAAGCAGCGTGCCACGCAAGGGACCCATTGGACCGGGTGCTTCAAGCTCGGTCTGTACGGTCTGCGCGATGGTTGCGGATTGGATAGCTGCGGCCATGGCGATAGCGGCGAGAAGGCTCATGCGCAGTGCCTCCGAGGCACGAAGACGAGACCCGGAAGTGTGCCACATGGCCGGAAGTTAGCACGACCCGCGCAAGCAATCGTTGCAAACTTCTCCGCTCTCACCGGATTCTTCAGGAAGCATGCTGATGCCGGTACTCCTGCGTCACCCCCTCGTACCCATACCCTGCCGCACTGCATTCGACCACATGAACATTCGAATGAGGATGAACCTCGTCCAGTAGCTTCGATAACAATTCGAACGCGGCCTTGTGATAGGCCGCGATCTGAAACTTCGTGTTGGTCCCCTCGGTAATCGAAACCGTCAGCCGGAACGAGTTTTTGCCAAGCTCCGCAAGCGATTGCTCATTGATGAACCAGTCTTCAAGAGCGATGTACTGAACAGCCACCGTCGTGTTCACCGGCTTCTTGTCGAGCAGCGTGCACGTAAGCGATGTCAATTCGCGCGCCACGGTGCGGGAAAGCGCCGCATTGGGCGTACCGGAGAGGTTCACAGAGATGCCAGGCATATTGCCCTCCAAACATGAGTAGGAGACAGCATCGTGCCTGTGTCGTTGCTATTGGAAAAGCGGGAATATATGATCCCATCCATCGGAAAACCAGTTGGATAGGACATGCGACGCTTCGATCTTGATGCCCTCAATACGCTCGTGGCGGTCGCAGACCTGGGCAGTCTGTCCGCGGCGGCCGCGCATCTGTGCCGGTCGCAATCCGCGGTCAGCGAACAGGTGAGGAAACTCGAAGAGCTCTGCGCCTTGACGCTATTCCTGCGCGGCAAGAAAGGCGTCAGCCTGACTCCGGCCGGTGACCGTCTCCTCGCGCATGCCCGTTCGCTTCTGCGACTCAACGACGTTGCGTGGCTGGACATGCAAGGCGTGGTGTTGTCGGGCGATCTGCGGCTCGCCATCACCGATTACTTTCGGCCTACTGATCTGGCAGGCATTCTGAAAGGTCTGGGCGAACAGTATCCGCGTCTGCGTCTGCATGTTTTCATCCGCAAAAGCGCGCTGATTGAACACGATGTGGAGCGCGCCGATTTCGATCTTGGGATCTCCATGTCCATCGTCGGGCGTGGGGAGGAGAGCGACGAGGACACTGCGCACAGGCGCGTTGCGCTAAGACGCGAACCGCTGATGTGGGTTGCGGGCGCATCGTACAAGGTGGATCGGAGCGCGCCGTTGCCGCTGATCACGTTGCCGGGTCATTGCTCGATGCAGCGGTTTGCCCTCGCGAAGCTGACGGAACAACGCATCCGCTATTTCGTTGCGCATACCGCCTCAGGCATTAGCGGCTTGCAGTCGGCACTTTCAGCCGGGCTCGGTATTGCCTGCCTGAATGCATCCGCTGTCCCCGGCGGGGTTCGAGCGTTGGAACGCGAGATCGACCTGCCCGAGTTGCCCATGGTCGAGTTTTCGCTGCTGATACCTCGCTCCGGCGAATCGGATAGGGTGCGCGAAGCGGCCGACGTGTTGATCAACCGGTTCAAGTAGCGGCGTCGGCCTGCTGGTTTCCTTGCCCCTGCCGCGCGAGTCGTTCCAGCAAAGCATGAAACGCCTGCTTGATGCGCTCTACCGCCGCCGTCTTGTACGGAAACTGCTGGTTCCGTCCATGCACGAGCATGCTTGCATTGACCTCGAACACGACGACGGCGCCGTCACGATCGAGCGCGCAGTCGATGCCGAAATAGTCCAGACCGATCGCGTCGCGAATCGACCGCAAAGCCGCTTGCTGCGCGGCGCCGAAGACGCGCCACGGATTGTCCAGAAACGCCCGTTCCTCGTCCTGCATCCAGGTATGGGTGGTCATGCTGGTGGTGACGTGGTGGACTTTCCATTTATCGTCGATGGCGAGGTGATACGGCAGGATTTCGTCGTCAACGCAGAAGAAACGGTATTTGCGGAAATAGCCATCGTCGGACCGGTAGTCGACAAACGCGGTGAGATAGTAGCTGCGCGGTTCGTGTCCGCCAAGGAATGTATGCAGTTGCGAGGCACTCTCCATCTTCTCGAAGTCGTCGCCGCCGTGTGTGCCGGCGGGTCTCGCCAGCAACGGAAAAGTTAGCATGGCTGACGATTTTGAGGCGAGCAGGTCGCGCAGTTCAACTGCCTGATACTGCCGCGTTTGCGGTACGCGACAGCCCGGCAACGCCGCAAGGCGTCGCGCAATCGACTCCCGGCCCGTACCCTCGATCGCCTTGGGAGGGTTGACGACCGGACCGCCAATTTGCTCGACAAGCGCTTGCGCGGGTGCGAGGAAGGCGTGTCCCCGATCGACATCGGAAATCAGATTGACGACAACGTTTGCGTAAACGCGCAGCCGATCGACGTCATATTCCGTGTCCGGCAACAGGGTGACGATATTGCTTTCGAAGCGCGCCTGCTCGATCAGATACTCGATGGGGGTGTTACCCGCACTAGGTCCGAACACGAACAGCACGCGGAAATCCGGCGGTGCGACGATGGCGGGCACGGTGATCAGCGGCTTCAATTTCAGCGCACGCCGATAGGTCGCGTCGGCGGCGCTATGGAGACCTAGCGCCTGCTGCAGATTGGCGACGATGTGCAAGGTGGTGGCATCGTCGGGCTCGTGTTCAAGGGCCTGTTTGAAATGATCCAGCGCGCGTTGCCGCCGTCCCGCGCAAGCTTCGGCGAGTCCGATCTGGCGATGCACTGCGGCGTGATCGCCGGGGCGGTTCAACAGTTGACTGAGCCGGCCGATTGCTTCGTCGAACCGATCACGCCGGATCAATACCTGGCCGAGTCTAAAGCATGCGTCCCAGTGATTGGGGTCGAGGTCCAGTGCTTGTCGATAATGCGTTTCGGCCAGGTCGAAATGGCCTTCCTGATGATACGAAGAGGCCAGAGAAAGAAGACGATCGATGGGCATGATGGGAGCGCACCGCAAGCGAGCCACGTGGTGGTCATGCATGCGGGTGGTAAAGCGATGGTTCAGTGGGTCTTCATGTCCGGCGGAAGAGGTTGAACCTTGCTGGACGGGGCGAATGAATCGAGCATAGCAGCGCCGCGCTTCGTGCCAATCGTGCCTTGAAGTGGAAAATTTACGGCAGGTTACGAGAGGGGTGTTTGGTAAGGATGCGTAATGCGAGGGGGTACTACGTGCCGATGGACGCTCTAAAGCCCACGCAGTCAAGTTCCGGTCGACGTGTACTTCCGCACCCCGAAGCGCCACGCCACGAAGCTCGTCGCAAGGAACGCGAATCCCACCGCGGGCGCCAGCGGCAGGAACCACTCTGGCGCACCGAGCGGATCAGCCTTGTGCAAAATCGCCAGCACCGGAAAGTAGGCGATGCAAGCAATCGGCACGACGAAAATCAGAAAGTTGCGGAACCAGCTAGTGTAAAAACCGAGCGGGTACTGCGCAGCCTGCACGCCGCCGTAAGTCACTACGTTGACCACCTCCAGACTTTCGACGGTCCAGAAGGCGAGCGTTGCCTGCAAGACCATCAGTCCGAAGAACAACGCTACACCCCCGGCAATCGTCCAGAGCGCTAACGCAACTTCGCCCACACCCCAATGAAGATCGAGTGCCCGGGTGGCTACTGCCAGCACCAGCAGGCCCTGAATCAGACGGCCGATCACTCGCAGCCGGAAGTCGTAGCCGACTAGCTGCAGCGTTGTCGTGCGCGGCCTCAACAGCACACGGTCGAAGTCACCGGTTCGCACAAACTCGTTGCCGAACACGTCGAAGCCTCGACTCATGAAATCGGCAATCGAAAAACTGATGCTGACCATGCCGAAGAACAGACAGATATCGCCAAAGCGCCAGCCCTGTACCTCGCCGAAGCGATTAAACAGTGCCCAGATTCCGGCGAGTTCGATGGCGTTCGTTAGCAGCGCACTGAAGGCCAACATGAGGCTCGAAGCCGGATACTGCAGTTGTGCGCGCATCGAAGTGACGAAGTAGCGTCGTAACAGGAAGAGGCCGTTCATCGATTTAGCCTCCTTGCACTTCGAGACGGGACATTACACCAGCGATTCCTTTGCGGCCCAGCATCACAAATGTCAGCGTCCAGAAAACCTGCAGCGCCAGTCCCGCCCACGCCGCTTCACCACTCAGCGTGCCGAGGTAGATCCGGGTGGGAATGTCGAGCATGCCGGCGAACGGTTGCGCGATCAGTGCAGGCTGTATCCAGTCCGGAAACAGTCCGAGCGGAATCAGGTTGCCCGATAACAGGATCACGAATGCCGGCGCAAGCGTATTGATGCCCCTATCGGTCAGCGTTGCGGTAATGCAAAGATTGATCAACATGGTGAACGCCGCGCCTAACAGGATCATCAGTGCGAGCGAGAGGACGAACAAGCCCGCTTGCGTGGCATCCGCCGGCGCACGCCACGACCACGCATCGAGTCCGGCCAGCGGCAGCAGAACCGCTGCGGCCGCGAACATCAGCGCGGCCCGGGGCAACGCGCGTGCGCTCATCCATGCCGCCGCCCGGATGAACCACCAGGTATAGGTATCGACGGGGCGCAGACGGTCGTAGCTCACCGCGCCGGTGCGAACGGCGGCCGCGACCTCAGGGTCGCCGCCCCACGGTTGCAACGCGAGCAGCGCTTGCCCCAGCCATGTATAGGTGATCACCTGTGCTAGCGTCATTGGCGCATGGGCATGGACCGAGTGACGATAAAAGGCCGTATACACCATCACTTTGAGGCCACCCCACCAGCACTGAGTAGTGAAGCCCGCCACGGCAGCGGCCCGGTATTGCAACATGGTTTTGACGCGGGCAGCAAAAGCCGCGAGGTAGGGGCGAAGGATGTTCATCAGATCAAGCTTCGGTCGCGCCATGCAGATGATAGAAGCGCGCGATTACCTCTTCGATCGCGGGCTGCTCGACACGGATGTCCTCCACGGCGTGGTCTGCCGCGATGCGCGCAATCAGAGCCGGCGCGCCGATGACGCGCGGATCGAAGCTGAACTCCACCGAGCGGCCCTCGTGTCGCAGCAACTGCGCACCCTCGATCGCAATGACCGGCGCATCGTCCGCGAAGTCCACCAGCAGGCGGCGATCGGCCAGGACGTCGGCACGCAGGGCGTCGAACGACTGGTCGGCCAGCACCCTCCCATGACCGATGACGATCACGCGTTGCGCGAGCGCCTCGATGTCGTGCATGTCGTGGGTGGTCAGGAGGACGGTGACGTCGCGCTCGCGATTCAGTTTCTTGACGAACTCGCGCACCGCAAGTTTCGACGGCGCGTCGAGGCCGATAGTCGGTTCATCCAGGAAGAGAATGGGCGGGGCGTGCAGTAGCGCGGCTGCGATCTCGGCGCGCATCCTCTGTCCTAGCGACAGTTGCCGCACGGGTTGATCGAGTACGCGTTCAAGCCGCAGCATGGCGACCAGTTCGTCGCGGGTCTGCCGATAGACCGTGGGTTCCACGCGATAGATGTCGCGCAGCAAATCGAAGCCGTCGATGACGGGCAGGTCCCACCACAATTGGCTGCGTTGACCAAACACCGCACCGATACGGGCGACATGAGCGATGCGATTGTCGAACGGGACACGTCCTTCGATCACGACGCGGCCGGCAGTGGGGCGCAGAATGCCGGACAGAATCTTGATGGTGGTCGACTTGCCTGCGCCGTTGGGGCCGATAAAACCGAGCAGTTCGCCGCGTTGCAGACTGAAGCTGACGTCCTTGAGGGCTTCCACCTCGCGCCAGCGACGCCGGAGCAGGCTGAGCAAGCCGGGTTGGCGCTCCGCGATGCGGTAGGTTTTAGCCAGGCCTTCGACCACGATCTGAGACATGCCATCCTCGCTGAGTCGTCGATGCTGCCGATTGTTTTCAGCCCGACCGTGCGGACCGAAAAGCGCAAGATGTTAGCAGAAACCGGGACGTGGCCGTTCGTGGCTGAGATTCACCGCTCCAAAACAAATAAGCACTCCTTGCCCGCTTAAAGCAGACAAGGAGTGCAGAGGCGCCTACGCCAACCCGGATCGTAGAAGAACCCTATTCCCCGACGACAAAACTCACCAGCCGCCCGGGGATGGCAATCTCCTTCATCACCTTCCGCCCCTCCAGCAAAGCGCCGACCTGTGGCTCGGCTTTCGCCGCTGCCGCGAGAGCATTCGCGTCGAGCCCGGTCTCGCCGTGGAAACGATGTCGCACCTTACCGTTGACTTGCACGACGTACTCCTGGCGCTCATCGAGCGCCAGCTCCGGGTCGAAGTTCGGCCATGGCGCATACGCGAGTGTGCCGTCGTACCCCAGCTTGCCCCACAACTCCTCCGCAACATGAGGGGCAAACGGCGCCAGCAGCTTGACGAAAGTCTCCACCACTTCGCGCGGCCGGATGGAAGCGTGAGTCAGTACGTTAGCCATTTCCATCAACCGCGCGATGGCGGTGTTGAAACGCAGCCCCTCAAGATCCTCAGTCACCGTGCGCACGGTTTTGTGCCGTAATCGCAGCAGAACTTCAGGCACATCCGGACCATCCTGCACCAGCGGATGCGGCATATCGTTGTCGTCGCAAACCATGCGCCACGCCCGCTCGAGAAACCGGCGCACACCGGTCAAGCCCGAGGGTTGCCACGGCTTGGCGACCTCCAGCGGGCCCATAAACATTTCATAGAGTCGCAATGCGTCGGCGCCGTACTCCTGCACCACGTCGTCCGGATTGACCACGTTAAAGCGCGATTTCGACATCTTCTCGACCTGGCGGCTCAGTTCCACCGTGCCGCTGAAATGCTTGCCGTCGCGTTCGACCACCTGGTCGGACTCGTAGTAGCGGCCTGCTTCGTCCTTGTACGAAAAGGCCAGCATCATCCCCTGATTGAACAGCTTGCGGAACGGCTCCTTCGTCGACACCACGCCGATGTCGTACAGCACCTTGTGCCAGAACCTCGCGTACAACAAGTGCAGCACGGTATGCTCGGGACCACCCACATAGACATCCACGGGCATCCAGTATTTTTCCGCTTCCTTGCTGACGAACTCGCGGTCGTTGTGCGGGTCGAGGAAACGCAGGAAGTACCAGCTCGAACCGGCCCATTGCGGCATCGTATTCGTCTCGCGCATCGCAGGGATGTCAGTATTGGGCACGGTGCTTCGAACCCAGTCCTCCGCGCGGGCGAGCGGCGGCTCTCCGCCCGGAGCGGGCTTGTAGTCGTCGAGTTCGGGCGGCAGGAGCGGCAACGCGTCCTCGGGCAACGGCACGATCGAACCGTCGGTCAGATGCAGAACCGGAATAGGCTCGCCCCAATACCGCTGACGGGAGAACAGCCAGTCTCGCAGACGATAGGTCACCTTCGCGTGACCGGCGCCGTGCTGTTCCAGCCACGCCACCATGGCCTGCTTTGCCTGCGTGACCGTCAACCCATTCAGGAAGCCGGAGTTGACCATCAGGCCGTCGCCTTCATACGCTGCCTGCGTGATGTCGCCGTTTAAACCATCGTCGACAACCCGTACGATTGGCAGACCGAAGTGTCGAGCGAACTCATGATCCCTTCCGTCATGCGCCGGCACCGCCATGACGGCGCCGCTGCCGTAACCCGCCAGCACGTAGTCCGCG
>Ga0153933_1000626_pt1 | contig 12020 bp, 9 predicted proteins | sample TSNJ017MetaG_FD_102275 | JGI IMG/M metagenome (GOLD analysis project Ga0153933, IMG submission 102275) | Attine ant fungus gardens microbial communities from New Jersey, USA - TSNJ017 MetaG | ecosystem: Host-associated > Fungi > Mycelium > Unclassified | place: USA: New Jersey, Wharton State...
GAAGGTCCTCCGAATAAGGTCGTCCCATCCATGCTGGCCTCCTTCCCAGCCAGCATGTTGAATCAGAACCGATCTGATTTGGGAATCCTCAATCGATTCAAGCTAGACCCATCCCGCTCTAGCCCCTTAGAACAGGCTGCCCTGATCGACTGGCTTCACCACACGCTTCGGCGCCGCCGGCTTGGTTTCGCGCGGCACCTTCGGCTCGCTTGCGGGCGAGGCCGTGGCGGCCGGCCGATCGGCGTCGGCGGTGGCGGCCACCCGGCCGTCGGCGAACTCGATCGAGAGGCTGGCGCTCGGCCCGACCGCCGCTGCGGAGTGCACCGCGTGGCCGCGCTCGTCGCGCACCAGCGCAAAGCCGCGCGCCAGCACGCCGCGATAGGACAGCGCCGACAGCAACTGGCCGCTATGGGTGACGCGCGCCTCGAGCCGCTGCATCGCCGTCGTCAGCGCCCGGCGGGCGCGTTCGGCAAGGCGGTGGGTGCGTTCGAGATCGCGAGCGATTCTGTTGCGCTGAGCCTGCGCGTTGGCGAGCTTCGAGGCCTTGAGCCGGATCTCGAGCCCGGCGAAGCGCTCGCGCCGGCGGTGCAGCAGCGAGCGCGCCGACAGCGTGATGCGCTCGCCCGAGACCGTGAGCCGCTGCCGTGCATGCGCGACCTGGCCGCGCAGCACGCCGATGGTCAGCCGCGAACTGCTGGCGGCAAAGCGGCGGAAATGCGCATGCGTGTTGGCTTTCAGGGCGCGCGGCAGCCCGGCGCCGAGATGGTCGAGCCGTTGCCTGGGGATCGCGAGTAACTCGGTCGCGGCGGGCAGCGCGCGCGCCGCGGCGCGCAGCTCGTTGCGGCGGGCCTCCTGGCTGCGCTGCCAGCACACCATGGTGCGGCGGGCCAGCGCAGTCACCTCGACGAACAACTCACTCCGCACCGGCACCGCCATTTCGGCAGCGGCCGTCGGCGTCGGTGCGCGCTTGTCGGCGACGAAGTCGATCAGCGTGATGTCGGTCTCATGGCCGACCGCCGAGATCAGCGGGATGTGGCTGTCGGCCGCCGCGCGGACCACGATCTCTTCGTTGAACGACCAGAGGTCCTCCAGCGAGCCGCCGCCGCGCGCGACGATCAACAAATCGGGCCGCGGAATCCGGCCGCCCTCCGGCAGCGCATTGAAGCCACGGATCGCGGCGGCGACCTGCTCGGCCGAGCCGTCGCCCTGCACCTTGACCGGCCAGACCAGCACGCGGCGGGGAAAGCGGTCCTCCAGCCGGTGCAGGATGTCGCGGATCACGGCGCCGGTCGGCGAGGTGACGACGCCGATCACCTCCGGCAGCCAGGGCAGCAGCTGCTTGCGCGCCTCGTCGAACAGGCCCTCGGCCGCGAGCTTCTTCTTGCGCTCCTCCATCAGCGCCATCAGGGCGCCGACGCCGGCCGGCTCCAGCGATTCGATGACGATCTGGTACTTCGAGGAGTTCGGATAGGTCGTCAGCTTGCCGGTCGCGATGACCTCGAGCCCTTCCTGCGGCTTGAAGCGCATCCGGGCGTGAGCGAACTTCCAGACCACGGCCTCGATCTTGGCGTTCTCGTCCTTCAGCGCGAAATAGCAGTGGCCGGAGGAGTGAGGGCCGCGGAAACCGGTGATCTCGCCGCGGACGCGGACATGGCCGAACCGGTCCTCCACCGTCCGCTTCAGGGCGGAGGAGAGTTCCGAGACGGTGAATTCAGGCGCGTTGACGAGATTCGGGGCAGCAGTCATTCGAGCTATAGAATCGGGGTTTTCGCCCCCATGTGCAAGGTCCGGACGGCCTATTTCGAGCGCCGGCTCACATATCCACATATCGCCGGACTGCTCGATTGCGGCGGTCCGGGGCCGTGCTACACCGTGGCAAACAGCATTACTCCCCAGAATTGGCTGCATTCATGAACATCCTCCTGCTTGGTTCCGGCGGCCGCGAACATGCCCTGGCGTGGAAGATCGCGGCGTCTCCGCTGCTGACCAAGCTCTGGTGTGCGCCGGGCAATGCCGGGATCGCGCGCGAGGCCGAATGCACGGCGCTCGATATTGCCGACCATCCGGCGGTGATCGCATTCTGCAAGTCCAACGCGATCGATCTGGTCGTGGTCGGGCCGGAGACGCCGCTCGCCGCCGGCATCGTCGATGACCTCAATGCCGCCGGCATCAAGGCGTTCGGGCCGCGCAAGCAGGCCGCCCAGCTCGAAGGCTCCAAGGGATTCACAAAAGACCTCTGCAACGAGTTCGATATTCCGACCGGCGCCTATCGCCGCTTCGACAATGCCAATGACGCGCTGGCCTATGTGCGGGCGCAGGGCGCGCCGATCGTCGTCAAGGCCGACGGGCTCGCAGCCGGCAAGGGCGTCGTGGTGGCCAACACGCTTGCTGAGGCGGAAGCCGCAATCGCGATGATGTTCGAGGGCGCCTTCGGCTCCGCCGGCGCCGAGGTCGTTATCGAGGAATACCTCGCGGGCCGCGAGATCAGCTTCTTCGCGCTGTGCGACGGCGAGACCGCCATCCCGCTCGCGACCGCGCAGGACCACAAGCGCGTGTTCGATCACGACGAGGGCCCGAATACCGGTGGCATGGGCGCCTATTCGCCGACACCGTTCGTGACGCCTGAGATCCACGACCAGATCATGGCGCGGATCATCCTGCCGACCGTCGCCGGGATGAAGAGCCGCGGCACGCCGTTCAAGGGTGTGCTCTATGCCGGCGTGATGCTGACCGCGCAGGGGCCAAAGCTGTTCGAGTACAATGTCCGCTTCGGCGATCCCGAATGCCAGGTGCTGATGTTGCGGATGATGTCGGACATCGTGCCGGCGTTGCTCGCCGCCTGCGACGGGCAGCTGAAGCACTTTGACATCCGCTGGTATCCGGACCCGGCACTGACCGTTGTGATGGCGGCGAAGGGCTATCCCGGCGACTACGCCAAGGGCACGCGCATCGACGGCCTCGATGACGCCGCCAGGATCGAGGGCGTCGAGATCTTCCACGCCGGCACGGTGGCAAAGGACGGCGCCATCCTCGCCAATGGCGGCCGCGTGCTGAACGTCTGCGCGATGGGCAAGACCGTCACCGAGGCGCGTGATCGCGCCTATCAGGCGGTCGACCGCATCAATTGGCCCGACGGTTTCTGCCGCCGCGATATCGCCTGGCAGGCGGTGGAGGCGGAAAGGGCTTAGTCCGTCATTCCGGACGACGCGCATCTCGCGTCGATCCGGAATCTCGATGTTATGCGCACCTTCTCAACTAATCTCGAGATTCTCAGATGTGCAATTGCACATCGTAGTTCGGCGCGTTGCGCCGCCCCGGAATGACAGTGCCGGCTACAGCAAATCCCCGCCCGCTGCGCTTGCGGTGGTGCCGTGCTCGCGGAACGCCTTGATGACGTTCTTGCCGATCTTCCATTTGTGCACCTCGTCGGGGCCGTCGACCAGCCGCTGCGAGCGCACTTGCGTGTACCATTTGGCGAGCGGCGTATCCTGGCTGAAGCCGAGCGCGCCGTGGAGCTGGATCGCGGTGTCGATCACCTTGTGCACCATATGGGCATGGAAGATCTTGGCGATCGAGTTCTCCTGGCGGATATCGAGGCCTTTCTCCGCCTTGTAGGCGATGTGCAGCAGCATCAGGCGGCCGATATAGAGCTCGCTCGCGCAGTCGGCGAGCATGAACTGCACGGCCTGGCGGTCGGCGAGCAACTGGCCGAAGGTCGAGCGTTTTGTCACATGGGCTGCCGCCATGTCGAGCGCGCGCTGTGCCTTGGCGACGTTGTGCATGCCGTGGCGCAGCCTGCCATAGGCGAGGCGGTGCTGGCCCATGTTGAAGCCATTACCCTCGCCGCCGAGCAGATTGTCGGCCGGCACCTTGAGATCCCTGATCTCGATCTCGGAATGGCCGCCATGGATGACGTCGTCATGCGGGCCCTCGATTGCCATGTTGGCGACGTTGCGCTTGATCTTGTAGCCGGGGTTCGGCAGCTCGACGATGAAGGTTGAATATTGCTTGTGGCGCGGCGCGTTCGGATCGGTCTTGGCCATCACCAGCGCCATGTCGGCGACGCTCGCGGACGAGGAGAACCATTTCTCGCCGTTCAGGATGTAGTTCTCGTTGCCGTCCTTGACCGCCGTGGTCTGCATGCCGGTGGCGTCGGCGCCGGCGGCCTTTTCCGTCATCGAGAAGCAGATCCGCTTCTCGCCGTTCAGCAGCGGTTTAAGGAACTTCTCCTTCTGATACTCGGTGCCATGCGCCAGGATCGTCATCATCGAGGCGTCGTCGGGCCCTTGCGTGTTCAGCGCCAGTGCGCCCAACATGCTTTCGCCGAGCTCCATCTGCACCAGCGCATTCGCCAGCGGGCCGAGACCCATACCGCCATACTCCTTCGGCACGAACGGGCACCAGAGGCCCTGCGCGCGGGCTTTCTTCCGGAGGGGACCGAGCACGTCGGCGAGCGGCTTGGTGTCGAGTTCCTTTTCCGCGGGAATGCACTCGTCATGGACGAATTTGCGAACCTTCTCGCGGATCGCCTTGGCATCAGCCGGAATCTCGAAATCGATCGACATGGCATTTCCTCGCTGGGTGTTGTTGTTGGGCTTCTCGATGGCATAACCCTCGCGACAGCCAGCGGCAACGCCAAACAAAGTTTGAAGCAGCGACGGCTGTCATACCCCGCGCATGCGGGGTATCCAGTACGCCGCGGCAGCTGTTGTGGACGGCAGCAGAGGTGTTTACTGGATCATCCGCCTTCGCGGATGATGACAAGGGTGGTTGCAATGCCTGATCTCGCCGATCTTTTTCCCGGCTATGCCTCCGAATGGCTCAACACCTCGCAGGGCCGCATCTTTGCCCGCGTCGGCGGCAAGGGGCCACCGCTGCTGTTGCTGCATGGATTCTCGTCCACCCACGTGATGTGGCATCAGGTGGCGCCAAAACTTGACGACAAGTTTACGCTGATCATCGCGGATCTTCCGAGCTATGGCTGGTCCGATATGCCCGACAGCGACAAGGACCACACGCCCTACACCAAGCGGGCCTGGGCGAAGACCATGGTCGAGGTGATGGAGCAGCTCGGCCACGTGCATTTCGCGCTCGCCGGCCACGACCGCGGCGGCCGCGTGTCGTACCGGCTGGCGCTCGACCATCCCGGCCGCCTCTCAAAACTCGCGGTGCTCGATATCGCGCCGACCTATGATTACTGGCAGAAGCTGAACCGGCTCTCCGCGCTGAAGATCTACCATTGGGCGTTCCTGGCGCAGCCCTATCCGCTGCCGGAGACGCTGATCTCCGGCCACGGCGAATTCTTCCTGAAGGAGAAGATGGCGAGCCAGACCAAGAGCAAGACACTCGATGCCATCGATCCGCGCGCGCTCGCGCATTATCTCGCGCCGTTCCGCGATCCCGCCCGCGTGCATGCGATGTGCGAGGACTATCGCGCCGGCGCCTATGCCGACTATGAGATCGACAAGGCCGACTTCGATGCCGGCAAGAAGATCACGATCCCGATGCTGGCGCTGTGGGGCGATGCCGGCGTCGCCAGCGCCGCGACCACGCCGCTCGATACGTGGAAGAGATGGGCGACGAATGTCAGCGGCGCGCCGGTGGATTCCGGGCATTTTCTGACGGAGGAGGCGCCGGAAGCGACCGCGAGATTGCTGCGGGAGTTTTTCTTAGGCGCGTAGCCACAAGATAACCTGTCATACCCGCGAATGCGGGTATCCAGTACGCTGCGGCCTATCGATTGATCACCGCCGTCTCTGGAATACTGGATCATCCGCTTTCGCGGATGATGACAGTGGTGGGGAGGCATGAGCGCGCGCCTATCGCCGCTCCTTGAAAAAATCCTTCAGCAGCGTCGCCGCCTCACGCTCTCCCACCGCGCCGTAGACCTCGGGCACGTGGTGGCAGGTCGGCTGCGCGAAGAACCGGACGCCCGACTCGACCGCGCCGCCCTTGGGGTCGGCGGCGCCGTAATAGAGCCTGCGGATGCGCGCCAATGAAATCGCACCGGCGCACATGGTGCAGGGCTCCAGGGTGACATAGAGGTCGCAATCGACCAGCCGCTCGGTGCCGATGGCCTCGGCGGCCTGCCGGATCGCCAGAACCTCGGCATGGGCGGTGGGATCGCGGTCGGTGAGCGTGCGGTTACTGGCGGTGGCGATCACCTCGTATCCCCGCACGATCACGCATCCGATCGGAACTTCGCCGGCTTTTCCGGCATTTTTGGCCGTTTTCAGCGCCAAATCCATAAAAGAGGGGGCTGTCATGCCTCGTATCATCGGAAGAAACCTGCTAGTAGCTTCGCCTTCAGCAAAAGTGGATGCCGGTTTTGCGTCAAACGCGCCACCAACAGGGCGCGTCCAGCCGGTTACCCTTGCACCCCAATTGACGTCCAGCGAGATCATTCATGCCCCGCGATAGCGACAAAGACAACGATTCCCGCGGCCGGCGTGACCGACCCGGCGGTGGCCAAGGCCGCGCCGGCGGTGGCAAAGGCCGCTCCGGCGCTGCGCGCGGGCCGGACAAGAAGTTTGCCAAGCGCGGTTTTGCCGGCAAGGGCGACGGCGAGAAGCGCCCCTATCGCGGCGACCGCGAGGACCGTCCGCCGCGTCGCGATTTTGGCGACAAGCCGAGATTCAACCGCGATGACGGTCCCCGCGGCGACCGGCCGTTCCGTGATCGCCCCGCGCGCGATGGCGACGGCGAGAAGCGCGCGTTCAAGCCGCGCGGCGACCGGCCGAGATTTGATCGCAGCGGCGATGGCGAAAAGCGTTCGTTCAAGCCGCGCGAAGACCGCGGTGGCGAAAAGCGCCCCTACACGCCGCGCGGCGACCGCCCGAACTACAACCGCGACGACCGTCCGCCGCGTCGGGATCGTGATGATGCCCGCCCGGCGGGACGGTCTTCTGATCGGAAATTCGGTGACAGGAAGCCCTACGCGTCGCGCGAGCGTGACGGCGAGAAGCGGCCCTATACGCCGCGTGGCGAAGGTTTTCGCAAGGACGGTGACCGGCCACGCGGCGATCGTCCCTACAGTCCGCGCCCGCCGCGCGATGGCGACCGGCCGGAACGCAAATTCGGCGGTGACAGGAAATTCTCCCGCGGCGCGCCCGACCGGGGGCCGCGCAAAGACTTCGGCGATCGGCCGCCGCGCGGCGAATCCAAGCCGTGGCAGAAGCGCGATGATCGCGGCGATCGCGATTCGCGTCCGCCCCGCGACGGTGCGCGGAGTTTCGACAGGCCGCGCTTCGACAAGCCCCGTTATGACAGGCCCCGTGACGATCGCGGTGGTGACGAGCGGCCGCGGTTCTCGCGCTCCCGCGATGATCGCGAGCAGGGCGATCGCCCGTTCCGCGAGCGGCCGAAATTCAACCGGCCGCGCCGGGATGAAGACGGCGGCGACAACCGCCGGCGCGAGCGGCCCGAAGGCCGCACCGACTGGCAGGAGCATCCGCGCAGCGAAGGCCGTTTCGGCGACCGTCCGCGCCGCGACAATGAGGATGACAGCCAGGTCTTTGCCAAGCGCCCGGCCTTCGGCGGCCGCGGTGCGTATCGCGGGCGCAATGACGAGGACCGGCGCGAACGGCCCGAGCCGAAGCCGAAGAAGGCCGGCGAGCGCATCGCAAAGGTGCTGGCGCGCGCCGGTCTTGCCTCGCGCCGCGATGCCGAGGAGATGGTGACGCAGGGCCGCGTCACCGTGAACGGGCGCGTGATCAATTCGCCGGCGCTCGACGTCACCGCCAACGACGTCGTGGCCGTGGATGGAACGCCGTTGCCGCCGCGCGAGCGGACGCGGCTGTTCATGTACCACAAGCCGCGCGGGCTGATGACGACGCATGCCGATCCCGAAGGGCGTCCGACGGTGTTCGACAATTTGCCCGAGGGCCTGCCGCGGCTGATCTCGATCGGCCGGCTCGACTTCAACACCGAGGGCCTGTTGCTGCTCACCAATGACGGCGGCCTGGCGCGGACGCTGGAACTGCCCGACACCGGCTGGCTGCGCCGCTATCGCGTGCGCGCGCATGGCGAGGTGACGCAGGCGCAACTCGACGAATTGAAGAAGGGGGTCGAGGTCGACGGCGTCAAATACGGGCCGATCGATGCGACCCTGGAGCGCGACCAGGGCGCCAATGTCTGGCTGGTGTTCGCGATCCGCGAAGGCAAGAACCGCGAGGTGCGCAACGTGATGGCGCATCTCGGTCTCGAGGTGAACCGGCTGATCCGGGTCTCCTACGGCCCGTTCCAGCTCGGCGAGATCGAGGAGGGCCAGGTCGAGGAGGTCAAGACGCGGGTGCTGCGCGAGCAGCTCGGCGAGAAGGTCGCCAAACTTGCCGGCGCCGACTTCACGCGGCCGGAGCAGCGCGAGGCGAGCGACGACGCGCCTGACGGCAGGAAACCGTCCAAGCCGGTCAGCAAGCGGGCCGTGATCAATGATCGCAAGGGCCGCCGCGTCCTGGTGCAGCGCACCGGCAGCGAGGAGGCGCGGGCCCGCAACGAGGACGAAGCCAACGGCTACGGCCCGCCGCGCCGCCCCAAGCGCGGCTATCACGGCAAGCGTGATCTGAAGCCGCACGACGAGTAGCCGATCATGCGTGTCGTCGGGGGCCGATTGAAGGGCCGCAATCTCGCTTCGCCCTCGGGCCGCGAGATTCGGCCGACCGCGGACCGCTTGCGCGAGTCGGTGTTCAACATCCTGATCCACGCCTATGACGATCCGATTGCGGACGCGCGCGTGCTCGATCTCTTCGCCGGGACCGGCGCGCTCGGCATCGAGGCCTCCTCGCGCGGCGCGAAGTTCACGCTGTTCGTCGACAACGGCGCCGAGGCGCGGGCGTTGTTGCGCAACAATGTCGAGGCGCTCGGCCTTGGTGGCGTGAGCAAGGTGTATCGCCGCGACGCCACCGATCTTGGGCCTGCGCATCCGGTCGAGCCGTTCTCACTGGTGTTCCTCGATCCGCCCTATGGCAAGGGACTGGCCGAGAAGGCGCTCGCCTCGCTGCGCGACGGCGGCTGGCTGACGCCGGGTGCGCTGCTCGTGGTCGAGGAGGCGAAGGCCGCGGCGTTCGCGGCGCTTGAGGGATTCGAGGAGCTCGAGCGGCGCGCGTATGACGACACGGAGTTCGTGTTTTTAAGGAGCGTGTGAGATCGCCACGTTTTCCGCTGTCATCACCCGCGCATGCGGATGATCCAGTACGCCGAGACCTCTCGTCCGATAACGTCCGCCGCAGCGTACTGGGTCGCCCGGTCAAGCCGGGCGATGACAGCGGAGTAGGCGGCGCTACCGCCGCCCGAACAGCTTCTCGATATCCGACAGCTTCAATTCGACATAGGTCGGGCGGCCGTGGTTGCACTGGCCGGAGTTCGGCGTGTCTTCCATCTCGCGCAGCAGTGCGTTCATCTCTTCCGGCTTGAGGCGTCTGCCGGCGCGGACCGAGCCGTGGCAGGCCATGGTGGCGGCGACATGCATCAGGCGCCGTTCCAGCGGCAGCGCCTCGTCCCACTCCGCCATGTGCTCGGCGAGGTCGCGCAACAGCCCCGCGGCATTGGCCTTGCCGAGCAGCGACGGCGTCTCGCGCACCGCGACCGCGCCGGGACCGAAGGATTCGATCGCGAGCCCGAACGAGGCCAGTTCCTCGGCGCGATCGAGCAGTCTTTCGACGGTGGCGTCGTCGAGCTCGACGATCTCGGGGATCAACAGGATCTGCCGCTGCACGCCGTTCTTCGCCAGCGAGGCCTTCAGTCTCTCGTAGACGATGCGCTCATGGGCGGCATGTTGGTCCACGACAATGAGCCCGTCGCGGGTCTGCGAGACGATATAGGTCTCGTGGATTTGCGTGCGCGCGGCACCGAGCGGGCGATCGAGCAGGTCGGGGTGAGGCGCTGTCTCGAAACGCACATCGGCGGTCGGAGTGCCGACGTCGAAGGCGGCCTGTCCGGGCTCGGCAAAGGCGGTCGCCGCGGTGCCATCGAACGCGTGCATCGGATTGACCGGATAGGACGGCGAGCTGCGCCAGTCCCAGTTGCCGGGACGCGGTGGCGTGAAGGCGGGGCGGAATGCGGACAGCGTTGCGCCGTCGACGGCGTTGGCCGCGGTGCGCCGGCCTTCGCGCGCGAGGCCATCCTTCAGCGCGTGCACGATCAGCGCCCGCACCAGGCCGGCATTGCGGAAGCGCACCTCAGTCTTGGCCGGATGCACATTGGCATCGACCTCTTGCGGATCGCAGGTCACGAACAGCGCGACGACCGGATGCCGGTCGCGCGGCAGATAGTCGGAATAGGCCGCACGCACTGCGCCCAGGATCAGCTTGTCGCGCACCGGACGGCCGTTGACGAACAGATATTGCCCGAGCGCATTGGCGCGGGTCAGCGACGGCGCGGCGGCAAAGCCCTCGACCACGACGCCTTCGCGTTCGGCACGCACCTCGATGGCCGAGCCGCGGAAGTCGGCGCCCAGAATGTCGCCGAGCCGCGTCAACCGGCCTGCCGCGCCGGGCAGCGCCGCGGCCCAGGTCACCGGCGCGCGCTCCTCACCGGCCAGCGTGAAGGCGACGTCGGGGCGCGCCATCGCAAGCCGCCGCACCACTTCGCGGATCGCTTCCGCCTCGGTGCGGTCGGTCTTGAGGAATTTCAGCCGCGCCGGCGTCGCGTAGAAGAGATCATTGACCTCGACGCGCGTGCCCTGGCCGAGCGCCGCGGGCATGATCGGCGATTTCTCGCCGCCCTCGACCGACAGCGACCAGGCGTGCGGCTCGCCGGCGTGACGCGTGGTGATGCCGAGCTTTGCCACCGCACCGATCGAGGGCAGCGCCTCGCCGCGGAACCCGAGCGTCCTGATCCGCAGCAAGTCCTCGTCGTCGAGCTTGGAGGTCGCGTGACGATCGACCGCGAGCGCGAGATCGGCGGGCGTCATGCCGCTGCCATCGTCGGTTATGCCGATCCGGCGCCGCCCGCCGCCATCGGTGAAGATGTCGATCCGGCTGGCACCGGCGTCGATCGCGTTCTCGACCAGTTCCTTGACCACGCTCGCCGGACGCTCGACCACCTCGCCGGCGGCGATGCGGTTGACGACCTGTTCGGGAAGTTGGCGGACGGGCATGGAACTGCGGTCTGGCGGAGATTCGAGGTTTCGCGGCCATTCTAGAGCGCCGTGCCGGCAAATGCATGGGGCGTGGTGCCGATGCACGGGAATTTCTGCCGCGGGCGCGAAGGACGGATGATGATCTGCGAATACCGTGGCGCGGGATCAATCGTCGAACCCGCGCGTACCGCGCCCGGCCTTGACATCGCTGCGGCGTTTCTTGCCTTCGAGGCGGCGCTGCTTCGAGCCCAGCGTCGGCCTGGTCGGGCGCCGCGGCGTCGGCCGTACCATCGCCTCTTTCAAGATCTCCAGCAGCCGCTCGATCGCATCGGCGCGATTGCGCTCCTGGGTGCGGAAGCGGAAGGCCTGGATCACGATCACGCCGTCCTTGGTCATGCGGCTGCCGGCCAGCCGCGCCAGCCGCTGCGCGGCATCCGCCGGCAGCGTGATCTTGTTGGTGTCGAAACGGAGCTGGGCCGCGGTCGAGACCTTGTTGACGTTCTGCCCGCCCGGACCCGAGGCGCGGACAAAGACGATCTCGATGTCGTTCTCGTCGATTGTGAGGTCGCGGGACACCCGCAGCATGACGGCACCAGGGGAAAAGGAATCGGCCGGCGCAAGATAGCGGGTTTGTGTGCTGATGTACCGCAGGCGACGTCTGCAACCGCATGCGCGGCTTACCCCTCTCCCCAACCCTCCCCCGCAAGGGGGGAGGGAGCCCATCCGCCGGTGCGTCCCTGACGATCTGTGAGCTTGGTTGGCTCTATCGCTTGATGCGACGTGAGGTGCGCACGCCTCTCAGGCTCCCTCCCCCCTTGCGGGGCTACGGGAGCCCCGAAAGTGATTCCCGGGAGTTTGTGAATGTGATTCAAGGCCCTTCGACCTGTTTGGAGGAGGGGCATGCGATGTCTTTTGGCGATGTTCGGGTTGCTGAGCGGGCTGA
>Ga0153933_1000629_pt1 | contig 11966 bp, 15 predicted proteins | sample TSNJ017MetaG_FD_102275 | JGI IMG/M metagenome (GOLD analysis project Ga0153933, IMG submission 102275) | Attine ant fungus gardens microbial communities from New Jersey, USA - TSNJ017 MetaG | ecosystem: Host-associated > Fungi > Mycelium > Unclassified | place: USA: New Jersey, Wharton State...
ACCAGCCTCAGCACCGGCAGTATTGGCCTGATTCTGGGTATTGATCCGCAGAAAGTTGCGTGCCTGAATCTTAGCTTTCGCCGTGCTGTCGGGATCAGCGAGAACCGCCGTTGCCTGCGTCTCGTTGGTAACGGGCGCTGGCGTAACTTCGTTATGGTATGCCTTCAAGATGGCCCATCCCCGCTGCGGATCACCGTTTCCGATAGCACCGGCAATCGTCTGCGCGAACGGCGAGTCCGTGTTCGCTGTCATCGCTTTCGGGTTTAGCGGATTCTGCTTTGACGGCTGGGACATCTGCAAAAGACTCTCGTAAAAGTCCATCCCATGCTGGTCGCTATGGCTGACATACTTTTGAAACCGTTGCAGCGCGCCGAACAAGCCAGCACCTTTTTGGGGATCGTCCAACAGCGATTGGATAGTGGGTATGGACTTCGCCAGCTCTTGATTGCCCTTATCGGGGCTTTTGGAAAGTGCGTCGACCACACCGGCAACATCTTGCTTCATGAGATTGATTCCTTGCAACTGCGAGTTAGCACGAGCAATGACAGTGCCCGGCACCATTGCACCGTCTGCTGGCAGATGGCCATCACGATAGGCAATGAAACCGGGAATCCCAGCCGCTGCATACTGGCGAACCTGATCGTTGCTGAGCGGAACCTTCGCAGACGGTGATGCGATTATGGAAAATGTCTGTTCGTACTTGCCGTTTACAGAAGTCCAGCCATCGGGCAACACGATGTGATCGGTCGGTTTGTACTGACCGCTTGCAAGCCCGGCTTGGAGCGCGTCCTGCGGAACGTTGCTCTCTTGCACTTGACCAGCGTCATCGTAATCGGATAAGAGCTGGGCATTCTGCGCAACGGCATCCTTCAACGACTCAACGCCGTAACGTTCAGCCTGACTGGTGTTCAAGATCGCGCGCGAGTTCAGCTCGAACGCGGACAGCTTATCCAAGTGTGCCTGCCTCGATGTTTGGGCGTCTTGCTGTGCCTGTGCCTCCTGCGCTTGTTGCTGCTGGATTACACGCTGTTGGCCTTGCTGGAAGGCTGATGCAGCCGCACGTCCAGCTGAGTTTGGGCCAGTTGTGCCGAAGCCGGTAGCAGCACCACCAATAATGGAGGCTACGATACCCATTGCAATCTGAGATTTCGACAGGGGAATCTGCGTGCGAGTCGTTTGCCCGGTTGTGGGATCGATAGAAACTGAATATTGCGGACCACCGGCAAGCTGTTGGGCAACACTGCGGATCACGCTGGCGCTCTTCACGAGCGGATGCGCCCGATTCGGGTCAGGGTTGGAGACAGTCTGAGGAGTCTGTGCCGCAGCTGTCGTCTGAGTCTGGGTGGGAGGGGTCTGAGCCTGTGCAGCCTGTGGCGTGGGAGTAGGTGCCGGTGAAGGCGTGGGTGTCGCAGGTGCAGCCTGCGTCGCATCGGGATTAGCGGCTAGCGGAGTACTCGGTGTTGCCGGGTTGTCGCTGTTCGATGTATCGGCGCTGTCCGTAAGAATCTGGTCTGTCATTATGTATGTTTCCTAAAATGGTGCGGATACTCTCAACAACGGACACCTCTGACCGTCTCGCGCCGAGTACCCGCTTGGCAGGTTGCGCGAAGTTCAATAAAAAGCCGGACGCCACGGCTAGGAGGACCGTATGAGGCATCCGGATAGTAGCGAGTCTCCTTTTCCACGGTCACATCGTGACGGTTTCGCGCAGAGCACTCGCTAGGCGGGCGCGAAGTTAGTGCTTATCGAGGCTCGGTTCGGTCCATGGCTGGACGTAGTTCGAGTTGAGCCTGTCGTGCAGTGTTTCGGTGGCAGGAACTGGCTCTGGAGTCCACTCGACCGTGCAGGCGTCTGTCGCAACGTCATGTGAAGTCGTGCCGGTGTTCTGGATGGGCTCGTGCCATTGAACGATGCACCCTTCCCGCGCGATGTCGTAGGCGTTCGGCTTGCTCACATGGCCTCTTTACGAGTGCGCGGGTCAATCTGGACGAGTGACATACCGCGTATGCGGAAGACCCTCCGATACTCTTCAGCGCTCATGCGGTCGATTTCCCATCGTGTATAAGCACGTGGCTGTCCAGTACTCTGGTCGATACCAATCTCTTCGGACTCCGGCTCGATAGTGGTCACCGGCTCTTCAATCACAGGCTCAGACTCTGCGGGACGTGCAGTGATGAGACCAGCGTTGCGGAGCTTGTCGTAAGCAGCAGAAATCATCGAAGGCGTCAGAACGAAAACCTCATTCACCTCGAAATACTTCATCAGCGCATTTAGGTTGGTTGCGCATGGGTAATAATCCGGGGTTGCAGCCACAAACTCTTCAGCCGCTTTGCGGGCTATCGACCCAGCTTCGTCGACGGTTACTCGCTTGCCGACGGTTAATGGGTCAATAAAGATGCCATCGTCTTTCACACTAAGCAGATTCTTCCGAGTCACCTCCGCCAACTCTCTGGCATTCTTCTGAAACTCTTGTTCTGCCTTGCTGAGCTTTGATGCCAGTGCCTCTTCTGACTCGCGTGCTCGCTCTTGCTCAATGAATGCTCGGTGTTCGAGCCTATCCCTCTCTCTCATTTTTTAGTCTCCTAATATCTTTCTCAATGCCGTCAAGCAAGAACTGCCTGCCGTGGTCCGGCAACGTTTTCCAGTACTCCCATGTAATGACCTGCACCCAGTCATGCAAAATCGCATGTGCCCGATACTTAACATATTCGTCGCTGGGTCGCTCTGCCATAGGCTGCTTTGGTGCTGGTGTCGGCTGTGGTGCGGGTACAGGCTCGTCTACTGAGTTGAGCCAGCGCTCGTGAGCTGAGACCTTGGCCGGTTGCAAACGGCCTAACGTACAGGCCACATTCCGGCAGCGTGCACCACCGTTCACCATTGTGGAATGCAGTTCTGTCGTCGATGTTCCACACTTCTCACACCGAGTCTGCCAGCGAACGGATGGATGTCGGCCCGCAAAGCCTAGGATGCGTAGTCCGTTAATAGTCTGTCCAGTCAGGTCGGCTATGCCTGCTGGTCTTGAAACCCATGTTCCACTCATTTCCAACCCTCCCTTTGCATGACCAGCGACAAGTCATCGGATACGCCGTTCTCACGAGGCGGGAACAGCCGTTTGGCATCTCCGTTATTTTCCAGCGCATCTTCAAGGCTGATTCCCGTAGTTGGCAGCAATGCCGATGTCCTCGGATGCCGACACGCAAGGTAAACTTCATTGCGTTCATTGACGTGCTCTGCGACCTGAAGCGTGTTACAGACAGGGCACAGCATCCGCGCACCGTGCCCGAGGTTGATGGATTCTTTCTTGCTCTGTTTCATTTGCGGACCCTGCGGAAATACAGACCCGGAGCTAGCTTCCTAGCCTCTGCCAGTTTGCCGATGCGATGCATCAAAAGAGCTTTGTCAGCCGGGGTCGGCAACGGTTCGGGCTGCGCTATTGGAAGGCCATACTCGACCAGAATGGTGAGTAACGTGTTCAGCTGTTCGGGGTTTGTGGCGAGGATGTGCTTGAACGCCAGTTCGCAATCGATGCGATATTCAACCGCTGAAATCGGCGGCAACGAGATGTTGCGTGCTTGAGGCTCAGTTGGGGCGTCATCTTCATCACGGTTTTCGCGAATGAGCTTGCCAAGGCTACAACGTGGACTGCCGTCTGTTAACTTTGCTTCGACATAGTACGTTAGGACCGCTTCTGCGACTCGGTGCAGGTCACTAATATTGCTGTTCTTCTTCATAGCTCCTTATGTGGATTAAGCTCCAAGTCCCAAGCTCGGCGGTAAACGATACGCGTGGTCAGCGGGTGCCTTCGTTGAGGCTGGTTCTCTCTGTGCTGACTGGCGTATTCGATACGAATCGAGGTCCACACATCACCGGCGCTGCTCTAACGGCAGATGACCGATGCGTGCGGATGGGGATAGATACCTTAGCGGCTGGTGACCCTCAGGAGGACCAACCGCCAAGGCTAGGGCGAGGAGCCGCGCCCCAATTTGCTGCTCTACATATTAAGGTGCCCAAAAATTAGCTCTAGGTCGCTCGCTTGCCTGAGCAGTAATTTCCTTCTCTACTTCAGCCTTTTTACGCTTGGGTTTAGGGGGAAGCTTGGGAACCTTCTCGTTTTGCTCGATGTAATCAACGAATTCATCGAAGTCTTCGCGATTGTCCCTCTCGCTGATGCGAGCGTTCCTCCAAGTCATGGCGTGGTACTGACCCGAATCGTATAGTCCCGTGGTCAACTGTGCTGTCCGTGGCTTGGTTATGCCAGCCAGACCCCAGAGTTTGCGATAGACCCATTTGAGGACTTCTGCCTGAATGTCGTACACCTCACAGATGGTCCCGGTGCGACCGTCGTTCTGAGAACTCTCGTAATCGTCCTCGGTGGGCTCAACGTCACGCTTGCGTTTCTTTTTCAACTTTGGTTTTCCCTGAGGATTGCGCGTCACACCGAGGTCATAGCAGTCCTTGAGAATGCTCCAAATGCCCATGCGGATATGCAGAAGGTTCTTCTCATCCCCGACAATCTCGTCAAAGAGACGCTCACGCCTAGCCTGTATTCGGACGTACGTACTGGCCCACGAGAGGAACTCTGCTGAGTCCAATGGAACGTGTCGGAACTGACTTGTGCGATGGGCAAGCTTCTGAAGGATTCGCTCAAGAGTTTCCCAGCTGGCGAGAGGATGCGTTTCGGATATCACTGCTCGAAGCTCAATCCAATGACATTGCAGGAGAGCAGCGCGCTGCGCGTGCAAATCGGCGTTTTCAGGTTCGAATATCCGATTGCCGATGTCGGCGAGTGGTAGGTCGATTTCCCGCCTTAACGGCTTGCGGGCTTTGAGCGGTTTGACCTGCTTACCGCGCCTACGTTTCGGCGCTAGCGTTGATACTGCGATGACTACCGGGTTGGCTGATGCAGTCCCGAACTGCGATACGGTTTCACTATTCATCTGCTCCTTTTGTTGAATTCTCATCCACGAACTTTTCTAAATCTGCGAAGCTCGTCCCACCACTGGCCAGAAAACCTTCCGCCATCCCCCGGTAAAAAGGGTCCGCAGTCATCTCGTAAATCGCGTTCTGACACTGCTGTTCGCGACCTGAACCGAGAGCCGCGTAAGCCCGCTGCTTGCGAGCTGCAGCATCGGGGTCCGTTGCCGACTCGGCAAGGTATGTTTCCATGATGAAAGTCACCGTCTTTGTGAACTGGCTCACGCCACCTCCATTGCAAGTCGCCCCATCGTCGCCGATGCGAACTTAAGCAGGTGCTCATAGCTCATTGCTCCGTTAAGCTTCTCAAACTTGATTGCCGTTCTAGCGATACTCTCGCGCACGGTGCGCTGGTCATAACGCAACAGCCAGACTGCGAACTGAGAATCTGGCGGACAATCGTGTTTTGGAAACATCACCCGCCAAAACCCCTGAAGCTCTTGCACTGTGATTGCCGTATTCATTGGACTTCCTCCATCATTGGCTGAATATCGCCAGCCCCGTATTGGTGCATGAAGCTCCACATCTTTAGCTGGTCCCGGTCCAGCCGTACCGTGAGCGGGTCGATTGGCGAACCCTTCTGCCCGGTTTCAATAACAACCTTTTGATTGACAAGATTGTTAAGCGTGGATATCAGGCTCGCGCGTTTACCTTTTACGCTGTCTAGCAGGACGCTCCGCACCATGGAATCATCTGGCTGGTTTGAGAGTGCATCGATAATCTCGTCTTCATATCCTTTACTCGTCTTCCGGGTGCTCTTGGCCTTCACATCCTCCGCAATGGCATTCTGAGTCGCGCCAAGGTTGAAGTCTGCGACCACCAGAGCCTCATCCACTTCGACCATCTGAGCAAGCAGCTCGGTTGGTGGGATTGGTCGGCCTATTCTGGTTTCCGCGACGAAATACTTCTTACCGCCTTCATTGAAGATTCCCAGATTGGATTCGAACTCCGCGCGAATCGCCACGGACCCGTGCATCGCATCAAACACATCCTCCGATGTGACCTTCTTCGAGTGCGCCGTAAACAATACGGCGACGTTCGGAAAGTCTTTTAGCATCGACCGCAGCGGGTCGAACAGGGCTAGCCAATCGTCGTAGCTGTTTACGTCCTTTACGCGTGCAAATTTCGGAAGCGTGTCCACGATTACAAGGCGCGTGCCGGGATAATCCTCAAGCGCATGACGCAGCTTCGCCATCTTCTCCGTGATAGTGCCGGAAACGTCTGTCACAAGCCTTATGGCTTCATCAGTCTCTGGGTCATGATTGAGAGCTTTCAGGCAGGTGTTTATATGGGCTTGGCCGTCTTCGATACTCAGGATGAGAACTTCGCCGCGCTGGGTATCGCGACCTAGGAACGGAAATCCCTTGGCTACGCAAACAGCAAGGTAACGAGCGGCACTGCTCTTGCCTGCTTTTGCTTTGGCTGAAAGTGATACACAAGTCCCGGCCTTGATTAGGCCTGAAACAAGGTAGTGGCAGGATGCTTCCTCGGGAAGCTCGTCGAAAGGGTTATTGATATTGAATGTAAGGCGAGGGGTTTCCGTCGCCGGGGATGCGGTGTTGCCCATTGTGTTTAGTCCTCATATGCTGCAGCTCGTTTCTGGGTCTCATGACCCGGTGATGCCATCGTGATTGCAGGGATGTCAAGATTCTTGACGTTCCCGACTGTTTGCTGACTACTCGGTCAACTTGGCATTGTCACTCCTCCTGTCTCAAAGTTGCCTGCGTTCCCATTCATAAGAACAAAGGGAACGGGGAACGGGGAACGACGAAAGGACTCGTTCTCATTCCCAGAAAGAAAAAAAGGGAACTATATTCTCTTTATTCCTTTTTCTTTTTGTTTTTGCGATAGTCTGCGTTCCCTGTTCCCTGTTCCCGTTTATTTCTGCTCGGGAACGCAGGTGGAACGGAACGCGACTGGAAGGTTAGTCAAAACACGGGCGAGAACTCCGAGAACGTACACGATACGTATTGACTTCGCTTGCTTATGGCGGTATCCTGTACTTACCCGCCTATAGAGACAATCTCGTCTCAAGTGCCGACAAACATTTTCCTATTATATCAGAAAAGGCAGTCATTGGATAGTGGGCAGTACTGTCCTTGTTACATTAGATGAGTAAGTGAGCCTGAACGATTCAAATACTTACTGGTGGATACTACGGTGGCAAGGTGGACTTACCTTCCGCTGACATCGCTTCCTAGCGCGTGGCCATGCACGTCAAAGCCAGCACGCTGCCAAAAGCTTCGGACTGGTTCAATGCCCATAAGCTTCAGAACGCGTATAGAGTGCGCGGCAAGTTCAGTCTTCAAAGCTTCGTTTGCAATCCGCGCCTGAAGTTCCTCCACAGAATCGGTCGTTGATGCCCGAACCATAGCCTCACGAGACGTAGTTGGCATCAGTGACGGTCGCCATTGTGGAGCTTCATTACAGAGTTCACATCGTGTGTTGTCCTTCGACTGACGCCGGTAGCATGTGCCGCAAACCTTCAGCTCCGCGTGCATCTGGCGCTCTTCTTCCTTTTCCTCGGCAAACCTGGCTTCCAGTGCTGCCCACGGGTCCTGCTTGGGTTCGTTGCCTTTGCCACTCAAAGCCTCAAATTCGGCTTTCAATTCATCTAAGTTGTTGCTCATTCGTCTCCTGCTGTGCAGCCTCAAGGGCCGCTATTTTGCGTTTCAGGTACTTTCGCCTATTGCGCCGTGCCTCTGCCGCCTTCTTGAGACCGAGCTTTTCGAGTACAGTCCGTCTTGCGGCCTGCACCTGAATCTGTAGCTTCGTCGGCACCTCCCTGCTCTCCATGGCAGATGGAACGACCAGACCGAAACAGGCGGCTATCACCCGCGCTGCCTCTATCCTTTCGAGTTTTGTTGCCTTCGGGTCGGTCACGATGCTTTCCATGGCCTTCCGAACTGTTAGTAGTTGTCTCAAAATTGTCCTCATATTGGGCTATTGATTTCACCCACTTGTTACCCCGCGTCAAGGGGTTGATTCACCCTGTTATTCATCTATGTATTAAGGTGTCGAGTAAATTTGCTCATCGGATAGATGAGTCCCCTTCGCGGTGCGTATCGTGTACGTATGGGACCCAAAGGGGAGGTGTGGATGTTAGCGGATGGGACCCGTAGGGACGTTAGAGATGTTGCGGATTCGTTGGCCGGGCAGTGCCACGCGCGCGTCAAAGGTGGTCGGTGGGGTCTGGCACCCCGCCCAGACAAAGGCGGTATGACACCCTATTTTGACGGATACGCCAGTGAATACACGGTTACGCGATGGTCGGATGAGGATGCGATTACGGATGGTCGACTCAGAGGCAGCGCTCGCTAGTGATGATTCACAGGAGCGTACGCAATACGGGAGGGTGACCGTCCTACGCCTGCAAGATGCGCATAACCTGAGTAGCGGACCATTGGCCACCACGGGCAGTGGGTATGCCACGCTCATTAAGCACAGAGGCTATCTCCCGCAGTGTCACAGCACCGTCCGCCTTCACCTGTTCAATCACAGGCAGCATGTCACTGGCACGCTTAGCGGCCTTTGCAGTACGCACAATAGCGCTCTGAGCATTGCCGCGCTTGTGTATGAGCGCACTGTTGCTACGCAGGCCGCCCAGCTTAGTGCCACGGGCCTTTGCAGCCGCAAGCGCCGTACGTGTACGGTCAGAAATGGCTTTAGCCTCGCCCTGTGCAACGCTGGCAAGGATATGGATTGTCATGTCTGTTGCTTCCGGCATGTCTACAGCGACGAACTTCACGCCCGACTCCATAAGATTGCTAATGAACAGTACATTGCGGCTCAGACGGTCCAGCTTGGCTATCAGGAGCTTGGCGTTGTATACCCGGCACAGCCTGAGAGCTTCAGCGAGCTTTGGCCGGTCGTTACGCTTGCCGGATTCAACCTCGACAACCTCAGCGACCAGCGTCCACTTGCCGCCGTTCAAATAACGAGTGACTGACGCCTTCTGCCCTTCCAATCCCAAGCCAGACTCACCCTGCTCCTTGGTTGATACCCGGTAATAAGCGACAAATTTGCCGTTCATGGTTACCTTTCCGCACTGATTACATTAGCTGCAATGAGCAATGCAATAAATGTAACAGCCAGAATCAAGTTAGTCAATGCTTAAGTAGCTCGGCTAGTGGCTATATATATGAAATATTGTAGATATCGGTGAATCTGCGCGGGTATTGCGTAAGTCTGGCCAATCTGGAATGAGGCGGGTGTAGGCCGGGCCAATCAGCCTAGAGGAACAAGGATCAGGATCGGTATACGGTACGCGAAGATAACATCAGCACAGCGGAACGTAAGAGATCACAATGAACGTACTTCGCGATTTCATGAATCAGAGACTCCGTATCGCCCATGAACGGTCCCAATTTCTCTGGCTTGAAATAAGCTCAGATGGCGCAGTAGTGCAGCGTGCGTTTAGAAAGTCGTCAAAAACCTGACCTGCTCGTGGAGCGTCTAATCAGTATGGAAACCAAAGCAATATTCGACTGCCGCTATTGCCAATCGTCTAGCGGACATCAACTCTCGGAAATCACGTCTGATACACGTTGCAACCATTGCGCTCATCAACCGCTTGAAGAGCCTGTCCGCTTCTCTGGCGGCCCTTTCCTGCTCAATGGCGATCTTTACGCGGAGCTTATCAATAATGGGTCGGCTTCTTAAGATACCCCCTTCATTGGGAAAGCGGGGTCACGCCGCTTTCCTTTCCAGATTCGCGCGGCAGGTTTTGTTGGAGCACTGCCACGAACCACGATAGAAGCGCCCTTCAGACTGCGGCTTGATTGAAGCGTAGTGCGTTGATCCGCATACCTTGCACTCCATCTTGCCCGTGTACGGATCGATGAGTTTCATGGGCCGTCTGAGTGTCTGTTTAGACATCTGCGTGTCTGGTGAAGTTACTATTCCTTGCATGTGTATTCTCCATTGATGCTCGCCTCTAACCTCGGCATTGGTGCCCATAGCGGGCGTAAACGGACTAACTCCGTGCTCAATCTACCGCACCTGATTTTCGATAATGAACTTCTCCAGAGCCTCGCGCGGGATGCGAAGCGTACTGTAGCGCCTCTTGAAGCGCGACTCATCGGACCCAAGATTCAACACGCCGGGGCGGTCTCTGAACCGACGAATCACTGTGTCTGGATGCACACGTAGAATGTCGGCCACCTCTTTGGGGGTGAGATATTCGGGTATTGCTGTCATGATTCGGGCCATAGTGTCCTCTACCGCTGGCATATCCAATCAGCAGTCTTCCGTGGATCGAACCGTACCGACGTACCGATACGGAACGACGGGATGATGCCTTGCTTGGCCAGCTTGAATATGCTGACCTTCGATACGCCTAGCACCTCAGCAACTTCAGGTGCTGTCAGTGCGCGTTTAAAGCTGGCGAGGCGCTGCCGAATGCTCAGCGGTTCATTGAGGTGATTGGGATTGACTGGATCGCTCATTATGGAAAGACCATAACATGCGTTTTTGGCTTCTTACTGGGGAAGCTTCGGTAGTAAGGATTTGTTGCAAAGACGGGACTTATAAGCCAAAAACAGGCGGAAAAAGGGCTTGACAGGGTTTTTAGAAAGCGGGGGATTTCAGGCGAAAGTGGCGTCTACCCGGCTCTTTACCTTATGACCCTGTGCGGGTCTGAGATACCGCATGGTGCTCTCAAGATCAGAATGACCAAGCCACTCCTGCACTGTACGTAGATCGACGCCAGCCTGTAGATGCCATGTCGCAAACGTTGCTCGGAACTTGTGAAGCCAAAACTGCTCAGGATCAAGCCCGGCTTCCTTGGCGCGCGCCTTCAGGATGTCGAGGAAATCATTCTTGGGTTTGCATCCGCTGGTAGGGAAGAGCAATGGACAATCCGCTGGAGCGTTCTTTTTCGCTGCCTTCAGTGCGTCGATGAGCTTTGACGGGATGGGAATCTCCCGGTTTTTGTAATTCTTCGGCGTGAAGCCATATGCCGATTTCGCTGAGACGGTGACTGTGTTTTTGTTAAAGTTCAGGTCTGCCCAGTACGTGTGCATCACCTCTTGTTCGCGCATCCCGGTCATCAGAAAGAAATCATAAAAGAGCCGTTCTTGATCGCTCAGAACCGAGTACAGAGCTTCCAAGTCGGGCTTCTCGTATACGGCTGGCGTCTCTTGAACGAATCGCGGCCAATCGCCTTTACGTACTTCTGCATTGACGCCTTGAGCCTTCAGGAAGCCCATCACATTCAAGAACTTATTCCAGCATGACCGAGGCGATTGCTCCTTCTCATCACGGAGGAAGGCATGAAACCTGAGCAAGTCTGACCGTTTGATGTCTTCAAGGTAGAGCTTCGAACAGGACTCGGCGAAGTAGCGCAGTGACACCGAGTAGGCGGCAAGTGTCTTCGGCTTTTTCGTCAGCCGCGTCTCTTCGAGATATTGGGCGATGGCGGCCTGAATGCTTCGTCCAGCGGTCTGTTCGGCTTCAGGTGTGACAGCTACGCCTTGAGCGATTGCATTCAGCTCTGCTTCTTTGCGTAGCTTACGCGCATATGCTTGCGCAGCATCCTTGCCTACAGAGAGGCGTTTGCGCTTCGATCCTTCGTACCACTCGATGTAGTACGCACCACCACGATAAAGCTCTTCTTCGCCATTGACTGATACGTAATCTGGCTTGACGCGACCGTTGCGGCTAACGACGGCAGGATAGTAGCGAAGACCGGCATCAGTCTGCACGCGCTTGGTCAGATTGACTTGCATGATGCGAGTCTAGCAAATCAGTATCAGCGCCAGTATCAGTAGTATGTAAGTTGTTGATTTTAAAAATGCTGGCGGAGAGTGTGGGATTCGAACCCACGTTAGAGTTTCCCCTAAACACGCTTTCCAAGCGTGCGCCTTCAACCACTCGGCCAACTCTCCAACTTCTCTATTGACTTTAACATAGCTGGCTATGCCTGCCATTCCGGATAAAATCGGGAAATCTGTCGCGATTGACGGCACGGCAATGAGCGCATCCGACCACCT
>Ga0153933_1000630_pt1 | contig 11954 bp, 10 predicted proteins | sample TSNJ017MetaG_FD_102275 | JGI IMG/M metagenome (GOLD analysis project Ga0153933, IMG submission 102275) | Attine ant fungus gardens microbial communities from New Jersey, USA - TSNJ017 MetaG | ecosystem: Host-associated > Fungi > Mycelium > Unclassified | place: USA: New Jersey, Wharton State...
GATCGTCAGGTTCAGCGGCTTGGTGACGCCATGCATGGTCAGGCTGCCGATCACTTCAACGGGCTTGTCGCCGTCGAACTTGATATCCGTGCCTTTGTAGGTGACCGCCGGATACTTCGCGACGTCGAAGAAGGCGTCAGATTGCAGATGCTCGTCGAGCTTGGTGTCGCCGGTCTGGACCGAAGCCGGGTCGACAGTCACGTCGACCGTGCCGGTTTTTGCCGCGCGGTCGAGCGTGACCGTGCCCGAACTTTTCGCGAACTTGCCGCGCCACACCGACAGGCCGCCAAGGTGGTCCGCCGCGAAGCTCGGATAGGTGTGGGTGGGGTCGAGCATATACGTATCAGCCGCCACCGCGCTGAACGAGACGGAGGCAGTCAGGGCGACGGCAGCGATCAGCAAAGTCTTTTTCAAGTCATGCTCCTTTCAGGATTCAGAAACGCACCGCGCTCGGTGCGGGTTCACAGTGCGGCTGCGGCAGACGTCGCCGCATGACGCCTCATTTGCGTGCTGCAACGATATGAAACTTGATGACGACGTCGTCGGCCACCACCGAGGTGTCTTTCCACTCGCCGGTGCCGATATCGAACTGCGAGCGCTTGATGGGCAGCAAGCCGTCGAAGGCCTGCACTGGCCCCTGCTGGGTGACCGTGACCGGCACCGCCACGGTCTGCGACTTGCCCTTGATGGTCAGCTTGCCGGTCACCGTGAAGCGGTTGCCGCCCGCCGGCGCGATCGCGCTCGAGACGAAGGTCGCCTGCGGATACGTCTTCGCGTCGAACCAGTCCTTGCCACGCACCTGCTCGTTGTAGCTGTCGTCGCCCAGATCGTAACTGCCCACGTCGACGCTGAACTGCGCGCTGCCCTCGGCCGGCTTCGCCGGGTCGAAGGCGACCTGCGCCGTGAACTTGTTGAACTTGCCTTCGACCGGCACGTTCATCTGCTTCGAGGTCGCGGTAATCGTGCTCTTCGAGACATCGACCTGGGCCAGCGCGCTGCCCGCCGCGCTCAGCGAGGCGGCCGCGAACGCCGCCAGCATGTAGCGATAAAACGAAACCTTCATGGGGGTCCTTATTTGATGAAAGGGATCATGCGCGACAGCAGGCCGTCGCGGTCCAGCCATTGATGCTTGAGCGCCGCGGCCACATGCAGCACGAACAGAACCAGCAGCGTGTAGTTGAGCGCGATGTGAATATTCTTCAGCAGCACCTTGAGCACGGGGTCCGGCGCGATCAGGCGCGGCAGCGGCACGAGGCCCAGATACACCACCGGCACGTTGGCGGCGGAGCTATAAAGATAACCTGATACCGGGATCGCAATAATCAGCACGTAGAGCAGCAGATGCGTCAGATGTGCCGCCGTGCGTTGCCACGAGGCCATGCGGCGCGGCAACGGCGGTGCGCCGTGAGTGGCGCGCCAGAGGATGCGCAGCACCGACAGCCCGAACACGGTCACGCCGATCCATTTATGCCAGGAGAAATAGCGCAGCTTGGCGGGCGTAAAGCCGGGGATGTCGGTCATCACCCAGCCGAGGGCGAAGCCGCAGATAATCAGCAGCGCGATCAGCCAGTGAAGCGCGATGGCCGTTCGCGTGTAGGAATCGCGAGCGCCGAAGGTAGGTTTGATTGCCATGAAAGGTCAACGCAAGCTGAGAGGTTAGCGGCGCAAGCGAATGACAACCCGGTTGAACGCAGGCCGGTCATCCCGTATGCGAATCGCGTAGGATCGCGGCCGCCGGCATCACCGGCCTGCCGCGACACACGCCAAGGCCGCCATGCTACCCCAAGCCGAAAAAGCCGGCAGGTCTCGTTCCGGGCAGCATGCCGCGCGCTGTCATACGCCGCAACAAAGCAATTGAACAATTGGGGCCCGCAAATGTCCGATCACCTGTCGGAATGCTTAACGAAGCTCTACGCTTGTCTGACGTGCGTCGCGGACCGGCCCAAATACGCATGAGAGGAAGCCTTTGGTACTATTGCTCCAGGCTTTCGCCAGTCCCTACCGTGCAAGCCTGCGTTGCACGCCCCCGCTCACGTCGTTTTGCCCTTCGGCCGTATGGAACATGACAACCTGATCGCGTGCCACGAGTGCGATACCCTTTTCAAGAAGCCGCAACTGCTCGGCAGCCGCTCCGTGGCCCGCTGCCCGCGTTGCGGCGCGACCCTGTACCGGAGCGCGTATCGGCGGCTGGACGGCATCAGCGCCATGACGCTCGCGGCGCTCTTCACCTTTCTGATCGCGCAGGCCTATCCGATTCTCGAGCTCGACGCCAACGGCATTACCTCGCAAACCACGCTGTTCGGCGCGCTCGTCGCGCTCTGGAACGAGGACATGCAGATCGTCGCGGTGATGGTGTTTTGCGCGACCACGCTGTTCCCGCTCACGGAACTGGTCGCGCTGCTCTATGTGCTGATCCCGATCCGCTCGGGCTACGTGCCGGCCGGCTTCAACCAGGTGCTGCGGGCCATCCAGTTCGTGCGGCCGTGGGGCATGATCGAGGTGTTCATGCTCGGCGTGCTGATCACCATCGTGAAGATGGTGAGCCTCGCCCGCGTGATCCCCGAAGCGGCGCTGTTCGCCTTCGGCGCGCTCACCTTGATGTTCGCGGTGGTGGTCATGTTCGACCCGCGCACCTTGTGGGACATCGCCGACGAACTGACCGCGCGGCGCGCCCGGCCCACGCCGCGCACAGCCGCCGACAGCGCGGCCGCCGCGGTCGGCGCAACGCTGACGGGCAGCGCATCCGGCCAGCCCGCCGCGCCCCACCAGGGATGACTGCACGATGAAATACGTCACCGCGTTGCGCGCGGGCCTGGTTTCCTGCCACGCATGCGGCCGCGTCGCCCCGCGCATCCGCTCGATCACCCCGCAGCACTGCGAGCGCTGCGGCGCGGTGCTGCACCGGCGCAACCCGGACAGCCTGATGCGCACCTGGGCGCTACTGCTTGCCGCCGCCTTGCTGTATATTCCCGCGAATCTGCTGCCGGTGATGCATACCTCGTCGCTGCTCGGCTCGGAAGACGACACGATCATGAGCGGCGTCGTCTACTTCTGGACCTCGGGCGACTGGCCGCTCGCCATCATCGTGTTCATTGCCAGCATCATGGTGCCGATGCTCAAGCTGAGCGTGCTCGTGCTGCTCACCGTGACGGCCCAGCGCCGCTCGCGCTGGCGCCCGATGCAGCGCACCAAGCTGTACCGCATGGTCGAACGGATCGGCCGCTGGTCGATGCTCGACATCTTCGTCGTCACGCTGACGGTCGCGCTGGTGCGCTTCAAGTCGATCGCCGTGATCACGGCTGGACCGGGTGCGATTGCGTTCGGCTCGGTGGTGATTCTGACCATGATCGCGTCGATGCAATTCGACCCACGGCTCATCTGGGACACCGTGGAAGGCACGGACGGCAGTGCGAAGAAAAAGGCGAAACCCGTGACAGGCCCGCAAGACGCGCAAGGCAGCACCCAACACTCTCAGGACCTCAAACATGACTAGCCCGCAAGGACCGACGCCCGCTCCCAGCGCGCCGCGCAACGATTCGAACGGACCCACGCTGCCACCCAACCTGCCCGATCCCGAGATCGAACCGCGCAGCCACTGGTTGCCGTCGCTGGTCTGGGTGATCCCGCTGATCGCCGCGTTGATCGGCATCGCGCTCGTCATCAAGTCGGTGACCGAAAAGGGACCGGAGATCAGCATCAGCTTCAGCAATGCCGAAGGCCTCGAACCCGGCAAGACCCAGGTCAAGTACAAGGACGTCAATATCGGCCTCGTGAAGAACGTCACGCTGTCGAAGGATCTTTCGCACGTCCTGATTCAGGTGCAGTTGACCAAGGAAGCCGAAAACTTCGCCGTCAAGGACACGCGCTTCTGGGTGGTGCGTCCGCGCGTCGGCGCGAGCGGCGTCTCGGGCCTCACCACGCTGCTCTCGGGTGCGTATATCGGCGTGGACGCCGGTCATTCGCAGGACAGCCAGAAAGATTTCGTCGGGCTCGAAACGCCGCCGCCGATCACCGGTGACCAGAAGGGCCACCGCTTCACGCTGCATGGCGATTCGCTCGGCTCGATCGATATCGGCTCGCCGATTTTCTACCGGCGCGTGCAGGTCGGCCAGGTGGTGGGCTTCTCGCTCGACAAGGACGGCACCGGCGTCACCATGCAGGTGTTCGTCGCCGCGCCGTACGACCAGTATGTCGGCGTCAACACGCGCTGGTGGCATGCGAGCGGCGTCGATCTGCGGCTCGATTCGAGCGGCTTCAAGCTGAACACGCAGTCGCTCGCCACGGTGCTGGTGGGCGGCCTGTCGTTCCAGTCGCCGCCGGGGCAGGCGGTCGGTACGCAGGCGCCGCAAAACATGACCTTCCGCCTCGGCTCGGATGAAACCGACGCGATGCGCGAGCCGGACGGCGTGCCGTTGCGCGTGGTGATGAACTTCAACCAGTCGCTGCGTGGGCTGTCGGTCGGCGCAACGGTCGATTTCCGCGGCATCGTGTTGGGTCAGGTGACCAACATCGGCATCGACTACGATCCGAAGACCCGCAACTTCACGATGCCGGTGACGATGAACCTCTACCCCGACCGCCTCGGCAAGCGTTTCCGCGAGTCGGCGCCGGAGCCGGGCAGCGTCGCCGGGGAGGACCTGCTGCAACGCCTCGTCAAGAACGGCTTGCGCGGCCAGTTGCGCACGGGCAACCTGATTACGAGCCAGTTGTATGTGGCGCTCGATATCTTCCCGAAGGCCGCGCCCGCCACGGTCGACGTCCACAGCGATCCGCTCGAGCTGCCGACCATCCCGAACACGCTCGACGAGTTGCAACTGCAGGTGGCCGACATCGCGAAGAAACTCGATCAGGTGCCGTTCGACCAGATCGGGACCAACCTGAACAACTCGCTGAAAAACGCCGATCAACTGTTCACGCGCCTGAACACCGAGGTGGTGCCGCAGGCCCGCGACACGCTGGCGGCCGCCAAGCAGACCTTCGGCTCGGCTGAGGCGACGCTGCAGCAGGACTCGCCGTTGCAATCGGACGTGCATCAGGCGCTGCAGGAACTGACCCGCACGCTGCAGTCCTTGAATGCGCTGTCGGACTATCTGGAACGCCATCCGGAATCGCTGTTGCGCGGAAAACCAGGAGATCAACCATGATGTTTGCCCGGCTCCCCCGTTCGCCGCGCGGGCTTGCCCGCGCCGCCGCGTACCTCGGCGCCTGTGCCGGACTGCTGGCGCTTGCGGCGTGCTCGTCGTCGCCGCCGAGCCGCTTCTACACCCTGGGCGCCGACGCTGCGCCCGTCACTGCGCGCAGCACGGCCGCGCCGGCGCTGCTGATCGAAGTGCCGCCAGTCGACGTGCCGTCGCAGGTCGCGAAAAATCAGCTCGTGGTCCAGACGGGTCCGACCCAGGTGCAGGTCCTCGAACAGGACCGCTGGGCCTCGTTGCCTGGCGACGAGATCCGCCGCGCGTTGTCGTCCGATCTCACGCAGCAGCTGGGCACGATCGACGTCTACGGCACCGCGTATCCGGAAGGCACGCCGGTCTATCGGGTCAGCGTCAACGTGCAACGCTTCGAGTCGTGGCCAGGCTCGCATGCCTTGATCGACGCCGTGTGGAGCGTGCGTGCGGTACGCAGCGAGACCGTCATGACCTGCCGCAGCACCGTCAGCACGCCGGTGACGGCGGGCTACGACGCGCTGGTCGACGGCCATCGCCAGATCGTGCAGCAGATCTCCACGCAGATCGCCGCCGGCATCAAGGCCATGGCGGCCGCGGCGCCGCGTGTCGCCACCGCTGCGCCGGCGAAAAACGGCTCCGGTGTGCCGGCGCGGATCGCCCCGGCGACCGTGCCTTGTCCGTTGCCGGTAGGCCCGAGCGCCGCGCTCGATGGTGCCGGCGATTTGGCCGGCACTCTCGTTGGCGGCCTTGCCGGCACGCACACTGGCACGCAAGGCTGAGCCGCCGGTATGGCGGCGGCGGACGCGCATCGGGCGTCCGCCGCGCTCTGTGCAGCGACGCCTGCAGCACCTCTCGACGTCAATAACCCAGCGTCCGCATTGAGCATCCCATGTTCCGTTCCCTCCAAACCTTCGTCAAGAAATGGCGCGCGTCGCGCAACAGCGGACACCAGCTCGACGCGCTGCTGGCAATCGCCGATCAGCACGCTCAATATGCGGAACGCAGCGAATGGCTGATCGAACTGGCGCACTGGATCCATCGCGGCGGGACGGTGCAGCCCGTCGCGCAGGAGCCGCTCGCCGACGAGGCGCGCCGGCAGCCCGAGCACACGCGGCTGCGCTATCTGCTGCATGTACTGGATCGCAACCCGCTGTGGAAGGCAAACGTGGCGGGCATTCTGCGCGCGCTGCTGCGCGAGAGCGACGGCATTTCGCTGCTGTGCGACGCCGGCATGCCGGTGCACTCGGCGTTTTTCGGCGCGCTGTTCGAGCGCTTCGAAGCATCGCTGATTCCGCCCGCGCCGAACCGCCGCGACCTGGCGGCGATCTTCACGCTGATGTTCACGGCGGCGGAAGATGCCGACTGGATCGCGGCGCTGCCCACCGATCTGCTCACACGCATCCGCGATCTGTTCACTTACGAGCTGGACAGCGGCAACCCGCGCGAGGGCGTGCCGTTCTCGCTCGATCTGCTCGCCGCCCTGCACAACCTGACTTGCCAGATCAGCTCAACCGGACTGTCGCAAACGGTGCGCAGCCGTCTGGGCGACGCGGACGTACGCGTGGCCATGGAGAAGCAGCCGTTCTACCGCCTCACCCGCGCGATGCTGGCGCTGGAGTCGGCGCATCAGGCGGAGGAAGCCGGCGCGGACCCGGGCAAGCTGCTGCATGAGGTCAACTATCTGCGCGTGCTGCTGGACGAATGCCGCATCGCCACCGACAACGTCTTTAGCCATCTGTACCGCAACGGTGTGAGCGTCGACATCGTGTTTCAGATCGAACGCATGCGCATGCGTATCCAGCGCGCCGAGCATCTGCTGGACGCGTGGATGGCCTCCGACGACCCGCACGCGAGTTCGCGCCTCGTCGCCGAGCTGGTGAAGGCCAACCATGCAAGCCAGAGCGTCGCGCACCTGATGCGCAGCAACTTCTCCTTGCTGGCGCGCAAGGTGGTGGAATACAGCGCGGATACCGGCGAGCATTACATTGCACGCGACCGCGCCGAGTATCTGAAGATGCTGCGCATGGCCGCGGGCGGCGGCCTCGTCACCGTGGTGACGGTGTGCGTGAAGTTCGCCATCACCGGCGCGCATCTGCAGACGATGCTGGAAGGCTTGCTCGCCGGCGTCAACTACGCGGCCAGCTTCCTGCTGATGCACTTCCTGCATTTCTCGCTCGCCACCAAGCAGCCGGCCATGACGGCGCCGACCATCGCCCGTGAGCTCGACGGCGCGGGCACGCCCGAAGGCGTGGACAGTTTCGTGAGCTCGGTGGTCGCGCTGATCCGCACCCAGGCCGCGGCCGTGTTCGGCAACGTGATGCTGGTCTTTCCGGTGTGTCTCGGCGTACAGCTTCTGTGGCACGCGGTGTTTCACGCCAACATCATCTCGCCGGAGAAGGCCCACGCCACGCTGCATTCGTTCTCACTGATCGGACCCACGCCGTTTTATGCGGCGCTGACCGGCGTGCTGCTGTGGTCGTCGAGCCTGCTTGCGGGCTGGGCCGACAACTGGTTCGTGCTGCACCGGGTCGCCGATGCGCTCAGCTACAACCGCCGCTTGCGCATGACGCTCGGGCCGGCCGGCGCCGCGCGGCTCGCGAATTTCTGCCGCTCGAATGTGGCAGGGGTGGTGGGCAATATCACGCTGGGTCTGATGCTGGGGCTCGTGCCCGCCATCGTGAGCGCGCTCGCCTTCAGTTTCGAGGTCCGGCACGTCACGCTGAGCGCGGGGTCGATCGGCGTGGCGCTCGGTGTGCTGGGCAGCAGCGCGCTGGACTTGCCGGAGTTCTGGTGGGCTATAGCGGGCGTGTGCAGCATGGCCATCCTGAACGTGGCGGTCAGTTTCGCGCTCGCGTTTCATATGGCCGTACGCTCGCGCGACCTGCGGCGCAACTATGTGCGCTCGTTGCGCGGGGCGATCTGGCGCCGGGTGTTCCAGCGGCCGCTGGATCTGGTGTGGCCGGTGAATGCCCGGCCGGCGCACCCCGACCGCGTACAATAGCGCCTTATTCAACGCCTCCCGGCAACTTCAATGTCCTTCGATTTTTTCATCCCCTGCCCTCGCGGCCTGGAAGCCGCGTTGGCGGCCGAGCTCGCCGAAATCGCCGCGCGCCACCTGAATGGTGCGCCGTTCACCGCGGGCGCGCAGGTCCCAGGCGGAGTGCATTTCCGCGGCGGCTGGGCAGCCGGCATGGCGGCCAATCTGCATTCGCGCATTGCCAGCCGTGTGCTGCTGAAAATCGCCCACCGGCCGTATCGCAGCGAACAGGACATCTACGCACTCGCGCTCGAACAGCGCTGGGAGCAATGGTTCTCCGCGCGTGAAACGCTGCGCGTCGACGTCACGGCCATCAAGTCGCCGCTGCGCAGCCTCGAATTCGCCACGCTGCGCGTCAAGGATGCAATCTGCGACCGTCTGCGCGAAGTGAGCGGCGACCGTCCCAACATCGACACCAGCGCGCCCGATGTGCGCGTCTTTGTCTTCCTCACCGCCACCGATTGCACGCTGTACCTCGACACGTCCGGCGAGCCGCTCTTCAAGCGCGGCTGGCGCCTCGACAAGGGCGCTGCGCCGCTGCGCGAGAACCTCGCGGCAGGCATCCTGCGCCTGACTGGCTGGACGGCCGGCACGCCCCTGTACGACCCGATGTGCGGCAGCGGCACGTTCCTCGCGGAAGCCGCGCAAGTAGCGCTGAATATCGCGCCGGGTGCGGAGCGCCGCTTCGGCTTCGAGAAGCTCAAGCAATACGAAGCCAAAACCTGGCAGACGCTGAAGGCGGCTGCTCTGGACGCCAAGCACGCCGCCCGGACGTCGCGCGCCGATCTGCAGATTTTCGGCAGCGACATTTCCGGCGACATGCTGATCAAGGCACGCGCCAACTTCGAGCGCGCGGGTTTGTCTTCGGTCTCGCTCAAGCAGGTCGACGCACGCGGCATGGCTCCGCCGTCGTCGGAGCCGGGCATCCTCGTCGCCAATCCGCCGTATGGCGAGCGGATCGAAGTACGTGGCCGCAACGCGCGTGGCGAACTGCGCGAGACGCGTGAAAACCGCGAGGACGACAGCTTCCGCCGCGCCCAGGAAGAGGCGCCGGACAGCGAATTCTTCAAGTCGCTCGGCGATGCGTTGAAGCAGCGCTTCACCGGCTGGCACGCGTTCATCCTGACGTCGGATCGCAAGCTGCCCGGTCAGTTGCGGCTGCGCGAATCGACCAAGACGCCGCTCTTCAACGGCGCGCTCGAATGCCGGCTGTTCCGCTTCGATCTGATCGCCGGCAGCGTCAGGCAACGCCCGGCAAACGATACGCCGGCGGCTTGATATAACCGGGTCGCACGTGAGTTGATTGAGAGGCTGCGGATGTCATGTCCGCAGCCTTTTTCATTGCGCAGGCCAATCGGGCGATGTGCCGCCGCCCGCATCCGGACAAACGCTTCGCGCCATCTCGCGGCGCGCTAAAACCTTCGGTTCCAGCAACACCTCGCCTCAAAGTCATTCCAGCGGGAGCGAAGGCTACTGACAGAACGCTGTCAGTAGCCCCGCCGCACACTCCTGATCACGCCATCCGGCGCATCGCAAGGGCCAACCGGGGCCAACCCGGGACGACCTGGACAACCCAGGCCACCCCACCGCCCCAAGGAGAGTGTCATGTCAGCAGCCGCCACCCACATCATTTCCTGGTTCGAGATTCCCGCCACCGACTTCGAGCGCGCCGTGCGTTTCTACGAGACCGCGTTCGCCACCACGCTGCGGCGTGAAAACGTCGGCGGCCAGCCGATCGGGATCTTCCCGTACACCGAACCGGCCACCGGCGGCTGCGTCATCCACAGCCCCACGCTCAAGCCTTCCACCGATGGTGTGATGGTCTATCTGAACGCCGGCCCGAGCGTCGATGCTGTGCTGGCCCGCGTCGAGAAAGCCGGCGGCAAGGTGCAAGGGCCTGTCATCGAGCTGCCGCAGGATATCGGCTATATCGGCTTCTTCACCGATACCGAAGGCAATCGCATCGGACTGCATTCGCCGAAGCATGATTGACGGCATCGCACAGCGCTATGATCGCGGGACCGCCCCGCTCCCTTCCATAAGACGCCCACGATGACGCGCCGTGCCGACCGCCTGTTCCAGATCGCCGAGCTGCTGCGCGGCCGGCGTCTGACGACCGCGCAGCAGCTTGCCGACTGGCTGCATATCTCGCCGCGCACCGTCTATCGGGACGTGCGCGATCTGCAGTTGTCGGGGGTACCGATCGAAGGGGAAGCGGGGATCGGCTACCGTCTGAACCGCTCGGCGAGCCTGCCGCCGCTCACCTTCACCGTCGACGAACTGGCCGCGCTCGCCGCCGGCGCACGCATGCTGGAAACCTGGGGCGGCGCGAGCTTCGCAAAGGGCGCGCGCGGCGCACTGGCGAAGATCGCCTCGACCATGCCCGCCGACAAGCGCGCGACCCTCGACCGTCTGCCGATCTTCGCGCCGTCGTTTCACATCAAGGGCGAGTTCGCGGAGAAAGTCGATGCGCTGCATCTGGCCATCGACGGCAAGCGGGTCGTCAGCTTTGCGTATCGCGACCGCAAAGGCGCGCACACGGAGCGGCGCGTCTGGCCGCTCGGGCTGTTTTATTGGGGGGCGCGCTGGACCATCGGCGCGTGGTGCGAACTGCGCGGCGACTTCCGAAATTTCGACGTCGAAGAGATTCGCGAGTTGCTGGTACTCGAGCCGTTCCCCGATATGGAGGGCAGACGGCTCGCGGATTTTCTCAGGCACGTCGAGGTGAAGCAGCGCTGAGGTCAGGACATCTCGGGGCCACGCCCTAGGCGCGGCCCCGAAGCCATCCTCACTCGACCGACTTCACCATATCCTCGATCACCTTCTTCGCATCGCCGAAGACCATCATGGTCTTGTCCATGTAGAAGAGATCGTTGTCGAGCCCCGCGTAGCCGGCCGCCATCGAACGCTTGTTGACGATCACCGTGCGCGCCTTGTACGCCTCGATGATCGGCATGCCGGCAATCGGCGACTTCGGATCGTTCTTGGCCGCCGGATTCACCACGTCGTTCGCACCGAGCACCAGCACGACATCGGTCTGGCCGAACTCGTTGTTGATGTCGTCCATCTCGTACACGAGGTCGTACGGCACCTCGGCTTCCGCCAGCAGCACGTTCATGTGGCCCGGCATGCGCCCCGCCACCGGATGGATCGCGTAGCGCACGTCGATGCCCTTCTCGATCAGCTTGTCGGTGAGCTCCTTCAGCGCATGCTGTGCGCGGGCCACGGCGAGACCGTACCCCGGCACGATCACCACGGTCTCGGCATTGCCCAGCATGAACGACGCATCCTCGGCCGAGCCCGACTTGACCGGCCGCTGCTCCTGCGCGCCGCCCGCGGCCGCCGCGCCCGGTTCGGCGCCAAAGCCGCCCAGCAGCACGTTGAAGAACGAGCGGTTCATCGCGTGGCACATGATGTACGACAGAATCGCACCGGACGAGCCCACCAGCGAGCCGGCGATGATCAGCATCGGATTGTTCAGCGAGAAGCCGATACCCGCCGCCGCCCAGCCCGAGTACGAGTTGAGCATCGACACGACCACCGGCATATCCGCGCCGCCGATCGGAATGATGATCAGCACCCCGAGCGCAAACGCGATCAGCGTCATGATGATGAACGGCAGCCACGCTTGCGTGAGAAAGAAGATCACGCCGAAGCCGAGCATGCCGATCGCCAGCATCAGGTTGATCAGATGCTGGCCCGGATACACCACCGGCGCGCCCTGAAACAGGCGGAACTTGTACTTGCCC
>Ga0153933_1000632_pt1 | contig 11934 bp, 4 predicted proteins | sample TSNJ017MetaG_FD_102275 | JGI IMG/M metagenome (GOLD analysis project Ga0153933, IMG submission 102275) | Attine ant fungus gardens microbial communities from New Jersey, USA - TSNJ017 MetaG | ecosystem: Host-associated > Fungi > Mycelium > Unclassified | place: USA: New Jersey, Wharton State...
CTCCTGCATACATCAGTGTTCCCGGAGAGCCGGATGCATAACGAAAGGTGCACGTCCGGTTCGGAGGGCGGGCATCAGAACCCAACGGCAGCAATGCCGCACGGCGCTGATGCTCGACCCTACGGAGGACACTATGCCGGTACAGACATCGCATTTGATTTTAGGCTGCAGGCTACACGGAGCAGTCTTGGCTGGGTGAGCTGGGTTGAGTTACCCCAAGAGAATTTGAAGGCTCAGATTGACCTCCGCAGTTGGCTGTCCGGTGAACGGCTAAGTTGGTCGAATAAAGGTAGCTCGCTCGTGCAAAACGATGACTCATCCATTGCAATTCGCACGTTGGGAAGAACAGTTGCCTCGCTAGATTGCACTTGGTGCCTCCGATACGAGGGGCAAATAGAGGCTCGCTTGCCGGACGGCAAACTTCACTATGTGACGATGGCGGAGCTACAACCCGCGGCGAGCACTCCAGACATCGTGCCGCTTGCCATCCATAATGGCTCCTATTCCCGAATTAAATTGCAACCTGAACCGAAGGGATGGGGACCGGACTCGGTACCAAGCTTAGATAGGACGCTCGTTGAAATTCAGCAGCGAGAAGTTCTGTTCGATCAGTTGCACGTTGATTTATGGGAGCGACAGGGGGCCGGTCGGCCGGCAGCAGCTTCGTTCAGTCGTTGTGACGATCGACCGATCTTGGCCAAGCTACGAGGTTCTGCGCATGGCAGCGACGGCGAACCGGTTCGGCTTAGTCTGTGTAAACCCACTTTCACGATTGGTGTAAACGGTAATCAGGTAGCGACCATTTTCTTGGCATCGCTAGACCATCAGACGACGGCTTGGTCCGATGGCCATGCCGTTACGTTGGACCGGATGTTCGAGGTTAGCTCCGGGCTAGACGCACCGGGAAAGCTTGCCGCTTCGGTGGGCGTGTCCGCAGTGTCCGTGCATGAATTTGATCTTGACGATGGAACGATCGCGGACCTAATCCTTCCTGATGGAATGAAGCTGCCGGCGCTGCATTTGGATGGGTCGGGTTCGTTTTTTCGATCTATTGAAGAGTTCTTCGAAAAGCTATTTACAGGGGCGCGGTTTGAGCTTTCGCTAAACCACGTGAAACTGCGTCTGTTGCGTCCGACCGACATGCTCCACCTGCAGTTCTCCTTCAATGGGCTGAAGTTGAAGATGCATCGTGGCCTGCCTTACCTCGAGGCGGAGACTATCGCAGGAAAGGTGAAGACGCCGAGCATCACGGTTGAGTTTCCGCCTCAGAACATGCAGGAAGAGAGCTTTTTGGAACTGGCCGACGGGAGCAGCCCGGATTCGATCCAGCCCAAGGTCAAGACCATGTCGACGCAGCCCAGCCGGCTGAAATTCAATATTCCACCAGTGCTGTTCAGGGACGGGCGTCTGGCGTTCACGATGGAGACGCTGCTGGGCTGGGACAAATTCAAGTTTCAGCCTGGCAAAAGCGGCACGGGCAAGCGAGGCACGAACATCGAGATGCCTTACCGGCTGTTTTTGACGCCGCCGGCGGAGGCTTCATTTCTGCATGACGTGGAGCCCCGAGGCAAGGTGACGGCGACACAAGTGGACCTGACCACCAGCGTGCGTAAACAGGCGCCGGAGCTGTGGGGTAGCTTGATCCAAACCAATGGGGAGCTTGCGCGGCAGGGTATTGATGCAAAGGCGATCGCGATGCGGGCCTTCGAGGCCGCCGACGTCGTTGAGATTCTTCAGATACAGGCGCTGAGCCAGACCAGTGTGTTGGCGTACGTGGCCGGGCCGTATCAGTTTGCCAAAGGAGACATCGTTACGGTCTACGCCGCCGGATCGAAGTCCGCGGAATATGCGGGCAACAATCTCGCAATCGAGCAGGTGAACCTGCCAGACCCGAAGAATTTTCCCAATCTGTACAGCGTTGTGTACACCCCGTGCACGAGCCTTCCGCAGTCCTACGTGAGCAGCCAGGCCGCGCCGCCCCCCAGTCCGCTGTGGATTGTAGAAAGTCCTCCCCCATCACAGTCCGGGTCGTCGTGCAATCCTTCGAATGCGGCTGGGCCGGCCAAGAACGGTTTGCAGCGGCCTCCCATGACGGCTACCGACCGGGCACAGATCGTGGTTCTGACCAGCGGCGAGAACGCCATGCCGATTAACGTGAACCGGCTGGAGTTGACCTCGCTGGGCGCCTGGTTCGATGCCGACACGACGTGGGACCTCACTAAGGTCAATTCCTCACAGATTGACCTGACCAGTTGGAAGCACATCACGGTGCAGGGGCGCGATGCATTCGTGCAGATCGAGGATCGCGGATTTCTATTTCCGTTTGGGCATGAAGCGGTGTTCATTAAGCGCACGGAGCGGGCCTTTTTTTCCGTCATGCCGGTGGATACATGCGCGCCTGACAAGCTCTACTGCTACATGCGGCAGCGGCTGTTCGTGAAGGTAAGGCAGCCCACGGTCACGTATCCCGTGGCAGGCCAGCCAAACTACGGCCGCGACCTGCCTTTCAGGCGCGTGGATATTACGACGCCGATCACGCCGCCGCTGGATGAGCCTGCATTGCTAGGCGGCGACTGTGACGATCCGATGTTCTGCCCGACGGTGCTGGGGCAACTCTTCCAGTTCGACCTGATCGGATATGACTGGCACAAGCCGGCCAATAGGATCTCGTTCAAGGCACCGCTGATCTTTGTTCCGGATACTCAGGACAACCCTGCGGGTTTCGCAACGGCCAAAAACGCATATGCCAACCAACTGAACTACGATTTGGATCACTTACCCTCGCTAGCGGTGCCGGTGGCGATCTCTGGCTTCTCCATCACGACCAACGTCGCGATCTTTCAAACAACCAACAACACGCTTTCGCCGGGGCAGCGAGTCGCGTTCAACATTACTGGCGGCCCTTTTGACATACACAATCCGCTTACGGTTCTTGCCGATAGTCTCTCGCGCACGCAGTTCCAGGTAGCCTTCAACCATGCCGATATGACCAACGGCCCGGGAGGGACGGGTTGGGGCGTGGCCGCGAACGTCGTGCAGTTCGCCGGACAGCACATCTACTTTGCGGAGTCGGCTCCACCGACCGTTGAGAAGGACCCGAGCGGCAAGATAAAGACGGCCGCGAACAGCACGCCGATCAAGAACACCAACAGCGGCGACACGGAACTGAAGGTGGACAGCATTACCTTCGTAGGGAACATATTAACCCCCACATCGAAACCTTTGCCGGCAGGCTGCGACAATCCGAAGCCTGTCCTAACCGCAGCCTTCTACCCTTCCCTCGGGTGCACGATGGTGGATGTGCCGGCGGTGCAGTCGCTCGAGGGGCGGAGCAACGATGTCTACGGGCCGTTTGCCTACGCGCGCAACTTTGTCAACAAAGGCTTCGACCGCCAGGATGTGAACATCTTTGTGACCGCGGTGGAAGGCACGAAAGTCCGCCGGATTGATTTTCCCGGCCAGCATGGCGGGGGGCTCGGTATTCCGCGGAATTATGTGCAGAGCGTATCGCGAAGCCAAGGGGCTGTGAACCCGAAGGCGACAAGTACTGCCAACCCATCGACCGCTGCAACTCCAGTAAGCACAGCCGCAAAGGATTTTTTCGCCATTGACGACACGGTGAACAACATTCTGGGGGCTAAGCTATTCGGGGTGATCTCGCTGGCGGACCTACTAGGCGCCGAGGACTTAAACCTCGACCAGATGCCCGGAATCGTTCCCCAGGTGGCCGATGCCGCGGCGACGGTCTACACAACCGTGGCGGGCTGGGCGAACCAGGCTGCAGCAGGTATCGCGCAGGTCACGGCGACTGAAAAACTTCTGGCGATTGTCCACAAGCAGGCAACCGCCGAGGTGCGGCAGCAATTGACCGCGGAACTGACGCAGTTGTCCGCGCCGTACTCGCCTTATTTTGGCTCGATCAAGACCGTGGCCAGTGGTATCAAGGATAAGCAATCGGTGCTGACGACGGCGCTGAACGCCATCCAGGCGCTGCCGCAGCCTCAGCGACAGGCGATTTTGGATACCGTCGCCCAGGCTGACGAAACGATCTCAAACCTGGAAGCTACGCTCGAGAACAAGCTGCAACAAGAGATGACAGATGCCATCAACGGCGTGGCGCTGGCGGGGTTCCAGGTGCAGCAGACGGTGGAACAACTGCTAGGCATCCTGAACGAGGCGCAGACCGCGGCGGGAGATATTGTCACCGAACTCCAGAATATTCAGGCACAGCTACAGGAACTCGAAAGCGACTCGGCTGTCCAGTGCGCGGCTAACCAGAGCTGCGGCGACTTGAAGGCCGCGCTGACGCTATTTGTTCGGGAGCAAGTGCAGAAGGAACTGAACCTGGCGGCACAGCAGGCAGCTAGCGGGATTGGACAACAGCTTGCCTTGCCGGCGCTGGCCTTGAAGCAGCAGGTGGATGTGTATCTGGATAGCGTCACCACCGGTCTTAACGCGGCGGTAGTGCAGGCGATTGAGGTTGTCGGCCAGGGGCAGACGCAGGCGGTATCGCAGATTCAGGCGGCGCAGGCGCAGCATGAAGAAGCCATCACAGAGGCTCAGACAGCGTTCGACAGCGCCGCAGCGCAGGTTCAGGACTCAGTGAACCAGGTTATCAACGATGCCGTGAACGCAGTCATCTCAACCATTGTCACGAATGTGGTGTCCAATCAGCAGGTCGCCCAGGCCATATCGGATGGCGCGGATGCTTTTGGCCAGGCAATGACGCTCGTCACCACCGTCGTGGGCTACTACGACATCCTCAAGAAGCTTCTCCAGACCCCGCTGCAATATGGAGTGAACTATTCGCTGCCGAAGCTGCTGTTGCACAACAACGGAATGTTTGTTGCGAACAACGATGCGGCTCAGGACCCTAATGCTACGGGTCTGCTCATCAATGCCTCGATCAACGTCGGCGCCACACTGTGGGATCCTCCCCAGACCAACGTCGAATACAAGGTCGAGGCGACCATTAATGACTTCGGCATCGCGCTGCTGGAGAGCGGCGACGATGCCTTTATTACGGTCAACTTCGACCATGTAACGTTTTCGGTGCAAGACAAGCAGTCGCCGCAGGTGCACTGTCAGCTGAAGGATGTGCAGTTTGGCGGGGCGATGTCCTTCGTGCAGGGTCTCCAGTCGGCCTTCGGGCCGTTGCAGTCGGGCAAGAGCGGCCCTTCGATCGTGCCGGCCTCGGACAATCTTTCGATCGGCTACGGGTTTTCGTTTCCTGACACGAAATGTGGCGGCTTCCAAATCACGGGCCTGTATCTGGGAGCGCAGGTCGTGATTTGGTTCACGGATAAGCCGCTGCAGATCCGCTTCTACTTTGCGCGGCCTGAGAAGCACTTCCTCATGAGCGCCGGAATCTACGGCGGCGGTGGGTACCTTATTCTGGAGGCGGCCGTGGGAGACGGCCCGGCTCATATTGACAGCTTCCAATTGTGCTTGGAGTTTGGCGCAGCAGTGGCGCTCGACCTGGGAGTTGCCGAGGGCGAAGTGCATGTGCTGGGCGGGATCTATATCGCACTCAGCACGAACAAAAGCGTGCTGACCGGATTTGTGCGAGCGGGCGGCAGCATGAACATCCTGGAACTGGTCACGATGTCCATCGAGTGGTACCTGGGGTTGACGGATGACAATGGGAAAGCAAGCGGCGAGGCCAGCGTGACGGTGAGCATCTCGATCGGGTTCTTCAGCGTGGGCGCGACGATGTCATTCCACTGGGGCTGGCAGGGTGACTCGAAGCAGTCGAGCGGCCAAGGAGAACTCATTGAGGCGCGGCCTCAGGAATTGGCTGCGGCTAGCCCAAAGCGCTTCCAAGCACGCCTTGAACCAGCCGTCTACGCCATGCAGGCCCCGGTGCCTAAAACGCGGACTGCGGCGCCCGCGCAGGCGGCATCATGTCCGTCGACGAAACCCGACGGGCTGAAGCGCATGCAGTATTTGAACACCACCAGCTGGAACGCGTACGCTGCGGCATTTGCAAGGCGACCGAACGCATAAAGGAGCGGAAAGAGCATGTCTGTCATCTCATCTCCCCAAACGCGCTGGACACTGATTCCGCGTGGCATCGACGTGAGCAATCCGAACAAGCCGATGCAATTCACGGTCGTGGTGTCGCCGGCCATGTACACCACGAGCCCGAATGCGATTCCGGCCAATACGCAGCTTGAAACGACGGTGTGGGCGACCTGGTACAGGACGATTGCGGATTTGGTGCAGGCAGTCGAATCCAGCAACAAGAATCTGTTCTTCACCCTGCACTCGGACGCTAGCAAGCAGGCGCTGGGCCTGAAGCTGCAAAGCAAGCCCGGCTCCGACAAACGGCAGCCAAATAGTTCCAACACAGACGATCCGACGTGGTCTGCGCTGTGGATGGACCTGACGCGGACCTTTCCCGATCACCTGGACGCGGATTCGCCTGCGACTGAGAGCGCGCCGGCCGCGCCGAACACGGTAAATGCGCAGGTAAGTCAAGGGGCGCAGACCTCTGTAAACGGGCAGAAAAGTCAAGCGGAGGCCGCCGATGAAGTGGCGGTGGGGCTTCCCACTCACGCGGGGCGGCAGAGCGCGCCGACGGCGGGAGGTCAGCGAGTGGCGTTGGCAAGGCAAAGCAGTCTCACCTCCTACAGCATCCAGCCGGATATGTTTCTGCACCACCGGGGACTTACTTTGCTGGCTGAGGCGGCTTCGAAGTCCTACGCGTTCCCCAGCGAGAACGACGACGGTGCTGCCAGTAGCGCTACCCAGCCCGCTCCTCAACCACCGCCCCCGCAACAACCACCGCCGCCAGCTCAAGGGGAGCCAACGCCCCCCCCCGTGCCATCGCCTCCTTCCGGGCCCGACGCTTCTACTCCGCTGTCAGCTCAAGCTCAACGAAAGACCCTCAAGCGCCTTGAGATTCCATTGGCGGTTGACTATGTGACAGGCGTCGCGAACGTGGCGCACAAAACCACACAACAGCATCTGGATGACGCTAGCCTCTACGTGCCAAGGGACAAGCAGGGAGGCCCGCCTTGCGAGATGCGCACGGCATTGATCAACGAGATCACGGCGTGGATAGCCTCCGTGCAGGCGCCCACGAACGACGAGCAAAAGCTCGAGCATCGATATGCCTTGCGGACCCTGCGCAACCTGAACCGTCTGTCGCGCGACTGGTCTAAAGAGTTGCTTCTGGACGTAATTCTCGATGTCTATGAAACGCAGCGTGCGGAACTGACAAACTTCACACCCACTCCGGAATTCAGCGATTTGCGCGCGAAGCTTGGGACATACCAGGGAGCGAAGCTCGTCCAGAAAACGCCACACGCGATCTTCATCGACATGGCAGTCTTTCACCGGCGCACCGTCCATAAGGCAAAGGCGAATTCTCAACCCGCTCCACGTCCCGTGCCCACGGCTGGACCATACCTCAACTATGGCCAGTTCCTGAAGGTTCTCAACGCTCTCGGACAATATCCGCAGGTGCTGTACGCGCTGGGACTGGCCTTTGACGTTGTCGCCACGCAGACCGCGGACTGGAGTACCGCCACCAGTATGTGGCTGGAGTTGGACCCCCCGAGCACCATTGCACTGCGGCCCGATAGAGCCCAGCCGCGAACACGCGTGCAATTTGGCAAGATGAGCGGAGTAACGGCGCCGTTCCCGCAGGACGCGGTGGGCGACGACGATCACAAGATCAAAGACGGCTATCTGGTTCTGAGTGGATGTGAAGTCGTCGACTACGACGTGGATGCGATCGGCCTGGGGACGATTCAGCATGCGGACAATCCTCTCGCGCAGCCGCAAGATGGAGCAGGAGGCGCGGTTTCGCCGCCCGCCAATACGCCGAGCGTCGCCACGCTGCCAATGAAGTCTGGAGGATTGACGCTGGTTCCGGCCGAAATTCCAGGGACGGTTCAGAGCCGCAGCGACAAACAGAAGGGCTACATCGATATGGACGGCGAACAGCTGTTCTTCACATCTACTGACCTCGTGCGCGGCTACGCACCGGAAGTCATATGGCGTGGCAAGACCTTTTCGCTGACGGCAAGAACAGATGTGTACAGCTATCGCAAATCCAACGGTGATATTGTCTCGTTGCTCGATGCAGGCGAGGTACGCGACCACGCGATTCAACTGGAGGCTGCGTACGCACCGGACGCGGGGGAGAAGGACGGGGCGTACAATAAGCCGTCGCGGGACATGCATATCGCGCCATCGCTCATGCGCTGGAACGGCTGGAGCATGCTGCTGAAAAATCCGTTCGATACCGCCGATCAATCGAAGAGCACAAAGACACAAGCGAACGGCAAGAAGGAACTGAAGTTTCCTGTGAGGCCGAGTCACGGCGCGCCAGTGAAGGACAACAAGCTGCCTGCGAAGCGCTTTGGCGAAGAGTACAGCTTTCAGATACCCGGAATCGACATTGCCGGCAACCGGCTGGCTTCGCCCGACGGCGTGAAGCCTTCGGTGGTCACCGGTACCTATCTGCGCCACGATCCGATTGCGGCGCCTGCGCTGCTGGCAGAGGCTAGGTTCGACCCGTCAAAGTCGCCGGGCGAACAGATTGACGTGATGGTTGCGCGGCTCGAGGACAGCGATTATCAGCCGCTGCGCTACCTGTGCCCTCCGGTCGGCGATCTGCAGTCACTCATCGACCAGGGGGCACTCGATGACGAAGACGGCAATCTGCGCTCGCCGATCGACGACGGCCGGAAGAAGGGAGTGGGGAGCTTTGCAGACGTAAACCTCGATGCGTACGGAGACTTTCCGGTCAAGATCATTCCGCCTGAAATCACTTCCTGCGTCCCGCTGCCGACGAGCTGCGCGCAGCATGTGATCCCGATCTACGAGGTTCCCAGGATGGACATCCCGTCGGGCGCGTACCTGCCGGACTCATATGCCAACAAGGCGTGTTTTCAACTGGTAGATGTGGCTACGGGAGCGATGTACCTGATTGATCCGGTGAAGTTCTATGCGCGCGCCGACGATTTTTCGATCGATGACCCGCAGCGGCGAGACTACCTGTGGCCGCGCGCCGAACATATTCAGGTGCAGCTGACGACCTTTTCTACCTCCGAGCCGGCCGTGATGCTCAAACGGAAGGCGTGGAACCCGCTGTTTCCGAACCTGAAAAATACGCGACTGGAAATCGACGTGCCCGCGGGATGGCAGATGGAGCTGCAGATGAGCTGCGCACCGAATCGTAGGCAAGCGAAGAATATGGCGACCATCCGTCTGGCTGAGCAGGCGCTCAAGACAATAGCGGCACAGGTGCCGACAGCAAAGGTGACGAAGGACGACGTTGAGAAGCTACTACTCAACGGGATGTCGGCGATCTATACGCCGTACAAGCCGATCGGCCTGGTGGCAGCTGTAAAGCGGCCGCGCCACGAGAGCTACGTTGCCGACAATACGCTAACCGTAAGTGGCCAGGCACCGGACTCGGCTCTGGCGACATTCTCTGGAAATATCCATGTGGAGGATGGCCGTGCCACGGGAATGCTGGACGTTTACCTTGAGTGGGACGAGTACAGTGACGACCCGTCCAAGCCCGCGCCCGCCAAGCAGCACCAGACGCAGCATCTGGGCCAGTACGCGAATGTGCCCGTGAATGCGCTTTGGCGGTGGAAGCCAGGTAAATCGGGTGACATCGCGAATGAGCTACCATTCGGTGCGCCAACGGCAGCCGACTTAAAGACCAGCTTTAAATTTCCCGACGCACGGCACCGCAAGGTATCGGTCCGCGTGGATTCGGTGAGCCGTTTTGTCAGTTACTACATATCAACGAACGGCACGAATGCTGCGACGACCTGCGCAACGACTCCGCCGGCTGGAGCGCCAGCCGAAGTGCAGACCGCGCAGTTCACGCTTCCGGGCACGACACTCGCGAGTGCCTCCGTGCTGAACACAACGCAGCCCTCGCCGCTGAACATCACGCGCATCAAACCGCTGTTTCCGGCCAGCGCCGGGCGCACGACGCAACACATCTTTGGCGGCGCGATGCGAGTTCATATCGGACGCGGCATTCTTTCATCCGGAGAAGAGCCCCGAATTGGCGTCGTCGTCGTGGATGACGGCGCAGACCAATGTGGTCCTATCGCGACAAAATGGCTCACGGATCCGGTGCTCTCACGGCTGTACACACGCTGGGGACTGGATCCCGCACGAGACAACACGGGCGCCGATACCTTCACGCCAGCCCCGAGTGCATCGCACTTTACCCCCGCGTCGCCCCTGCCAGGGTTTGACACGCCGGTCAAAGAGACTGCATATCTGGCGGAGAAGCAGGATACGAAGGCGACCATTCTCACGTACCGCCCTCTGTTTACGCCGGAAGACGGCTGGTACTGCGACATCATGCTGAACCGCGTTCCCGCATACAACTGTTTTTTGCGCCTCGCGATGGTCCTCTACCAGGACCAATCCCTCGACAACAAGAAGGTTTCGACGGTGTCGTTAGCGGCGTTTGTGCAGCTGCGCGCCGACCGAACGATGATGCTATTGCCGACGAAGACGAAGCACCAGCTTGTGCTGGCGATTGACGGCACCCGGCCCGGCCTCGACTTTAACGGCACCACGACCAGCTTCACTGTATCTGTGGAGATACACGACCACGGTGTCTGGATCTCCGATCCCGATATGACGATCTGCGCGGTCTCTGCCCAGTGTCCCCAGCCACCGCTCGAGGGCACCAATCCGCCCGCCGCCGCTTCTCATCTGGCGGAGTACGTGATTACAATTACCAAGCATTATCATCGTGAGCGCCGTCTGCGGGTTGAAGAGTTCGAAGCTCGCCGCACTTACGACCCGGTAACGTTAGCAGATGTCATAGGTCCGCCGGCGCTGACCTATGCAATGGAACCGATGCTGTTGCCTCATCTCTAAATCTGTCATCGTCTTTGCTTTGCCCACCCCTGATCATCTGCGTAAGTTCAATTCTAAGGAGATGGACGCGGGAACAGCAAAAATCTTGAAGCCGTGCATTGGCAAATATGCGGACACGATTCGCTGCAAGGTCGACATTCGCGTTTTGGCTTGAACTAAAAGTTTCTGCCTCCTCAAGAGAGGCGGCTCAAGATATATAAGGTTGTTCGCTGAAAATAGGATCATGTATAACTCTCCTTAACAAAGATTATTCGAATCGAAGGATGGACCACTTGGCTGACATCACCATTCAACAATCCGCCGCCGTTCTGACTTTCGCCAAAACTTTTGAGGGCGCTCCTTATCAGTCAGGTGCTGGGCAAAACTCGAATCCGACTTCAGGTTTTGACTGCAGCGGCTTCATTTGGTATGTGTTGACACAGCAAGGCTTTAACTACCCCTATACGCCGACTAGCGCAATGGCGAACAGTCAGTCGTTGAGACAACTTAACATCCCCCCGGAAGTAATAAATGCAGGAGATCTTATCCTCTTCAACGGTCATGCTGGATTCTTCGATCCGAATCCGCCTATTCCAGGTAAGACACTGTACAGCGCAACAACTACAGGCGGAGTGCATAACGAAGACCCTACTTATTTTGGGCCTATCGTCGGCTACTACCGGCTGCAGGTTTGATTTTGGCCTGCGCTGCTGCCGGATAGTATGCGAATGGCTCGCTACAGAGTAAAAGGACCTTCGTCTGCGAGATGTGATTATCAATGAAGGCTAATAGCAACATAGCGTCATCTTTTACGTGCCGAGCGTATCACTAACAAAGCGAGCCTCGATAATCAAGGGCGGGCAATACGCCGTGGGAGCTTTCTTGTTGGTCTGCGCTCTAGGTCGCCAAATCTCAAATGTCACGCAGAGCCCAATGCGCTCATTTAGTCTCAATTGTTCCCGAGAAATGGGATGAGCAGGTCCTCCGAAGGAGGCGCAGACTGTTCCCATGAAGAAGCCAACGCACCACCTTATCGCAGAAGCACCCCGGAAGCGTGGCCAGGTAGAGCTGACGATCGGCATC
>Ga0153933_1000633_pt1 | contig 11931 bp, 10 predicted proteins | sample TSNJ017MetaG_FD_102275 | JGI IMG/M metagenome (GOLD analysis project Ga0153933, IMG submission 102275) | Attine ant fungus gardens microbial communities from New Jersey, USA - TSNJ017 MetaG | ecosystem: Host-associated > Fungi > Mycelium > Unclassified | place: USA: New Jersey, Wharton State...
GGCTCCGTTGAGGAACGAGGCGGATTGCCCCGACCATCAACATACGGAATCCCGCCGCTCCCCTCTCAAAGCCCGCCAAGTCGGGCCGTAGCCCCTACCGCGCGAGCGGTTTCGTTCCCCGACCCAAAGCCGCCACTGCCCCCCGTAAGACTTCAACGCCGCTTCTCGGCGCAACAGCGGTCATTCCCAAGCCCGCCGCCAGCCGATGCTTTCGCTCACATGACTTCGCTGCCGACCTCGAACGCCTCGCCGCCCGGACGCGTGCGCATGCCTCGCGCAAGACGTGTCCAAGGCAAGTCGGCCGGGTCAGCCACCATTGGGCCGGGCGCCTTTGCGACGAGAACGGCCTCCGCGATCGGCTCGAAATCCGCACGGAAATGCACCGAACTCTTGTTGACCAGAATCTTCATGTCCTCGGGCTGGATGCCTGCGACGCGATACAGATTTCGATCGAGCATCTGCGCCTTGCCAGAACTCACCGCGATTAGCACGCCGTCGAAACGCAGACACGCCACCGGGCCGAGCTCGGCCTGCATGCCGTTCATCATCGGGCCGTCGTAGCGGCAACGTCCGTCCGAGAGCGATACGACCTCGAATTCACCCGTGAACGGCGCATCGCCCGGCACGTTGGACTGCCCGCCCAGTGACAGTTCCAACCGCGCGCCGACGCCCCCACGATGCGCCGCAGCAGCCGCCTCGGGATCGTAGATCAGCCCGAAAGCCGCGCCGGTCGCGCCATTGCGTACCAGCGCGCGCAGCATCTCCATGGTGTTGGCATCGCCGCCCGCGCCGGGATTGTCCTGCGTATCGGCGATGACGACCGGACGGCTCGCGCCCTTCGACAGGCGCATCGCTTCGCGCACGGCTTCGTCGGGCGAGAGGAACGGCACGCACCAGGCGCGCTCGTCGTCGAGCATGCGGCGATACAGCGAGTCGACGGCAGCATGCGCGGCCTCCGCCGAAGCCGCGTAAGCCCAAATCACCGGACCGCATTCGGCGAAATCCGCCGCCGGGAACCCCGGCGCGAACGACGCGGATACGACCGTGCCCGCCTCCGCCGCGCTCACGGCGTCGTACATGCCGCGCGACGGCTCGAGCATGGTGCACATGCCGTTGATCGGAATCAGGAACGGCAGCCGCCGTGACGCGCCATGCAGCGTCTCGCCCGCCAGGAGCCGTTCGAGCAGCGCAGCCGCGCGCGCACCGGTGTCCGCCATATCGACGTGCGGATACGTGCGGTATGCGACGAGTGCATCGGCGTTCTGCAACATGCGCTCCGTGACGTTCGCGTGCAGGTCGAGCGAAGCGACGATCGGCACATCGCGCCCGACCGTTTCGCGCACGCGCGCGAGCAGTTCCCCTTCGCCGTCGTCGACATGCTCGGCGACCATCGCGCCGTGCAGATCTAGATACACCGCATCGAAGTCTCGCGTGCGCGCCGCCTCGACGATTTCGCCCACGATGCGCTCGAAGGCGTCGCGTGTGACGTGCGCCGATGGACTCGCGCCCGCCCAGATCACCGGCACCAGCGTGTGCCCCGACGCTTGCGCAGCACGAATGAATCCGCCGGCGGGAATGTTGACCTCGCGCAGCGCGAGCACGTCGTCGCCGCGACACATCAGCGGAAAACCTTCTCCGCGCTCGAAGTTTTCATAGGCGGCTTTCGATGGCGCGAACGTATTCGTTTCGTGCTGGAAGCCGGCGATGAGAATGGTGCGATTGGAGCTCGGCAAGATGGAAACCTCTCGTTTTCGTGGTCTGTTCGATGAATGGCGATGGTCACGCCGCACGCGCGGGACGCATGGCGATCAGCACGAGTGCACCGATGGCGAGCAGCGCAACCATCACGTACAAGCCGGCGTGCAGGCTGCCGGTCGCGCTTTGCGCCCAGCCGATGATCGTCGGGCTAAGGAAGCCGCCGATCAGCCCGATGGTGTTGATGAGCGCGATCCCGCCCGAGGCGGCGTCTCCCTTTAAATGCTCGGAAGGCATCGCCCAGAACACCGTGTAGGCGCACCACATCATTGCGGTCGCGATGGTCATGCAAGTCAGCGATATCGCGAGATCGCCGCCGAAGAAGGTGGCGAGCGCGAGCGCCAGCGAGCCGACGAGAGCCGGAACCGCGCTGTGATAGCGCCGCTCGCCGCGCCGGTCGGAACTTCGCCCGATGACGATCATCGCAATGGCCGCGGCGGCATAGGGAATCGCGGAATACAGGCCGATCTGCATCGTGTCCCTGACGCCCGCTGCCTTGATGATGGACGGGAGCCAGAAACTCACGGCATAGATGCCGCAGATGAAGCAGAAGTACGGCACGGCCATCAGATAGACACGCGGATCGCGCGCTGCGAACGAGCAGCATCGCCGCCGATGTCAAACCCCAAAGAATCATGATCCGGCTGATGGTCTTGCGTGCGCCGACCTTCGGCAGCAAGAGATTGCTGGGAACTTCGAACAGCACATAGCCGAGAAAGAAGATGCCCGCGCCGAGGCCGTAAACGGCGTCGGAGAAACCCAGATCGCTCTGCATCTGCAGTTTGGCGAATCCGATATTGACGCGGTCGAGATATGCGAATGTGTAGCAAAGCAGCAGGAACGGAAGCAGCCGCCAGTCGAGCTTGCGATACAGCGCCGCGTGCAGTTCGGTGACGTGCGTGGAGGGAATGGCGGACAAGGGCGTTCTCCGATGAACGTTTCGGTCGTGAGGTGAATTCATCTTCGACATCCAAAATGCGATGAGCAAGAGCAACCGAAGTCGGCTATCGTTGCCTGCTGGGCAACGCTTCAACCGGTCTTGAGATGCGCGAACTGAACCAACGAAGGCTGCGGTATTTCCACGAAGTGCTCACGCACGGCTCCATCCGCGCGGCGGCGGACAGCCTCAACACGGCGGCATCCGTCATTACGCGGCAAATCCGCTTGCTCGAGGAAGAAGTCGGCGCGGCGCTGTTCGAACGGCAGGCACGCGGCGTGAAGCCGACCGAGGCGGCGGCTCATCTGCTCGAATACTGGCGTGGCTGCCAGGCACAGCAGGAACAACTCGAAGACCGGTTGCGGGCGTTGCACGGCCTGCAGCGTGGGCACATCCGGCTTGCGATCAGCGAAGGCTATATCGACGGCCTGATGGAGGAAGTGCTGAGCGACTTCCACATGCACTATCCGAAGCTCGATGTGGCCGTCGATATCCTGCCCGTCAACGACGTGCTCGAGGAAGTCGCCGAGAGCCGCGCCCACATCGGACTCGCGTACAACCCGCCGGCGCATCCGGACATCGTGTATCGGGCGACGTCATCGCAGCCGGTCGTATTGCTGGTCAATGCGGCGCATCCGCTTGCAAGGCGCGGCGGCGCCGTCACCATCGCCGAGATGTTGCAGTATCCGCTCGCATTGATGCCGCCGGCCTTCGGTCTCGGACAGGTCATCGAAATGCTCGCCTACACGGAAAATATCGAGGTCAGACCGTCGCTCGTCACCAACTCGCTGCAGGTACTCCGCCAGTTCGTGACCCGCGGCGAAGGTGCGACGTTGATCGGTGCGTTTTCCGTGTACCGGGAGATCGATGCGGGCGAGCTGGTCGCTTTGCCCATCCTGCATCCGCTGTTCGAGGCGGCAAAAGCTCGCATCCTGGTGAAGGCGCGACGGCCCCTTTCCGGCGCGGCGGAAGAACTGTTGAGCTGGATTCTGCAGCGGATGAGCGTGTTTGCGACGAGCGCCTGAGGCGCTCACCGACACCATTGATCGCCGTGCTCGCCGGAGACTTCGGCGTTGACACCGCGCGCTCGACGCGTTATTGTCCGACAACCTGATTAATCGCCGATGCAATGCTCGAACTCGAAAGACCTGACTCGCTGGTGCAGCGAGTAGTCGGAGCGATCCGCGCAGAGATTCAGGCGGGCAACTTCCCCGCAGAATCTCGCTTGCCGACCGAGCAGCAGCTCTCGGAGCGGCTCAACGTCAGCCGCTCGGTTGTTCGCGAAGCCATCGCTCAATTGAAGTCCGATGGCGTGCTGACCGCGCGCCGGGGCGCGGGCTCGTTCATCTCCGGCACACCTTCGGGCACGGTCTTTCGCCTTCCGAGCCCAGACGGTAACCGCATCGATCTTCCGCAATTGTTCGAGTTTCGACTGTGGATAGAGACGCAGGCCGCCACCGCGGCCGCGCGGCGCCGGACGCGCGCGGACCTGAAGCATATGCGCGATGCGATTCGGCAGATGGAACTGAAGCGCAACGATTCGAAAGCGGCGTCGGCGGCGGACGTCGCTTTCCATCGCGCAATCGCGGCGGCGACCAAGAACGATTACTTCGTCGCGTTCCACGACTTTCTACATAGCCAACTCGCGATAGCGCGGCGCGCGCAGTGGGAAAAGACGGCGCACCACGCCGGCGACTTCGCCTGGCGCGAGCACGGTGAGCTCTTCGACGCCATCGAACGCGGCGATTGCATCGGGGCCGCCGCTTCGGCCGAGCGTCACTTGCGCGCGGCGGCAAAGCGCCAAGGCATCGACCTGCCAAGTAACGACTGACATTGCGGCGCGCATCTTCCATGAGCGCCGCAAGATTTAAAGTACTTTGTCTGACAACCTGATTTTCCGACTACTACACGCTGCGCCTGACAGTTCCCAATACGAACCAAACACAACCAGGAGACATTCAGTGAAAGAGCAAGCCCAAGTCCGAACCTGCCTTAAGCATCTTCCGCTTGCCGGACTCGCGGCCGCGTGCGCGTTGACGGCCGCGGGCGAGGCGAATGCGCAAGGCAGCCTGACGCTATACGGCATCGTCGACGAAGGCGTGAACTACACGAGCAACGTGCAGACGAGCCCCGGCAACGGCCACAACCTGTTCAGCTTGTCTAGCGGCATCCTGAGCGGCAGCCGCTGGGGGCTGCGCGGCGTGGAAGATTTGGGCGGTGGCTTGAAAGCGATCTTCGTGCTAGAGAACGGTTTGGACGTGAACAACGGCCGGATGGGCCAAGGGTCGCTGGAATTCGGTCGCCAGGCTTATGTCGGACTCTCGACGAACGTCGGAACGATCACGCTTGGCCGCCAGTACGACCCGGTCGTCGATTATGTGCACGCGCTGATGCCCAGCGCCATGTTCTCGGGAAGCATCGGCGCGCATCCGGCTGACCTCGACAATCTGAACAACGCGAACCGCGTGAACAATGCAGTCAAGTACCGCACGGTCAACCTGAACGGTTTTTCGGCCGAAGGGCTTTATAGCTTTGGCGGCGTTCCCGGCAGCGTCGGCACGAATCAGATCTGGTCCATCGGCGTCGGGTATTCGAGGGGCCCGCTCAACGTGGGCGCGGGCTATCTCAACGCACGCAACCCGAACGCTTCGTTTTTCGGCACGGCAGTCGGGGCCACGGCGGCGAGCAACAACTTCGGCAGTTCTCCGGTGATCAATGGTTATGCGTCGGCGCAGTCCCAGCAGATCATCGGCGCTGGCGCGACTTACGCGATCGGCCGTGCGACGCTCGGGGCCATCTACTCCAACACCAGGTTCAAGAGCTTGAGCGGCACCATATCCGCCCTGAACCCCGCGGGAGCCAGCGGCACGGCGACCTTCAACAGCGCCGAACTCGACTTCCAGTATCAATTGACGCCGGCGCTGTCGCTCGGCGCGGCCTACAGCTACACGAAGAACAGCGGCGCACATGACGCCAGGTATCACCAGGGCGCGCTCGCTGCCGACTACGCAGTTTCCAAGCGGACGGACTTCTATCTGATCGGCGTCTTGCAACACGCGTCGGGCACCGACTCGACCGGCCACGCTGCGCGCGCGGCGCTCAACGGCCTCACGCCGTCGTCGTCGGATCAGCAGGCCGCCGTTCGCTTCGCCGTGCGCCACAAGTTTTAACGAGTCGCCACACACCCGGCTTTACCTTCAACAGGATGCTTCCAGTGAATAACACCATCACTTCGCTCACCGAAGAGAACCGCGCGCGCCTTCGTGGCGTCAGCACGGCGACCCTGACCACTGCCCTTTTCAAGCGTGGCCTGTGCAACGTCTGCGTCCAGGGCGTGCTGCCCGTCAATCCGGCGGCGGCGCGCATGGTCGGCGAGGCGTTCACGCTGCGCTATATCCCAGCGCGCGAGGATCTCGACACCCTGTCCGTCTTCACCGATCGGAGTCATCCGCAGCGGCGCGGCGTCGAAGAAATTCCGGCCGGTCACGTCATGGTCGTCGATTCCCGCAAGGACCCGCGCGCCGCTTCGGCGGGCGGCATCCTTATTACGCGAATGATGATGCGCGGCGTCGCCGGAATCGTAACCGACGGCGGATTTCGCGACACGCCGGATCTGCGCTCGCTCGACTTCCCGTGCTATGCGGCTCGTCCGTCCGCGCCGACGAACCTGATACACCACCACGCCGTGGATTTGAACGTGCCGATCGCGTGTGGCGATGTCGCCGTGTATCCCGGCGACATCATCGTCGGCGATGAGGAAGGCGTCGTCGTGATTCCGGCGCACCTCGCGAACGAAATCGCCGAGGAAGCGGCCAGGATGACGCTTTTCGAGAATTGGGTCGATGCGCGCGTGCGCGAAGGCCGCTCCACGTTCGGCCTGTATCCGCCCGACGAGTCGACGCGAGAGGAATTTGCAGCGTGGCAAGCAGACGGCAGCAAGTAGTTCGGAATCGCGACGCGGCGCGCCTAGTGCGCCGCACAGCCACCATAACGTCAAGCGCCACGGCGAGCGCAGAAAGCCGCCGGGCATGGAGACCCTAGTGACAAACCGAAGTGTGGAAGCCCGACTTTTCACGCGCGTGGCGTGGCGGCTCGTGCCGCTTCTCATCGCGATCTTTCTCACCGCCTATATCGACCGCGCGAACATCGGCTTCGCCAAGTTGCAGATGCTCACGAGCCTGCATATGAGCGAGGCATCGTATGGCTTCGCCTCGTCGCTGTTCTTCATCGGCTATCTGTTGTGCGAGGTGCCGAGCAATCTGGCGATGCATCGGTATGGCGCCCGCCGCTGGATCTCGCGCATCATGTTCACGTGGGGCGTGGCGACGCTGCTGCTCGCGTGGACGCCGTCCGAAACCGCGTTCCAGGTGCTGCGCTTCCTGTTAGGCGCAGCGGAAGCGGGACTTTATCCCGGCATTATTCTCTATCTCGGCATGTGGTTTCCGGAGCGCCAGCGCACCGGCATCATCGGATTGCTCACGCTTGGCAGCAGCATGGGCAACATGCTCGGCTCGCTGATCGGCGGCTTCTCGCTCGAACTGCACGGTTTGCTCGGCCTTGAAGGCTGGCAGTGGGTGTTCCTCACGACGGGCACGCCCGCCGTCTTGCTGACCTTCGTCTCCTTGTACTTTCTGCCGGACAATCCGCGCTCGGCGCGCTTTCTCTCCGAGCGCGAGAAGGAGGTCATCGAGGACAGTCTGCGCCATGATCCGGCGCCGGTTCACGCGACGGGCGGCGCCTGGTCGTTCGGCTCGCTTCTGACAGTGGCGCTCTTTTCGATCGGCTATGGCACGATCTCGATTGCGATTTACGGTATCGCATACTGGCTCCCTACCCTTGTCCGGGGCTTCGGCGTATCGAGCAGTGTCAACGGCATGCTCAACATGATTCCGTGGTTCCTGACATCACTGATGCTGCTGTGGCTGCCGCGCCGCTTGCGCAGTCCTCGCACTGTGCTGATGGCCGCGTTCGCTGCGGCGTTCCTCGGCATTCTGTGCTTCATCGCGAGCGTCGGGCCGTTTTCGAATGCGGTGCGTTTCGCGGCGCTTTCGGCCGGCGCGCCGTGCCTGTATCTGATGATCCCGTGCTTCTGGGCGCTGCCGCCACGGCTCTTGCCGGCATCGTTCATGAAGGGCGCGGGCGGCGCCGCGGCGCTCGCGGTCATTGCTGCAGGCTCGAGCGTCGGCGGATTCCTCGCGCAAAACATCATGCCGTGGGTCGGAAAGGCCATGCACAGCACCTCGGCACCGATGCTCGTGCCAGCCTTCAGCCTGATGTTGCTCGGAGCCGGGGCGCTCGTCGTGTGGTTCCGTCTCGGTCTGGCGGGGCGCGGCGGTAACGATGCGGTCGCGGCCACGCGCTGATTTCGCTCAAAAGCCTGCCCTGTCGAGGCGGATACAAACGGTCTGCGCGCTCGTCGCGTCCCTATGCGACGATGACCGACGAGCGCGGAACTACTGGAAAACGGAAGGTCGTTGCGCGGCATGATCAAAACCAGGCAATCCAAAAGCGTCTCCCGGCAAATGCGCGGCTTCTTGTCGCTCGCCGATTTCGAAGCAGCGGCGAGGCGCAGGCTGCCGCGCCCGCTTTTCGGTTACGTCGCGGGCGCGACGGAAGACAATGCGTCCCTCGCGGACAACCGCGCGGCCTTCAACGAACTCGGCTTCGTTCCGCGCGTACTGCGCAACGTATCGCAGCGAAGCCAGTCGATCGAGCTCTTCGGCGTGCGCTACGAGTCCCCGGTCGGCATTGCGCCGATGGGCATCAGTTCGTTGACGGGCTATCGCGGCGACCTCGCACAGGCGCAGGCGGCGCGCGAATGCGGCGTGCCCATGATTCTCAGCGCGGCGTCGCTCGTCCGGCTCGAAGAAGTCGTCGAAGTCGCGCCCGGCGCATGGTTTCAAATCTACATGCCCAGAACGTTGGAAGAAATGCGCGCGCTGGTGGAGAGAGTCAGCGCCGCCAATGTATCGACGCTGGTCGTTACGGTGGACTCGTCAGTCGTGCCAAACCGGGAGAACAACATGCGCAACGGGTTCAGGACTCCGCTCAGACCCAACTTTCAGCTATTGCGCGACGGCCTGACGCATCCGAACTGGTCGCTCTTCACGTTCCTGCGCACGTTGCTTCGTCACGGCATGCCGCATTTCGAGAATGCCTCGGCGCAACGAGGCGAGCCATTGCTCTCGCGTCGCGCCAACCGGGATTTCAGCGGGCGCGAGCATCTGGACTGGGATGCGATCCGCGAAATACGCGCGCGCTGGAAGGGTCCACTGGTGATCAAAGGCATTCTGCATCCGGACGATGCCGCGACTGCGCGAAACCTCGGAGCGGACGGCATCATCGTGTCCAACCATGGCGGCCGACAACTCGACGGCTCGGTCTCGCCGATGCGCATGCTGGCTCCCATCGCGGAAGCTTGCCCTGATATGCCGCTCATGATCGACAGCGGCTTTCGACGCGGCACGGACGTATTGAAGGCTATCGCTCTTGGCGCGGCATGCGCTTTCATCGGGCGGCCGATGAACTACGCGGCGTGCGTGGGCGGACAAGCCGGCGTCGAGCATGCGATCGGTCTCGTGAAGGCCGAGATTCATGCGGATATGGGCCTGCTCGGCGTGAACCGTCTCGACGAACTCGGGCCCGAATTCCTGCGTCTGTTGCGATTTGGGCCCGGTGAGCTGAGCGCGGGGCCGACGCGCCCGTAGAGGATCGTAAGATGTCGCGGGAGTGAACATCATGATCGCGGTACCGACGAATTGACGGACCAAGCCACCGTGATTTTTAGACCGTCGCTATGACGACGTCGCGGGGAAAATCGCAGCATCCGCTGTGCCGCCTGCGTTCGATTGGTCGACTGAGATACCCAGAAACTTGAACTCGCGCCCGGATGCGACGACAGCGGCGGCGTTCGCAATTCGGTCGTGTGATTCTTGCGTTGCCTAACGGTCCTCTTGAGCTAGCTACTGAAGGCGCGGCGTAGCGACGGCGCGGTACCGCGGCCCTGCTTTGACTGTGATTAGTTCGCGGACTGCCAGCCCTTTTCTGTCTTGGAGAAGAAGGCCCAGGCTTGTCGGGGGACGGCGTCGCCGACTTTGGCGCTGTCCTTGAATCCGTATTGTTCCATTGCGATCCATGCCGCTATGAAAGACATCCGGCGATCCTTCGCTTCCGCCGGAGCTTCTTCGCTATTCCACCAAGCGATACACGGAGCACACGGATCCAGCAGGGCATCCCGGCGTGCTTTGAAACCATCGTCCTGATTGGCGATCCACTGATTCACCAGCATCGATTGCTGCATGTTATTAACGCTGTTTTCCAAAGCGGTCGCATCAAAGAACGCGCCGGTCTCTCGCTTGGCATTGGTGGCCTTATCCTTCTGGTAGAGCTTGGCGTTCGCGAGCACCGTTTCAGCGTAGGGTTGGGTAAGCCTCAGGTTGTAGCTGTAGGTCACCTTGTAGAGGTTGGCCGAGTTCTGGTCGACCTGCCCGTTCGCACGCTCGAAGTTGGTGACTTCGAGACCCTCGGTCGAGTCGTTATCAGCGATCTTCCGAATCACCTCGGATGAGAGTTTGTCGCTCGGCTTATCGTCGCAACCGGCCAGGGCCAGAGTCGACAGTAGAACGGCTGCCACGCTGATTTTCTTCATGCTGCAAAGACTTCCTGTATTACGCGATTGACTTCTCGCTTATTGACTTATCGACGTGGTGGCCACACAAACGCATTCTCAACATGACATGGTGTCAAGTGGCATCGGTTTCCGATGGTGCCGCAGGCCTAATGCTATGAAGTTGGCAATGCGCGTGGGCGGACACTTCGAACTGTTCTGGGTGCGGGCCTCAACAATCCCGGCCTTAACAAAGGGATAGTCTCGACCCGAAGCCATCCCTGTGATTAATTGAAGATGCCAGTCTTGTGTGAAACGGCTGATTCGCTCATCGAATAGCGCTTGACGATGTTATCGGCAGAGAACAGAACAACCAGTTCCTTCTTCTTGCCGCTCGCGCTCGAGCCCAGGAGGTTCACCACTGGAATATAGCTGACGGCGTCAGAGTGAAGCTTCGTCAACTCGTAGTGCCAAATCTCCAGTCCCCCGTCCGTGAACTCTGTCTTCAATGGCGATCCGAACATGCTACGGACCTCGTCCTTCGTTGTCTTACCGTCGACAATCTTCGTGGACACACTCGCCTCGGTTTCCGAGCGCAGCGAGTCATTACCGGTGCCGGCGCACCCCGCCAGCGTGAAGGCACCTGCGGCGATAGCGGCGGCGAAAGTCAGTTTCCTCATACATCCTCGTATCGTTTTTACGTTGTTTCCGGGCACGACGAAGCGTTGACCGCTGATTTTCGTCGGCACGTGATCTATCGGCATTACCACGCAAAACTTGAGGGGAAAAGCGTCTCGAAAGTTGCCCTTGCAGGTCATCCCGATGCAGACTCCAGCTCGTGAAAGCGACGCAGTGGAGGTCAGTTACCGTTTAGGTTTGTTCGACGCCTGCCCTCGACCAAAGGCTCACGAGCCAACGATAACGCGCGTGGGCAGGCGTTGAATAAACCTCGAGGAAGGAAACCGCGGAGTGATCAGAGGCGGCCAGCGTCTTCGCTATGGTGATTGATCAATCTGTCCGGCGTGTGTTGCAGGTCGACGTCGAGCGATGCGAGCACTGGAAGAGACGTTGATGTGGGACGGGAGGCGATGCGGCGTTCGCTTGGGAGTTCGGAATCCGGCTATACAGGTGTGTATGAAGTCGAAGGCGCAACCGTCCACTCTTCGGCCGCGTTGACGCAAAGCCGACGATTGGACGCTAGATAGGAGCGCGACATTCATTGCCGTGTTCCCTCCGGTGGAGCGCGAATTGGTACGGTGCGCGTCAGAATGTCGATGACGAGCATCGGGGCTCCGCAGTGCCGACAGATGAAGGTCGGTTGATCAACGACGGCCGCTTCGTGCGGTGATGAGCTGAGTTTGGGCGCAACGCCGAGCAGCGTGCGAATCTTCGCCAGGTTGGCGCGGCGCACCGGGTTGGCGAGCAGTCCATAGTGGCGAATTCGATGGAAGCCGGTAGGCAGCACATGGAGCAGGAAGCGGCGCATGAATTCGCCGGGCTCGAGCGTCATGACCTTGTGGCGGGTGCGACCGTTCTCGCGGTAGTCCTTCCAACGGAAGCTCACGCCACGCTCGTCGAAGGCGAGCAAGCGCTGGTTGGAGATGGCGACGCGATGTGTATAGCGTGACAGGTA
>Ga0153933_1000634_pt1 | contig 11919 bp, 7 predicted proteins | sample TSNJ017MetaG_FD_102275 | JGI IMG/M metagenome (GOLD analysis project Ga0153933, IMG submission 102275) | Attine ant fungus gardens microbial communities from New Jersey, USA - TSNJ017 MetaG | ecosystem: Host-associated > Fungi > Mycelium > Unclassified | place: USA: New Jersey, Wharton State...
CACCGTTCTGCCTGCCGTAACTCCTCGTTGAGGAGGTGCAGGCGGCTGCAATCCTGTTCGTTGAGGTCAATGCCGAGGTCGGCCGGCAGTCGCTTGTCCTGCATTCTTCACTTCCTGCGTTTCCTGGCGTTGAGCATGTAGAACGCCGGACCATGGTCTCGCAGCAGCGGCCATGAGGCGGCGCGTATCCCAGGGTGTTACGGTGGGGCACTTCAAGCGCCTTCGAGTTGCGTTCCAATGCTACGATAATCGTAGTATCTAAACAGGCGCTTTGCAACGATATTCGTAGCTTCGTATGTAACGAGCTACCAGTGAATGTCTGCGGCGTCATCGTCAATTTTTGGAACGCGACTGAAGGAGGCTCGCCTGGAGGCCGGGCTGTCGCAGAAGCAGCTTGGCATCGAGGCGGGCCTGGATCCATTTGTCGCGAGTACGCGCATTAATCGCTATGAGCTTGGCATTCACAAGGTGGACTACACGTTCGCAATCCGTCTCGCGGCAGTGCTCAAGGTACCGGTGGCGTTTCTATATGCCGAAGACGGCGAACTTGCCAATCTCATTCTGGTCTTTGGCAGGCTTCCGAAACGAAAGCGAATTGATCTTTTGTCTCATGCACGGACCTTGGAGATTGAGCCGTAACGCATGATAGTGTCCGGGTACGAGGACGTATGATTTGACGAAAGTTGGCCCAGTGAATCAAATGGATTTTGCGGACGTCCACCAATGCCGTCGGATCTGTCCATTCTGAGACACTGTTGTGCGGGCATGTTGCCGTTGTTAGGGATCGCGCTTATCTGCCGGCGGGGGCGGTGGTACTTTGTCAATGAACTGCTTCATATCGGGCAAAGCATCGAACTGTTTTCTGAATTTGACGAGCTGGCGGAATGTGAAGCCGAGACCAGCTATAAAGAATACAGCGCAGTAAAACGAAATGTGCCAAACAAGCAATGCGACGCCGGTGCTTAGGGACACGAAGCCGAGAACGTGTGTGTAACTTGAGAAATCGTCGGCGACCATGATGTGACCGATATGCAGCTGGTTTGCCTTGTGGAGGACATGCACGCGACTCATAACGATTGTTCCAAACGACAGGCATGACAACAAAAGTGCGCAGCACGTTGCTGCCGTCAGGTATTTCTGCGGTGCAACGGTCATGAGGGCGAGGAGAGCCGCCGCAGAGAACGCCAGTAACGCTCCGTACATGGCAAAGACTACCCCCTCCTTTTCCTTCGCTTCGATCTGAAGCCGGGCAAGGCTCTGAAGTTTCTTTTGTTCATCCATTGAATTCATAGAGCGTGTTTTGCGTCGATGGGTCTACGGGCTTTGATTTCGAAAGTTGGCAATGCGGATCTGATCTTGGGCACCGCCACGTTCCCTCCGAGACCAGCTTAGCGCAGGAGATCGGGAAGCTGATAAAGAAGCTTTAGCGCCTCAGGCCATCCCACCTCAGAGAAAAGTTGAAGGATCGCCACCAAGCGACCACGTCGTCCTTGGTTATCGAATATTTCACGATAGTCAGCGAGGTAGCGCTGGACAATGCCGACGACCACGCTATTTCCAAGACTCTCATGGTGATAGCCTTCCTCTTCGCCGCGTCCAAGAAGGATCGTGTGAATCGCCTCGAACACCCTCACCGGGTCGCCGGGAATAAGAAACTCATAAAGCTGGACGAGGTGATGAAGCGTCGAAGGTTGTCGCGAGCTTCCGAGTAGCGTGAGTAACGCTGCATAGTCGGTCAGGAACCGCGCCATGGCTACCGGGCCGGGCAAGCCTGGCGCGGTGTTTCTTCCGTTGTTTGCGAATGCACCGGAGCCAAAATAGAGCTGGCTCATCGCATGGTGAATAACCTTTTCCGCAGCGGCAAAACGCACCTCTGCAGCAGCCCGTTCAGCCTCAGCGGCACCGGATGTCATCACAGTGTAGGCTTCCGCCGAGAACTTCGCGGCCGACGTAATGACGAGTGAAAGGCCTTCTTGCGCGCGATCGCAAATCGCGTACGCCTGTGCATCCGGTGTGGAACCATAGCGCTCAAAAAGTGCCCTTCGTAGCGACGAACTGAAGCCATCCAGCAACTGTAGATAGCGGTCCGGATGCGCTGCCCACTCCTCAAGCCAGCTGCGCGTGAGTGCACGTCCCTGCCCGACATAAAGCTGGGCAGTTCTGCACCCTAAAGATTCCTGAATATGATCGCGACCTTCTCTATCGCGGCGAAGATCGCCGTTGAGACGTTCCCTGACGATCGCGAGTAGTGCCTCGCAGCGCTCAGGCGCAGCATGCCCCAGGCGCGTTACCAGAGCATTCAGGAACGCGGCGAGAATGTGGGTGTTGGTTTCCGTGATGACGATCCGTCGCCCTATCTCCCACATGCGCTCGGGCACGGCTACGCTTAGGACCTGAAGGTTCTGAGCCACCTGAAGTCGAACCGACGGCGCCGGATCATCAAGACTGGCCTCCAGTCGGTCGACAATTTCGGGATGTTCGGCCGCAAAGCGCGAGGCGAGCGACACCCAAGCTTGCGCTGCATAGACACGCACGTCCCAGTTCCCCCAATGGATGCTCATGCGTCGGCCTCGCCCGGCGCAGGAAAGCGGCTCGATGACAGCCGGTCGAGGACCGCAATCATCGTCACGAGATCGGGCAAGCCGTTCGTGCCAGGCGCGTAGTTCGGGCTTGACGCTACGCGTTCGACGACATTCGCGACATATCCGAGTGCTGGTCGTTCGACCCCCTCGTTCAGACCGGGGTTCGTATCGATCAGTGCAGCGAGCGCCATCGCATCACGCCATAGCGCGGAGAGGTCAGTACCAGGACTGTTGGTGGTGGTCCGGCCCAGACGCGTAAAAAGTGCGTCCGACGCGTCAAGGACCTCCCGGTTGGGCCCCGCATCCATGTTGACGACTCGGCGTCGCAGCTCCGATCGCGTGTAATCGTCATCGCCCCCAGGCCGACGAGAATAGCGAGCCTCCGGACCGATCTCCGACAGCAGTCCCTCGAGGTCGAGGGAGCGACGCAGTGCACGTGTCTCTTCCAGCTCAAGGAAGTTTTCCGGCAGGAGCGCAAGAATGCGAGTAAGGCGGTAACGCCATCGACGTCGCTCATCATCATCGTTGAAACGCGTCTCATCAATCAGCATCGTCTCGAATCGCACGCGCGACTCGCGATCACGCGTCGGCCACGCTGCCGCGACAAAGCGGGCCGCAGCGCGCAACGTACGGCTGTTCTCGAAGAAATCAGGTTGCTGCGCTATGGGCCAGAGAAGATCGGCGAATTCAGCATGGCGTTCAGCGCCGACGCCGAAGATGCGCGACCAGACCGACGCGGTGGCATAGTCGCGCGACGCTTCGGTTACGCTTGACGCAAAGGATGCGGTATTGCACTCGCGCAGGAAGCGGACATACGCAGCCAGAAGGTCGCCATCGCGATCTCGTCCGTCCTCCTCTTCGTCGTCCCATCCGTCGAGTTCGGTGTCGTAACCGCGCAGCTCGATTGTCGCGGCGCCGAGACGCACGCGGTAAGGTTCGCGATGAAACCCGTGCCTCTCGTTTGCAGCCGATCCAATGAGCGCGTCAATGAGCGCGCGCGTGCCGTGCACTGGCGACATCGCAAGAACGTCACGCATTGCGGTGCCGAGATGCCAGCGACAATGCTCAAACTCCTGCCGCCGGTTGGACGACAGCGGCATAATGCGGCTCGGTTGACCGCCGAACCAGGACCTCGCGTCATCATCGATGTTCTGGCTGTAAAGGGCGGCATAGACTTGGGCGGTGAAGTCAGGGTCGGCGCGCGTGATTGGCACGATCTGCTCCGCGAGCCATGGCGCCTCGCGATCGGCGTATTGCGAAAAGTGGGGGTCGCGCAGGACGCGGTCGAGCAACGCACGCGATGCCCCAGTGTCTGACGCGAAGCTCTTGCCAACGAAGCGGATGGCGTTGCCGCTGAGGGTTGTGAGTGGAGGCGTGCTTGACCACGCAAAGTCAAGCAACGCGCGCGCGGCCCGTCCATAGACGTCCAGCAGAGCGCCGTCCGAAAGATCACAGTGCTGAAACAGCATGAGCAGCAGAACGTGCGCCGGATCGACCAGTGCCTTCTGTCCTGTTGCGAGAAGCATATCGGCGAACCGAGCCCAGGCAATCGAGCGCGCGGACGAGCTGGGTCGCGCCGCTTCAATGTCCATCGCTGCAAAGCGCGCAAGTCGCCGTGCTATTACTGTCAGCGCGGGGTCAGCTGGCGTTGCTTCGATGCGCCTTGTCAGGCCGGCGATATCCCGCTCATGCTCGATATTCTCTACTGCGGTCCGCAGCGCAACAGTGCCAAGAACCGGATCAACGGCACTCGCCGCGAAGATGCCGATAATGTGCTGCCAGCTAAGCGTCCGGTTTTCGTCGTCAAGCCTCCAGCAGCGCTCGACCGCGAAGCGCAGCGCCGGCGCAAGCAGCAGCGCAGTGGAAGTATCACCGGCGAGCTGGGCTATCAGCGCATCGGGATCGTCCCATTCAAGATGGAAGCGCCCGGCGACATGATCGAACAGCACGTGATGCGCAAAGCTCACCAGATCACCGGACGCTGCCAGTACGCCTCGCTGTATGACGCCGTCGAGCGCCACATGTCCGACCGCCACCTTGCGCACCATCAGACGGCCCCGGCGGGCCATGGTCGCAGCGGCGGCACCCGCTGCCTCTTGTAGCGGTGTCGAGTCGAGGCGCGCGTTCTCGTACGCGTCGATCAGTCCGGACTGCGTGCGAATGGCACCGAACGCCAGCGGATCCGTTCCATCGTCAAGCAGTTGCGCTGCCAGCGACAGGTTGAAGACGTTACGCAACAGTTGGGCGAGTTGCGGCTGCGCTGATGCAAGAAGGGCACCGAGTTGCGGGGACAAGGCGCCTGCCATCGAAAGGTCAGCTTCGCTCAGCTGCGGAACGAGAAAGTGACGCACCGACTGCAGCCCGTCTTCGGCGAACTGTGCATTAGCCGGTACGCCAGCGAACGCCAGCCGGAAGCGCTGCCCGTTTTTCAGATCAAAGGTGCGGATGGATGCGACGACAGTCCAGTCGGCAGCAAGGCGCTGGCGCACATCCTCGATCAGTGCGGCAAATACGGCCTCCGAAGGCCCGCCTCTTGCCGCATCAAGTGCGTCGATGATCAGAATCTTTCGGCCGACGCCTGGCACCGCCGCGAGCGTCTCAACGACCGGACGGGTAAGGCCGAGCTCAGAAGCGAGATCTGCCGCAATCGCGACACCAGGAAAGCGGTCGACCGACAGGAAAACAACCATGTCGCCGGCGGCCGCCATCGCCAAGGCGACGTGGACGAGTGCGCCGGTTTTCCCTGCACCCGGCTCGCCGACCACGAGCAGGGAGCCATCACGAATCGCGTCAACCAGCGGAATGTCACTTTCCCGCGCAATGGGCACAGCTTTGCCGAGCGGCAGGCGAGTGTGGATTGCGAGGCGGGCGAGCTCGCTGTCCGTCACGATGCGCAATCTGGCGATGTCTGCGTCGAACTCCCCAGCGCTGACATCCTGATGACCCCGTCGGCGTAGCTCCCGCAGCAAGCCCTCGCGATTGGCGGGTGCGCCGTTACCGATGAGGCTGCGCATTATCGCCTTGAGGGCGCGAAGCGGCGCATTGCCTGTAGCTTCGTTTCCAAACAGACGACGACCGAGCAGCCGGGAAGCTTCGCGCCAGTCGCTGCCGTCTTCGTCCATGGTGAAGCGGGCGACGTGGAAAAGGCGAACCGTGTCGACCAGATCCGCTTCGTCGGGGGCGGTGCCGCGACGGGCGGTCCACGCAGGACTGGCGATTGTGCTGAATGCGTTAAGCGCGCTGCGCTCGGCCTGATTGCGCTGTGAGCGCGTCACCGCCCATGTCCCGCCGAGATCAAATGCGCGACAGCCTGACTCAAGGGAATCGAGGGTTTGGGGTGCCTCGCGTACCGCGAGCAGTGCCGCGTTGCGGCTACGGTCTGGAATACTGCCCGCCGCCTTTGCATCGGAAGCCCAGTGCACCAGCTGCACGATCGTCTTCCCCAGTGGCGAATCGGCTGCTTGACTCAGGCTGGCGCTGGTTTTGGACTGGATGTGAAGCGCCCCACCATCCGCCTGCGACACCTCAATATCGTCGAGACCGTCCCCGGTCTCAAGGCGGATGGCCAACGGCAACACCTCATTATTCAGGCCGAAGCGACCACCAACTGGCAACTGCACGAGAATGTGCACCGCAAACCATGTTGCGACAGCCGCCTGAAAATCCATGCCAGCTTCGGTGGCGCGTCCGCCGGCCGCCATTCGTCGGGGTGACGCAGATGATACTCGATCCGTAGTCATGGCGCGCCAGGATAGGAAAGCGTATGAGGATTGTGCGCTTGAAATATAACACATTTACTGGGTATTATATTTCTATACACAGTTGATGAGTGCGAAAATGGCGTGGATTGAGTTTGGTCGTCGCCTGAGCGCGGCGCGGCAGGCGGCGGGCATTGCGAATCAGGCCGAACTGGCTGCGCTGCTCGGGGTCCGGCAGCAGACCGTCAGTCGGTGGGAGCAAGGATTATCGCGGCCACGGGCAGCACAGATACCTGCGATCGCGACGCTGTTGCGATGTGACATGGGCGAACTTCTTCAGGCGGCGGGTCATGTGCCCGCGTCCGAACCGCAAGCAACGTTTGACCAGCCGTGGCCAATCGACGCCCTCAGCCCGGGTTCATTCGAACGCTTCTGCACCTACTTTCTCGCAGACCTCTACAGCGATGCGACCGTACATCGGCATGGTGATCAGGGGCACAAGCAGGACGGGCTGGATGTCGAGGTCATCTTTCCCGACCGACGCATTTACACCTTCCAGTGCAAACGGCATGCAGCGTTCGGCCCCGCGAAGGTTGACAGCGCAGTCAAGGCGCACACGAGAGAGGCCGAAAGGAAGGTCATCCTGCTGAGCAGTGTGGCGAGCACGCAGGCCCGCGACGCAATGAGGAAACACCACGGCTGGGAGCTTTGGGACCGGGAAGACATCTCGCGTGTGATAAGACAGGAACTGCCCAAGGCCAGACAGCGACGTCTTGTTGATGTGTTCTTTGCCGGACAGCACCGTGCGCTGATCGGAGAGCTTGATGCCTCACCCTGGTACACCCCGGATGCATTCTTTGCTTCGGCGCCGCAGATCAGTCGGGCATTCTCGCATTCATGGGAGCTAGTTGGCAGAGACGCCGAACTGGAAGAGCTGTTTGAATTTGCAGGAAACGGCAGTCTGCCAGTGGCGTTACTCATTGCAAACGGTGGAGCGGGAAAATCGCGCCTGCTCAAGGCACTCGCGGACCGGATAGCGAACGCCCACCGGCCGTTAGACGTGTACTTCCTGTCGCGCGACGCGCTTACTACGAGAAGCCTTGAGGAACTCGGGGCGAGGCCGAAACTGCTTGTCTGTGACGATGCCCACGACCGCGACGATCTGGCCATGCTGTTCGATTACGTCGCCGATCCATCAAGGCAGGCGCGCCTGATCGTCTCATTGCGGCACTACGGGTTGGAACGGGTGAAGCGTTACGCACGTGCACTGTCTGGCAGTGAAATGCGTTGCGTGTCCTTGCCAAGGATGTCCCAGTCGGATAGCGAAGCGCTTGCGTGTCAGGCACTCAATCGGTTCGGCGGGCCTGAGGCTCAGGCTGGCCGTCTGGCGGCTCTCACCCGCGATTGCCCGTTGGCGACTGTCATAGGCGCGGAGGTGATTTCAACGAGTAAAGCGCTCCCCCCCGAGTTTCTATTCAGCGAGGAGAACTTCCGCGGTGAACTGCTGAGCCGTCTTGTCCAGGGCATCGTCGAAGGTGTTAGCAGTGGCATGAATGCGGATGCGGTACGCGTGACGCTTGCTGCAATCTCGCTGCTGCAGCCGATCAGGGGTGAAGATTCCGCGCTCACGGAAGCGCTCGCGCGGATCGCCGGGTTAAAGTCTTATGAAGTCGCCCATATCACCCGGCGGTTAACCGATGCGGGTGTCCTGTTCGAACGGGGTTTTTCGAGGCGGATCGCGCCAGACCTGCTCGCTGATTTCATCACGGAACAGGAATGCATCAGTCACTCGGGGCAGTCTACTGGGTTCGCGGAAAGTGTTTTTGACGCGGTACCGGGCGCGTATGTCGAGCACATTCTCTCAAACCTCGGGCGCCTCGACTGGATCAAGTCGAACGGCGACACACGCCAGAGCCGGTTGCTGGACGCCCTTTGGCAGCGGGTCTTCAGTAACTATGGCGGCAACCCTGCCTACATGCGAGCAGCGGTATCGGTTGCCTTCTATCAGCCCAACCAGGCATTGGACTTTGCTGTTCGGCTCATTCGCTCCGGCGAAGAGCAGGAGAGCGCGGCCAGAATCATCCGCAATGCGGCTTACACCTATGACTGTTTGCCAAGGGCGTGCCAGCTACTGTGGGAGATGGGGCAGCATGATCAAAGGGCGCTTGGTTCAAACCCCTCTCATCCGATTCGAATTCTTGCCGAACTGGCGGCGCCAGAACCCAATAAGCCCATTGCCTACATCGAACGCGTCGTTGATTTCGCGTTGTCACTCCTTCCGGCCGATGGCAGTTGGACGTCCCCATACACACCGCTTGATATTCTGGTTAGTGCTCTGGCGACCGAGGGACACACAACCACGTCGACTCATCGTGAAATGAGAATGAGTGCGTTCATCGTATCTGGCGAGCACATGAAGTGCCTCCGCAAAAAGATTGTTAGCGCTTGCATTGAACTGCTTTCGAGTCCTCAGGCGTCGCGTGGGTATCGGGCTGCTGGGGTGCTGGAAAGCGCGCTTCGCTTCCCGATGGGTTTGTTCAATATGTCTGTCTCGACGGAAGGTCGAGACCAGTGGATCGAAGAGTTCTGCTGGACATTAAACGAAATCGATGCCCACCTTGAAAAGAGGGAACTGTCGCCAGTCGTATTCAATCGAGTGGCGCATGCAGTCTCCTGGCACGCGAAATATTTCGACGGCGCTACGAATGAACTGGCACGGCGTGTGATGGCAAGAGCCGGCGAAGATCTAAGCTCCAGAACGATCAACATTCTCATGGGCGGATGGGGGCGGGTCATCGGTGAGGTGGGAGACGAGTATTCGATAGATAAGCGGGAACAGGTCCTCAACGACTTGATGGAAGATATCCTTGCCGCGTTTCCTGAGCCGACAGATCTGTGGGCGTTCCTCGACGCCCGGCTCTGCGAGATTGCGGATGCCGAGGCCGATCCGGCGAGTGCTCCTTTCGCGCTCGTCAGTCATATCATCCGTGCTTCCACCGGCTTAGCAAAAACCATAATCGAAGACCTGGATGTCGGAGAGGCTTCGTCTGTCAGCCGCTTTGCAGGAGTCGCACTCGCGAAACTGCTCCACGACGACCCGGTCTATGCGGAAGGTGTCGTCCTATCCTACCTTGACGCTACCGATACAACCCGTGTATTGGCCTTGTCCGAAGCATATGGCCAGTACCGGCCGCGCGACAGATACTCTGACACCGATGTCCGTGCGCTTCGGCGAATAGTCACCTGTGATTCCCGAGACATTCTTCTGCAAGGTGCGCAGATCGTAGGACTGGTCGCCTCGGTCGACCATGAGTTTGCAATCGAACTTCTTTGCGCTGCGAACTTGTCCATAGATTCCGACGTCGCAGATAGTTTTCTGATGTGGTTGTGCAACACTCGTGCGATTCCGTTTGAAACTCTTGTCGAAGCCCAGTTGCAAGCTATCCTTCACAAGCTTGTTCATCTGCAAACGCTCGAAAATTACTGGGTTCAGGAATTTCTGGGCAAGGCGGTCCGTAGCCACACGGAGCCGATGATCGAGTTCTTCAAGCTGCGGGTCGCTCACGTCCTGGACAGTGATGACTGGCACTACCGACCCATCCCGTATGGCCCGTTCAGGCACGGAACATTCGGTTTGATGGAACTGCCAGAATCAACAGTCTGGTTGAGCCATCTTTTCGAATGGGCACGCGCACGATCCGATGATGTTCTTTTCCGATATCAATTTTCTTACCTGATCCAGGGACTTTGTGCACCCTTCGACAACGATTTTTTCTCCTATCTAGAGAAATTTATCGATTCCGGAAAGGCGGGTGATTTTGAGCTTGTGATGACAGTTCTTCGCGAAGCGAATCACTCGTTCGTCTTCGATCAGGAGGCGTTCATTATCCGATTTCTTCGTCGAGCAAAGTCGTTTGGCGCCGAGATGCTGGAACGGGCGACAAACGCTCTTCATGCAAGCGCGACGAGTGGCGTCCGAACCGGTGTTCCAGGAAAGCCGTTTCCCCGGGATCTGGCATTGCGGGATGCCGCTGAAATCGTTCTGTCGAGAATAGGTCGCTTTGAGCCCGCGTATGAGCTGTATAACGCGCTGTTGCACGACGCGAATGCCGATATCGAACGTCAAGAGAAAATTGGACACGCAATGGATGAAGAAGATAAATAGGCCGCGTCATGTAAGTACATGGTGCCCAAAGCCGGCGCAAGCCAATCCTGCCATCCCTTGTTTTCCGTGCATTTTTTGTGGGCCGGAGTAAACGCCGTGCGCAGAGGTCCATGCATTCGCGTAAACGTCTGATCGTGCGCTGAAGAACGGCGTGCGTTGTCTTTGCGAAAACGATGCGAAGTGGGATTGCCATCATAGTCAACGCATTGCGCAGAACGACGCGGTACAAGATGCGTAACCGCGGCTCTATGAACTGCTGACCAGTGGCGAACCTGACGTGTCGAATGTGCGTACCGCGGCGCGTTTGGTGCGCACGGAAAGTGCGAACGGATCGTAGAGTAATTGCACTGAGCGATGCGTTTCGCGGGCCGTATAAAAACCAAGTCGAGTGCCCGGGCTGTCAACATTTTGCGCAGAGCAGACGAAGGTTTGCGTGCGTTGAGATTCAAGCGATGCGCTATCGCGTGAGTGTGCATCTCGCAGTTAGGTGCGGAGCAATTCAAGCGATTCCAGAGTAGAGAACTGGAATCCGCACGCGCACACGTGACGCGAGCGACACCAGAATCATGCGCCAAGGCGCGTCGGCAACGAACGCCAACCCGGCGTTCCTTGATCCGTTGGTTAAGCGTGTTGCGAGCGCACCACATGCCAAAAAAGTGTGCTGTTCTCCTACTTTCCTTTCTCTGCCGGGTTGTTCCAGCGTGAACAAGCCGTGCGCAAAAACCGTGTTGACGCATGCGCGGGACGTGCGCACGATAGTGTCACGGCAATGCGCAGTGGATGCGCAGGAGGGTAACGATGCCTGTTGCGAAGGTCTATACGAAGTCGCAATGGGAGGCGTTCGCCCGCGCGCTCGATGCACTTCCGGAGAAACCGGATACTGAACGCGGCGTCACGGTACGAGATGCAATGAAGGAGATGGGCGTACGTGTGCGGACGGCGCAGGCAAAGGGTTATACGCTGGAGCAGATCGCGGAGCAGGCTCAGCGGCAGGGCCTTGACATCACTGCCGGGACGATTCGCTACGCACTGCGCTCGACCGGGAAAGGCGGTGGTGCAGGTGGTGTTGTGCGGCCCGCGCCGGGCGCACGCGCGAGTGGTGCCGAGAAAGCGTCTACGGTGCAAACGCGCACGCAGAATGCGATGTCTCAGACAAAGCGTGTTCGTAAGGATGGGGGAAAGACGGAAGCCAGACCGCAATCCGGCCCGGTACAGGGCGCACTCGGATTTGCGATCCGGCCCGACACCGACGATCTGTAGAGGAGTCGCGATGGATACGACAGTCAATCCCATCTATCTTGTGGGCGGTGGCAAGGGCGGCGTTGGTAAGAGCCTTGTCGCACTCGCCCTGGTGGATCATCTGCAGCGGCGCGGCGTGAAGCCTGTGCTGGTTGAGAATGACACGTCAAACCCCGACGTGATGAAGGCGGTGCAGGGCGAAATTGATTGCGCGGCGTTCGATCTGGATGAGGCA
>Ga0153933_1000635_pt1 | contig 11909 bp, 9 predicted proteins | sample TSNJ017MetaG_FD_102275 | JGI IMG/M metagenome (GOLD analysis project Ga0153933, IMG submission 102275) | Attine ant fungus gardens microbial communities from New Jersey, USA - TSNJ017 MetaG | ecosystem: Host-associated > Fungi > Mycelium > Unclassified | place: USA: New Jersey, Wharton State...
CACGGGCAATCCCTTTTACGTCATAGTCGAGGGTGCCAAGCCGGTATTCGTCAGACCTGGTGATTTTGTGTTGTTGCCCCGCGGCAGCGAGCATGTGTTGTGCTCCTCCCCCGAGCTGCCTCCGATTCCGATGGCGGAGTTGATGAGCAACCGCGGAGTCCATCCGCAGATGAACACACCCCTCACTTTCACCGCTGGCGGCAATGGCGCCGTGACAGAGATGTACACCGCGATCATCGGCTTTCGCGAAGCGAGACGAAACCCGTTCCTGTCCGTGCTGCCACCGGTCATTCATGTCCACGCCGACGATCCCGCGGTACCGTCATGGCTCACCGCCACCATGCAGGCGTTCATCCAGGAGTCGATGAACTGCGAGCTCGGCTGGGCCATTGCGGCCGCCCGCCTCGCCGATGTCCTGATCGTGCACCTGCTGCGTGCCTACATCGCCAATGCGCATCAGTCGGATTTCGGCTGGCTTCGCGCCATGCGCGACGTGCATCTGGTGAAAGCAATGGCACTCATTCACCGCGATCCGAGCAAAGCGTGGACCGTCGACGATCTTGCTGCAGAAGCGGGCATGTCGCGATCCCGTTTCAGCGCGAGGTTTCTGGAGTTGGTGGGCGAGACGCCCATTGCGCATTTGACCTCTTACCGCATGTTCCTGGCAGCAGGAAAACTGACGCACGGTCACGCCAATCTCGCAGAGGTTGCGCAAAGCGTCGGCTATGCCTCCGACAAGGCATTTACACGAGCCTTTCGTCGTTGGTCGGGGATGCCCCCCAAGGCCTACGGGCGATCCACGCCTGACATTCGCGTAATCTGAGTGGGGAGGCATTTCGTTGCGAGGCCGCCCCGCTAACGAGGCGGCACGCCGATCGCGTGGAGGAAGCGATCGGCGCTCGATCCCTGATCGGGACGATAGTTAAGGCGCAGAGACAGTTCATTCGCGGCCGCTCGCACGCGCTCGACAAGCTCGTCCGGAATGCGGCGCTCGCGCTCCCCGCCATGTGGCACCGTGACCGTGACGACTGCGGCGATTCTGCCTTCCTCGTCCTTCACAGGGGCCGTCACCACCGAGATGTCGCGCTCAAAATAAGACTCACCAACCGCATATCCTCGCGTTAAATCGACGCGGATCAGTTCATAGAGTTCCGCGACGGTTCGCGGGGTACGTTCGGTAAACTGTTCAAGTTCGGGCTCGGGGTAAAGCCGCCCCAAGGCATCCATGTCAAGATCACTTAGCAGCACCCGCCCATGAATTGTGGCGTGTGCAGGCAACCTCGTGCCCACGTTGACACGAACCGTGCCGAACCCCGCTTCAAAGCATTGCGCCTTGGCAACGAACACGATGTCGCGCCCGTCCCGGATAACAATGTGACTGGTGAAGCCCGTTAAATCGCGCAAGCGCTCGAGAAGGGGAATCCCGAAATCAGTCAACTCGAGTGAGCTGAGATACTCAAATCCTAGCCTCAGGATCGCAACGCCCAGCTGATAATAACGTTCATTTTCCGCTCGCTCCAGGAAGCCTAATGACTCGAGCGTCTGAACCAGCCGAAAGACCGTTGTGCGAGGAATGCGAAGACGCCTGGCCAATTCCGCCGCGCTCAGAACGGGCTCGCGAGGCGAGAACTCCGCAAGGATTCGCAAGCCGCGTTCGAGTCCTGGCACAACATAAGCGCTATCGTTCATTGCCCTGGTCCGTGACGGCAAAGAGCGGCTTCCTAAGTCTCCATAGAAGCGGCACCGTGGCGGCGCCCACCAGAATCACCGCTGCGGGGTAGATAGCAACCCCCCACTGACTTTGATGAGCGAGCAGTTGCATGACGATGGGGGTCGTACCTCCGAACACTGCGGCACTAATGTTGTACACAGTCGATATGCCGGTCAGACGGATCTGCGCGGGGAAGCTAACCACCAATGGGCTATAAAGCATAATGAGCCCGGACAGAAATACACCTAGAAGACAGAACCAGATCGTTACCGTTTGCAGTTGTATAAACGCATAGAAGCAAAAGATCACCACGATCAGCGCCAGAAACGTACCCACGATCGCACGTTGCCAGCCCAACGCATCCACGACCAGACCGCCAGCAATACTGCTGAACAGCATCGTGATCTGCAGCCAGAACAATCCATTGCTCACAATACGTGGATCGAAATGCCTCCAGGTTTCAAGATAGACCGCAGGGAAGATATGAACGCCCGGAATAACGACGCCCGGCACGATGCTCAGTATCAGACACAATAACGTCTCGTGACGGTAGCGGCTGATGAGCATTTTCACGGGGTTACCGCCACCAAGCACCTTGCGCGCGCGCATCTCGCGGAACACGGGTGTCTCCGAGACGTACCTTCGGAGAAACGACGAGAGGAACCCGAAGCAACCACCAATCACGAATGGAACGCGCCATGCAAACGCGACGAACTGCTCATGACTGAAATGCATCAGCATCTCGCGAATGAGTCCCGACGCCAACACAAATCCCAGCACGACGCTGGAGCCAATTACCCCGAATGCAAGACCTAGCCTGCGCTGCGGAACGTGCTCCGATACGAAAACCATTGCCGTCGGCAGTTCGCCGCCAAGCGCCACGCCCTGAAATAACCGACAAATCAAAAGTGCTGCGGGCGCGAGAAATCCCACCCGATCGTATCCAGGTAACAGCCCGATCAGCATGGTCGGGAAGGCCATGATCAGAACGCTTAAGGCGAACATTCGCTTGCGCCCCAAGCGATCACCGAGACTCGAAAGGATGATGCCGCCGAATGGACGCGTGAAATAGCCGGCCGCGAATATCGTCAGCGTTTGCAGTTCTTTTATCCACGCTGGACTGCTGCCCGGAAAGAAGACCTGACTGATGAACGGACTCAAAAAAATGAAAATGGTGAACTCGTAATACTCGAGCATTCCTCCCATCGAAGAGAGTGCGAGTACCCGGTAATGCTCCAGCGTCAAGTGAACGCGAGTGTTTGCGGTCCCGTCTTCGGATGTGCCTTCGATGGCTTGCTGCGACAGATCGAACATTTATTCGGTTTCAATTGGAGCAGAACACGCGCTCATCAGGAGCTTTCATGCTTACGGCGACGAGCTTCATGGATCTGACTGGAGTTTGGCAAAACACCATCTTTCAGAAAGCGGCTCTTGAAGGCCTGCATGTGAGACGGCAGCGGATAGGCATCGTCCAGTTCACAACCGGACGCGAACAGGGCCTGGCTGAATCGGTCGTCATCGCGTCTCGCCTGTGCGCCTTCCAGTACCCGAGGCAACACCCCGGACGGCACCACTACAATGCCGTCTTTATCTGCGACGATCCAGTCGCCGGGGCGCACAAGGACGCCTCCGCACCGAATGTCCTGATCGACGTGCCAGGCGCGGACCAGACGAGAGAAAGACTTTGGCGAGCAGCCCGCTGCATGGATAGCCATGCCTTTTTCCTCTGCGGCGGCCGCATCGCGCACCGCTCCATCGACGATGATGACGTTTACTCCTCGATAAGCGAGGCGTGAATACATCATGTCCCCGATGACAGCGTTTTCCATCGAGCCCATCGCATCAATGACGAGCACTTCACCGGGTTCCATGCTGTCATACAGTGCACGGTTAACTGCGCCCGCCGGCGGTACTGGCACGTCTTCACGGTCCGGCAGGAATCTCAAGGTGCGTGCACGTCCCGCCACCGTCTTGCCGCAAGGCACGATAGGCCGCAATCCCCGCATCACGACACCCGTAATTCCCGCCTGATGCACGAGGTCGGCGGCATCGGACGAGGAAATCATTTCGAGCCGGGCTCGCAGGGCCTCGATCGGCTCGGATGTTGCTGTCATGGGTCTCGCCTTCTCGAATGCATCCGTTCAGATATGCCGCGTGGTGCCGCCCGACACTTCCAGACGTGCTCCGGTGATATAGCTCGACTGCGGGGACAGCAAGAACACAATCGCAGCAGCGGCCTCTTCGGGACGGCCGAATCGGGCCAGCGGTATCGCACGCTTGCCTGCCTCCTGGACTAACCATTGCTCGTACGACTGTCCCTCCAGCTTTTGCTTTTCATAGCGCCGCGCCCACTGACCACTGTCGATAGGCCCCATCTGCACGGAATTGACCCGAATGGCGGGCGCCATTGCCGAGGCGAGCGATTTGGCAAGATTCAACACCCCAGCGCGGGCCGCTGAACTGGTCATCAGGTGCGGTTCCGGCTGTGTGCTGACGGTCGAGTTGACACACACGATGCTGCCCGCTCCATTCGCCTTCAACGCGTCAGCAAAGACGCGGATAGGATGGATGTAACTGAAAAACTTCAAGCCCAGTTCTTCTTGCCAGTCACTAACGGTGTTAGTAAAAAAGTTGCCCTCTTTGGCTTGTCCCGCGTTGCAGACCAGACCGTCTACCCGGCCGAACGTCTGCAATGTGCGTTCCTTCAGATTTTCGACCTGCACCGCATCGAGCACATCACACTGGATCGCCAGACACCGGGTACTCTTAGACAACCAGGAAAACGCTTTCGCCAATCGTTCTTCGTCGCGCCCGCAAATCACCACGCGAGCGCCCTCATCGAGCAACTGACGCGCCGTTTCCAGTCCTATGCCGGAACTGCCGCCCGTCACTACGACGACACGGTCCGCTAATTTCATGTCCATGATTCTTGTCCTTCCGTTTGCAGAGCCACTACTGGACGCTCAGACTTCGAGTTCCTCAAGCACCCTGCCCTTTGTTTCAATGCTGAAAAAGTGAATCACGATAGCGCTGACGAGCGGAACCATAGCGAACGCAAAGAACGCAAGCTGCAGCCGATCTGCATCCATGAACGCACCAGTAGCGGCGGGCGCGACGATTGCCGCCACCTTCAGCCACGCGCTGCCGACTCCGCAACCCATTGCTCGAATACTGGTCGGATACAGTTCTGGCGTGTACACGTAAGCCGTCATGAAGCCAGACCCCATCAGGCCGAGCGACGCTCCACAAAGACTGGCGACGAGATAGATTGAATGCGCGTGGAATATGCCTGCCATCGCAAGCGCCACCGCGCAAAGCAAAAACGAAACGTTGATCACCGGCTTGCGGCCTACAACGTCAACCAGCAACGCGCTACACAGTGCTCCGGCAACCGTGAAAACCGACGTTGCCACCGTGAGATTCAACGCGAGTTGCAGCGGCGCGTGGTACACGCTGCGAAAGATGGTCGGAAGCCAGGTCGCGAGACCGTATTGAAGGACGCCCGATGTGATCCATAGCAGTGCGACAGAAATCGTTCGCCCCAGATACAGCCGGCCAAACAACTCCCGTATGCGACGCTTTGGATGCCGGGCCAGGAGCGCATCCCAGTCTTTGCCTCCAGTCTGTTCAGGCGTGAGAGATGGCACGCCACCTTTGACCGAGTTTTCGAACGCGGCTACGGCAAGATCCGCATCATGCAGGCGACCGCGCTCAGCCAGCCATCGCGGCGACTCCGGAACAAGCCTTCTTAGCGAGAAGAGCAAAATCAGCGGGACGCCCCCGAGGAAATACATTGCCTGCCAGCCGAGGCGCGGCACAATCCACGCACCGATTGCATTGGACACCAGCAATCCGATCGGAAAGACGATTTCGTAAAAGAGAACGAAACGACCCCTGCCCTCAGCCTTCGTAATCTCGTTAATGTAAGTCGCAGCTACGGGCAGCTCGCCGCCCAGTCCCAGTCCCTGGATAATCCTGAAGATCAGGAACGCGGTATAGGTTGGAGCGAGTCCACAGAAGATGCTCGAAAGGCCAATGAGACCCGCGCTCCACGCGATGCCCTTCACTCTGCCGAACTGCTGTGCAAGCATAGGGAAAAGCAACGCGCCGACTAACTGTCCCACCGCACCCGCTGCAATCAACAGTCCAACCTGCCCGTGGCTCAAGCCCCACTTCTGGACCAGCACAGGCAATGTCGCTGCTATCGCAATGACATCGAAGCCATCGAAGAAGGTGGCGGTTCCTATTAACAGACGCGCACGCACTAACATGCTGCTACGCGGCAGACGTTCAATCCTCGCGACGATCGAACCTGCCGTGGTTCGACTACCCTGTATCACTGCGTCGGGCGAAACCGTTTCACCGTTTGCTACGTCCATGCCTGTTCTCCCCGAGGCGCGTTAGGCCAATGGCTTTGAGTCGTCCTGAAGCAGCTCCGCCGTGACGCTCTTGTTCTGTTGCATCCACCTTTTTGCCAACTTGAGATCTCTGGCACTGTTGATCGCGATCACGCCTCGCAGCGTCGCGCCGTCGAGGAAGAACAACGACGCGCGTCGTGAGTCGAGACTGCCACGCACGATAGGCGTTACGTGTGGCGGCACGTCCCCGAGTATCTGCAGATTGACGTCGTACTGATCCGACCAGAACCAGGGGATTTCTTCGTACGCGCTCTCAAGGCCAAGTGCAGCTTTCGCGGTGGAAATAGCCTGGTTTTGGGCATTTGCCCACGATTCCAGTCGAATCCGTCGCTTGAGCCACGCGTTCGGGTGGTTAGCAACGTCGCCACAAGCAAAAATCGCCGGATCGTCGGTCTCACCAATGGCACTGACCACGATGCCGTTGTCCACGGCTAGACCTGCGGACTCGGCCAACTCCGTGCTTGGGTTGAGTCCGATGCCTGCCACAGCCAGGTCTGCTTTCAAAACCGAGCCATCGGCGAAGGTGGCAAGCACACCCGTTGCGGAATCAGGATCGTCCGTCAACGATGTGAGTACGCAATCAAGCCGGATATCGACGCCTTCCGTACGATGCAATTGCGCGAGGAAATCGGACATGCCTGGGGGCACCGAGCGGCCGCACAATCTTGAAGTGCCTTCCACCACCGTCACGCGACAGCCCAGCTTGCGTGCGGTCGCCGCCACTTCAAGGCCGATCCATCCTCCGCCAATCACGACTACGTGACGACTCTCTCTTAGCTGTGCACCGAGTTTCGCCGCATCATCCAAGGTGCGCAGATAAGCCACCCTCGCGGTTCGATCGATCGCATCGGGCAATTTCCGCGCGGTGCCCCCCGTGGCGATAACCAGGCGGTCATATTTCGCCGCGCGTCCACTCGCTGTGTGCAAAACGCGTCGCTCGCGATCAATCGACGTCGCGCGCTCCGGCTGCCACGTCTCGACATTCAGCGCAACAAACTCGTCGGGCTTCACCAGGTGAACCGACTCCGGTAACGCTTCACCCGACAGAACCGTCTTGGACAAAGGCGGTCTCTCGTAGGGCGGATGAACCTCATCTGCGATCATGATCAGCCGGCCGGCAAAGCCTTCCTTGCGCAGCGTCTTAAGGACCCAGCCCGCCGCCTGGCCGCCGCCGACTACCGCGATGGTCTGGATCGAAGGCGCCGCGCTTCCCGTCGAAGCGTTAGTCATTGCTGCGCTCAGTCATAAAGCGGCCATCGGGCGCCTTGGCGCTTTTTTGCCGGCGCGTATTGCCATCCAGCCCACCATCAATGGCCCACTCCGCAAACATAGTCGGCCCAGGCGTGAACTCACGCGGCTGCCACTTCTCAGTCAGCATGTCTTCGTCCGCGTAGTATTCGATCAGGCCGCCTGCCGGATTCTGGAAGTACCAGAAGTACGCAGAAGAAATTGGATGGCGTCCCGGTCCCAGCTTCGTCTCCCAGCCGCAGCGGCTGATGTGCAGGCCGCCGCCGAACACCTCATGGATGTCGCGCACCGTGAACGCCACATGGTTCAGCCCCGGCTTGCCCTCTGGCAACTGCAGCATGAACAGATCGTGATGGCCTCCGTGAGGCGCGCAGCGCATGAACGTGCCCCGTTGCGGATAACGGTCCGAGACTTCGAAGCCCAGCAGTTCGTGATAGAACTTCTCCTGCTCCGCCAATCGCGTCGTAAAGAGGACGACGTGCCCCACTTCCACCGGTTGCGCCCGTTCATAAATCGGACCGGGCTCATCGATGCGCATGGCTCGACCCCAGGGGTTCGACGGCGCACCCTTGATGTCAAGTTCACGCTTGCGGGTCATTTCGATCCGGATTGCCATGCCTGTCGGGTCGATGCAACCCACGGCGTCGTCCGTTTCGAAGTGGCTCGGCTGGCCTGCGAAGCGACCACGCAACGCATCGAGTTCCTCGCGGGTGGCCACGCCCCACGTCACCTCGCGCAGCGTCGGGCCGCTCTCAAATGCAGGCGGCAGCGAAGGATCATCCATAAGTGCTGCGACAATCGTTGCGCCGTTCAATGTTTCGAAGTGAATACGCTCCGCGTCTGCCGAGACTTCTTTTAGCCCCCAGTCCGCAAAAAACCGCCGGCAGGTTTCCAGATCCTCCACGCCGTACGTAATCTGCTCAATCCCTAAAATTGTCATGTCGCTTCTCCAGCCTCAATTCTCAATTGGCCCACGGCAGCGGCGCTGCGTTCAAGCCCCAGTAGAGACTTTTCTGTTGCATGTATTCGCGAATCCCGAGATAGCCCTTCTCCCGGCCCGTGCCACTTTCCTTCCAGCCGCCAAACGGCGTGGAGATCGAAAACTGCTTGTACGTATTGATCCAGACCGTGCCGGTTTCCAGAGCACGTGCCACGCGCCAGGCCCGTTTGTAATCGCGCGTCCAGATCCCCGCTGCCAGCCCGAACACGCTGTCGTTCGCATCCGCCAGCAGCGACGCCTCATCGTCGAACGGGATCACCACCAGCACTGGGCCGAAAATCTCTTCCTGGCAGATCCGCGCACTGTTGGATAATCCATCCAGAATGGTCGGCAGATAGAAAAAGCCTTGCTCGCGTCCATCGCCCTCCGGGCGCGTTCCGCCAAACAATACGCGCGCGCCTTCCTCGATGCCCAGCGCGACGTAACGTTCCACTGAAGCCCGATGCTGACTACTGATTAGTGGTCCCATCTGTGTCTGTTCGAGCGACGGATCACCGACCCGTAGTGTCTGAGCACCCGCCACAAGGCGTCGCAGAAAAGCGTCGTAAATCGACCGCTGAACGAAGAGTCTTGATCCGGCGATGCAGGACTCTCCAGATGAACTGAAAATACCGTAAAGGACGCCATTCACGGCGTGATCGAGATCCGCGTCCTCGAAGACGATAGTCGGTGACTTTCCGCCCAGTTCAAGCGACACCGGCATCAACTTTTCCGCGGCAATCCGGGCTATTCCTCTTCCGACTTCAGTACCGCCCGTGAAGGCAATCTTCCTGACGCCCGGATGGCGTACGATTACATCGCCGACAAGCGAGCCCTTGCCCGGCAAGACGCTGACGATCCCCTTCGGCACACCTGCCTCTTCGAGGATGCGGGCCAGCGCGAGCGATGCCAGTGGTGTGATCTCTGCCGGCTTCAACACGATCGCGTTCCCACCGGCAAGCGCGGGTGCAATCTTCTGCGCGTCGGATGCGATGGGCGAATTCCAAGGTGTGATCGCACCCACGACGCCGAGCGGCTCATAGATGCTCATCGTCAGATAGTCGCCGCGCGGCGGTGTCAGTGACTCTTCCAATGTCTCCAGACAGGCGGCGAAATAACGAAACGTACTGGCGGCACTTGAAACCAGGGCTCGCGTTTCGCTGATTGGCTTGCCGTTGTCACGTCGCTGAACTTGCGCCAGCCACTCATGGCGTTCGCGGATAAGGTCGCTCACCCGATGCAGCACCGCCGCGCGCTGATGCGGCTTGAGGCCCGACCAGTCATCACGACGCCAGGCGGCATCCGCAACTTCGACGGCCTCGCGAGCGTCGTCAGCATCAGCCGCCGCGATCTCGGCATTCACCGATTGATCCGCTGGGTAAATGCTCGTATAAGGGATGCCTTTCCCGCGCCGCCACTCGCCTCCGACGAAGATGTGGCCCGCAGCAAAATCACTTAGATCAACAGAGTTCATATGTATCGATCAGATAACGCAATGTCCCGCGCGGTTACGCAACGCGCGAATTGCGCTGAAGGCAGTCAAGGCTGACGTCTTCGGGTTATCAGCGAGTGGCTTTCCTGACATTTCAACCTTCATCTCACCGAAGGCACCGCTCGCCACAATGAAATGCACGTTACGGGACACGTTGGGGTCGGCATAGAGCCGTACCGCCGTGTCGTCCAGGCCGAGTCCAGCAAGGGCGATCGTCGCCGCAACGTTCGCGTTCTTCGGATAAAGCCTCGCCGCCTCACGCGCGCTGCCTTCAAAGATCAGCCGTTCTTCCGTCAACTCGCCAAGTTGGCAGACGTCCTCCGCAGGCGTGCCGGCCCACGCACCGGGCGGCTTTCGTCCGGTATAGATGACCTGTTCGAGCCCGCCCATTCTTGCCGCGGCGATGGCATCGATTCCTCCAATCGCCCCCGCAAGCAAGGTCAGCGTCGCATTGCCCTCGAGCGCGGCCACCGACAAGGATTCCAGCAAACCTGTGTCGGTCAGCGCGCCAATCGAGGCGACGGCGCAATCGATTCCCGACTTGAGGATCATCCCCACATGTTCGACTAGCGCAGCGTGTCCCGCGCACTCGAGAACGAAATCCGGCCGACGCGGCAAGGCGTGAAATCGGGAGACCACGTTTACATCTTCCGCGACGGCTGATCGCACCGCGTTCACCTGACCCGGTGGCACGATGACGTGCGCGATCCTGAGCGCAACATCGTGCTTCGTCGCAGCGTAGACGGTGGACCCGATCGCGCCAAATCCGATCAACGCGATCTCAATGGGGCGACCCGTGGCATCAGGCATGGGTCGCCTCTTTCTTTTCGTCCTTCTTCACGGCCGGCCCCGTGAAAGCAGAAGCGAAGTCGCCGATAGCGATCATGTCCAGTTCGACCATCACAGGTCCGCGCTTGCCCAGTGCTTCGGTCAGCACCTGCTCCACATTTTCAAGTGTCTCCAGCCGGTAGTGCGTGACGCCCATGCTTTCGCAGAACTTCGCAAAATCTGGCTGACGCAGGTCCACGAAGTAGTTGCGGCCTTCATACTGCGCGTTCTGGATGTTGCGGATCACGCCGTAGCGCTGGTCGTTCATCAGCACAATCAGCATGTCCGCTTCTTCCTGCGCGGCCGTCGCCAGCTCTCCGACGTTCAGCATGAGGCCGCCGTCGCCTACCAGACAGACGGTTTTACCTTCGGTGCGTGCCAGCGCCGCGCCAATAGCCATCTGCAACCCCTGGCCAATGCCACCGTTCAGCGCGTGCACGGTCGAGTGCGGTGTGAACACTTTCAGCAGGCGGTTACCCCAGGTCGCATTCGAGATCGTGACGTCGCGCACCCAGTTGTAGTCACGGCCAACCGTGCTCTGCAATGCCTCGATCAGCTTGCGGTATGGCCCCGTCGCTTTTGCCACACCACTCTCGGCCGCCTCGTGTGCGGCTTTCAGATCCGCCGCGAAGGTGGGGTCCACCTGGATGCGTCCTTCCAGCAGCGTCGCCAGTTCTTCGAGTACCGCGCTGGCATCTCCGTGTACAAACAACTGGTTTGGATAGCTACGGTTGTCGGCCAGCGCATCGACGTCGACGCGATACAGCGGCTTCGGCAGCTGCAGCTTGAACTTCATCGTTTCGTTGCCGCGCAAACGCGATCCCACCACGACCACCGCATCACATGTGGCGTAAAACTGCTCCACGGCCGGCTGCGAATTGAAACCGCCCAGGAGCCCCGGCAAATCTTCCGGCACGACGCCACGGCCATGAACACTCGTCACCACGCCGATACCCATCGCCATCAACCGCTTCACCGCGTTGCCCGCGTGGCGCGCGCCGCCGCCCAGCCACAACAGCGGTCGCTTCGCCTGAACCAGCGCATCGGCCAGAGCCTTCACCCGTGCGCTATCGTGCGTTTGCACGTCCACATGCGGGGCACCGAGATCAACGGGCCACTCGACGAGCGCGCTCTGGATGTCAATGGGAATCTCCACGCTAACCGGCCCACGTGGTGCAGTCAGCGCGACCCGAACGGCTTCGCGCACCGTCGCTAGCGCGGTGTCGGCCGAGC
>Ga0153933_1000636_pt1 | contig 11899 bp, 12 predicted proteins | sample TSNJ017MetaG_FD_102275 | JGI IMG/M metagenome (GOLD analysis project Ga0153933, IMG submission 102275) | Attine ant fungus gardens microbial communities from New Jersey, USA - TSNJ017 MetaG | ecosystem: Host-associated > Fungi > Mycelium > Unclassified | place: USA: New Jersey, Wharton State...
ATGTCTCCGGAGTTTGTGCTCTGCGCAAAGCCGGTTGCGGCTGTGCAGACCAGGACAAGTGGCAAAATCCAACGCATTGCATCTTTCATCACATAACCTCTCAAGGTATTCCGTGTGCTCAAAATCTTTCTTTCTAATCGTTAGTAATATTCGGTGTTCACGCGGGGATGGCCGTCGCCAACTGCGATGGGAGTCGGATTTTCGCAGCGAGTTCTCTCTTTTAGCACGGAAACTAGTGCTCGACGCCTCATAGGCAATCGCTTGCCTTGAAGGTCAAGCACACGCAACAATGGTCCGCGCAGCCGATTAAAACGCCTGGAGAAGGCAATGTCAAGAAAGATTTTAACTATTTATTAGTAAGTTTTTTGAAGTGGTGAATTTGTCTGCGAAGTGCGTCTGGTAACTGGCTGATCGGGCATGAGCAGTAGATCTTTTGCCCGCGACGGAGCACCATTCACGTCTCTGCTGGATGAGCGGGACGAAAAAGCGTGCTTCCATATGACACTATGCGACGCGGAGTGATTCTCCAATTGGAGAATCTGGGCTCTGAATCCTGCACGCTGCGAGTCCACGACCTCTACACCGGCGGCGCCGTAACGCAACTCCTTCAACCAGGCCAAGTATTCGATCAATTCTGGCCGCTCAATACCTTTTTCGGATGGTACAACCTAGTCGTCACAGTCGAATCCGATCCCGCTTTCCGTCAATAGTTCGCAGGCCATCTCGAAAATGGGGAAAGCAGCAGGACAGATCCCGCCATCGGCGCTACCGCAAAACACTTGAGGATTGGTAAACGATTAGTTTAATTTTTACCTCTTGCACCGCCAGCGTGGGCGCTGGCCGAATATCGGCTCAATCGCCGATATTCCACCAAATAGGGGACTCATGGCCCCGCTCGCTGGAGGCGATATGCCCAGTGATGACGACTCAAGCGTCAATGATGAACTCGAGCTATATGCCGATACAAACGGAAATGTGATCACGGCATCAGCTTCCGGCGCCTGTACGGACGCCATGGGAGTGGAGGTACTTACTATCTTAGGCGCCGCCCCAAATGCCGTTCTCTCCACATATACGGATTCGAACGAAAAGAGCCAACCTGTCATGGTTAGTTACGTGAGCTACACATCCAAATCGCATTCGGCGTGAGCGATGTTTCGGAATACATCAATCGAGTATCACCTTTGGCGACTTCGATTGTGTATTCCGGGCGTGGCAACCAAATGACATTCACATAGAAAACAATACTAGAACCCATCTAGTCAATTCGCGTGCGGTTACCGGACGCGGCGCAGGCATCAAGTTGCCAACCGGCGGGACCGTCCCATCTACATATTCAGGTGGTGGCAATGGAATCGAAGCTGACGGAACAACGGCCGGGCTGAAGCGAAGACGTCAGATGGCGCAACAGCCATACAAGTTCCGGGGCCGGCGGCACCAATTCAACAATGAACACAACAGATGCTCTTGGGAGTACCTCTAGATTGAGATTCTTGATCAGTTATGGCACCTACCCCGGGGTGCTTCGACGAGATCACCTCCCCGCTATACAGCGGCGGCCCGAGGACCGAAAATAACCGCTGAGACACATCGGTGCCTCCGTGAACCATTCATTACCAGCAAAGCAAATATCGACATCGGCTTTGGCATGGGTGGTTCAGAGCTCGTCGACAAAATGGGGAGGCGTAACTCAATTCGAATCAGCATGCATTTTAGTGCCTCGGGGACGGCTATTTCTATCTTCTTATGAAACGTAAGTTAATATCACTTTCGGCGACTTTTCGTGGCCCACAGTTCAGTTTTCGATAGACACAGATACGCAACTAATCGCGGCAACCATATGGATGGAGTGGCCGGCCCTTCCTCGGGGCCATGGGGCACCCTGCTTTCTGATTTGAGAACATTTTATCAAGCAGGGATATGACGAAGCCTCAATAGGTTTGTGCAGAATTTCTGGCCGCGTGGTGAGACCATTACGGTCCCGAATCATCTGATAATGAAGTCGGAGGCGCGATGATGGAAGGTATAGGCGGCAGACTCCGTGCAGTAAGAGAAAAATGGGGTCTCACTTTGCGGGAAGTGGAGGAGCGCAGCGCTCGCGTCGCGCAGCAGTTGGGCGATCAATCCTATAAGATCTCGGCGAGCTGGCTTAACCGTGTCGAGTGTGAGGACCGTATCTTATCGAGTGCTAAGTTAATCGTTCTCGGTGTGATCTACAGTCTTTCGGCCGAGGACTTGCTCTCCTTGCATCAGCAGGCGCCGAAGGATGAACTACCATATGAACAAATATCCGAGCCGAATACCACACTCTTGCTAAACAGAGGACCTCTGGAGAGTTACGTCCGGCGTATATTGCCCGACAGGATCGTTGACGAGCCGGTGCCGGAACAGACCACCCTTCTTCCGCCGGAGGAATATCTGCCCGCCCACTATCGTCGGGGTGTATTTGGAAGGCAAGATAAGACTATGGAGCCGATGATAAAAGCAGGAACATTTGTGCTTATCAACACCCAGAAAAGAGTCATAGCCCATCGTAGAGAGTGGGTCAATGAATTTGACCGTCCTCTCTATTTCTTATATACCCGCACGGGTTATGTTTGCGGGTGGTGCGAGCTTGATCGGTTCGGGAGCTGGTTGACGCTCGTTCCTCATTATGCGTCCTACCTCCCGACCAGGCGCTGGAAGTACCGGCTGGAAATCGAAGTTGTCGGCAGGGTTGCAGCCATGCTTCAGCGATTTGAGCAAACGTCTGCGCAATAAGACACGGTATTACCGCTGAAATTTAGAGCGCCCGCTGTAGCTCTGTGAGCATGGCCATGTTGCTCTGCTCGTAGAGCGATAAGACTCTGCACGTCATCAGGTAATAGGTAGCGATAGCGCGCTGAGCATACATCGGGATGAAAGCGTCCAACTTACCGGTTTTCTCTGCCATCTTTAACCGTTTGATGTGCCCCTCAATCTCCCTGGAGCTGAGGCGCAGCTGTTCTGTGACTGAGACGGCCTCCGGGTACCATTGCTGGACATAAAAGGCCAAATCGATCAATACCGAGCAATTCTGCTCAAGTGCTTCCAGTCCTTGCCATCCCCCGATGCGTTGCCAGATGTCAGACGGTTCAAGGAGTGCACTTGCTTCATCGTGCCGTGGATCTCCCGACGGCTCGACAATATCCAGCGCGATCTCCTCCAGAGAGGAGCGGTCGAAGTGTCTGAGGCGCGTCAACAGATTTTCCCAGCTGGTGTGGGAAGTCGTACGCGCCCGATGAAGGGAATAGCCTCCGATTGCCACAGCCAACATGACAAAAACCGCAATGAGTACGAAGAACAAGGGCTGATGCTCGCTCACCTTTATCTCCTGCCACGAATTCTCTGCAAATCATATTCGACTCTTGCCTGCAATTTGGATAGTTCATCGCGCAGTTCGAGCGACATTTCTCGCGATTCTCGCGCAGGCTTTGAAAGCACCGTGGCCCAGTAGGCGAGGCAACACAAATAGACGGTCATGCGTAAGCGTGAAAGGATCTGGTAAGCCTGTAGGTTCGGATCTAGCCCAAAATAACTGTTTCCAGCCTCGATAATTACCCCGAAAAGCGAGTATGCGCCGAGCCCCTGCGAGATTCTCGCGACGTCGGCCTTCCAGGGGAGTCCGACCTTCACCGATAGGGCGACCATTCCGACGAATAATTCCGTCATGCAAACGGAAGAAAAGAGATTTCCTTTGATCACGGCAGCCTGCATCCATAAGCGCGTATGGGGTCTGGCCAGCATCGCGAAGGCCGCGGCAACAGCCAGGCTAGATGACAGTAGCCACAAGAATGCTTTCCGAACATCTGGCGCCCAAATCCCGAGAGGGCGAAAGATTTTGGAATACATTTCATACACGATCGCGAATTGTAAGAGCGTATCCAAAATGGCAAGATCCCAATATGTGTAGTAATAGAGCGCTCTTCCCCCAAGGCGCGACACGATAAACAATACGACCGTCCTCGCCAAGTTTGCCGTGATCCATGTGGTAAATACCGGAAATTCTTTCGCGCGGCGGCGGACCCAGAGCACAATGAAAAGAACGAAGTGCCCGAGAAAGCCGGCCGTCCAGTACAGCAAATCAACACGAGCCAGATGCATATCGATCCTCCGCCCGTAACGGCCGATGAAGCTCATTCTTTATAGATCATTAGATCAAACCCAAAATCGTGAGAATCGTTTGAACAACATCCGGTGAAGTCGGTTCTGGGTCGGTTCCCGAGACCACTTGAGAACCTCTCGCGTTGGTCGATGACGTGGAACTCGTTGATGACGAGTCCGACGCGGAAGCTCGATCTGCGGGTACTGCAAACAACAATCCTGCAGCGATGAAAGTTCCATAGGCGTGACGTCTGAACATTCTGTTGTCTCCTCAGGCGCAAATGTGCGCTGGGCGGAGACTAGGAATTTCCGAGAAGAAAATGGACAGATCGCCGGTTCCGTCTGCTTCTATGCAATGTGATCGCATGAGAAAAAACGAAATAACAGTTCACAAAGGATTTCTGCCCTATGTGCGCCAAGAAATGCCAGGCTAGCGGGGTTCAATGGAAATTGCTGATACGCAACAGGAGTTATCCAGCTATTGACGAGAAAAGATCGACTGCAGGTCGATAAGAGGAAGAGGGCGGCGCAGGCGCCGCCCCTGGGGACTATCGATGCAAAGACGATGCTTTCATGTGAGAAAGAAGCTGATCTATAAAGACGGGGAGTCTGTCATCCTGTTGATCGAAACGCCGAAAGAATGCGGTTTCGATCGAAAGTAGCTTGTCTACGATTGGTTTGAAGAGCACGCCGATATGAGATACGTGAGATGCGGAACGAGGGAGAAGAGCTACCCCGAAATTGTGCGCGACGATTTCCAAGGCATGGGTCAATGACAGAACCTCACGCAAGACTGGCTTCGCACCAGTGCTGCCGATGTACTCAATCGTTCGGTCATGAAAGGCTGGATGGGAGGTCCTCGGCAAGAAGAAGATCGTTTCGCCATCCAGATCTTTAGCATAGATCGAAGTGTGTTTTGCGAAACGGTGGTTTTTTGAGATTGCCAAGCAGAATGTCTCGCGGGCGATCGGATGAACGATAAGCTCTTCTTCTCCAATCGGTTGAATTCCGAATCCAGCGTGCAGCCTCCCCTGGGAAACAAACTCTATAAGTTGTCCGCTAGGACCGCTGGTGAGCTCCAAACGAGATGCCGCCGTGGTTTCAGAGTAATCCTCACCCATCTGAGCACCGATCCCGATTTGACTGGTGGATAACGACCAGCGTTCAAGGATGGGAACCAGTCGGCTGTGGACATATGAGGAGTAGCCGATTCGCAGAGCGCCGCGTTCGACCTGGGCATGGTACCGCGCAAGATTGCACGCTCGTTCCACATACTCGACAGCCTCTGTGATTTGTTTGACAAAGATAACTCCGGCGGGTGTCACAACAAAACGGCTTCGATTACGATCAAACAGCTTTATTCCGAGGTCTCGTTCCAAGCGATTGATGGTTCGGACAATCACGGAATGATCGACTTGAAGCAATTTCGCGGCCCTATGGAAGCTTCCCATGCGTGCGGCAAAGAGAACAAACTGTTGAGCCCTGAGGGAGATATCAACCTTTCGATCTATGCGCATAATGATCACCTTAGTATTTGGGGGATTAGCAGCAGAGTTGCACCGTGCGCGCCCGAAGCCGACTCCTCGCTGTCTTATCAGAGAGGCAATCGATCGAGAAAATCTCCACTTGGCTCACCGTGTTGCTTGTACGCAACGACGATCAACGAACAGGTTAGAACGCCGCTACGGATCAGTTGTACTCGGGGTGCCGGTTCACCGATGGAACGAACTCAGCCGGGTGGGTCGGCGATAACGCTGGGGAAGAGCATACGCATGTACGAACAGGTTCCCGTACATCTGGTGATCAAATATTTGACCCACATTTATGGCTTGTACCGGAGGGATGCGCGTGCGCATGAATACCGTACGTGTCAGGAGTTGCTCCGCCGAGCGATCGACAGTCTCAAACGTGGCAAATCGAGTCTGTCTCCAGCCACGCTGGGCGAGCTATCGAGACAAGCGAACCTCACGATCGGCGGCGCACTATCTCTTGTGGGATACCCTCTCGATCAATTACACGAGGTCGAAATCCACCTCAACGGACATCGCACCCGGATCATTGAAAGTTATCCCTTCGATCAAGATCGGAAAATCGATCTTCCAAAAGTACTTACAAATAATGCATTCGGCCGGACGGCTCTGCTTTCAGAGATCGTCAGAGATTGGCAGACCGAGATCCCCATCCGAGCGCTCCGTGGGCCAACATGGCGGCGGCGGCGGTTATTTTATGCGCAAGTCGGAGTGGAGGATCTGGGCCTGTCGGGCATCCCTCCGGGTGCGTTTCTTGCTGTCAAGCCGATAAGCGACGATCAGCAGCGATGGGACGATCCCCACTCGGTGTACTTTCTCCAGTTCAAAAATGGCTATCGTTGTTCGAGATGTGTGGTGTCGGACGGCAAATTGACGTTGCTCCCCTACAGTCACAGGTATTTTGGGCGTCACGAGTTCCTTTATCCGCAAGAGGTCCGGATTGTTGGCCCGGTTCGAGCTTTTGTCGCGACCATTCCACCGCGCAATGTTGCGCCGGTGGAGAGCCGGCCGACTCCCTCCAAATCCCCGTTGATTCTTCCGTGGGAGCAGCCAACGCTGAGCGCTCTTCTGCGCACTGAGGGCCTGCGTCTGAGGCTCGATCGGCAGAAAGTAGAACGAGCGAATGATGTTTTGAAATCCCTGCTCGGCATTACCATCAGTGAACGCACCCTGCGTCGATATCACCACGGACCAGCAATCAACCCAAGCGTTGGAATTCTGGTGGCGCTTTGCCTGATCCACTCTGTCCGGTTTAGTGACGTTCTGCGGCTGGTAGGCCTTTTGCGTGATGAGTCACAATATTTCTCTCTGTCTACGTGGCTTCGAGCGACAACTCTGGAGGAGCTGCGATCGGTTCTCCAGGACGCGGTCACTCCCGCACCGTCGGGTGTATGGGATTACTTGATGCGGGAGTGGGGTGCGTGGCCGACCCTTATATCGACAACAATTCCAAGCTTGCGGAAGTTGGAGAATCGCATTTTGCGCATTGAGCAGGATAAGTTGTTTCCCGGCCTTTCGCCATTAATTCGTCCAGGGACATTCGCGCTCATTGACGAGTTGCGAGATTTACCTGATATAAGTGCTGACCGTGACAAGGACGAGTGGGACCGCACTATCTATGCTCTCCAGCATAAGCAAGATATACTTTGCGGATATCTTGACCGCGATGATGAACACTTCACGCTGATACCGCACCCGCGAAGTCCCGCGAGGCGAATCTCATTCTTGCGCCGACAGGTCGAGATAATCGGAAGGTTCATCGCGGTGGCGTCGCCGCTCGCTTAGCCGTCCTATCCGATGCATTCCACCGTGTCCCTCGTGGCTCTCCAGTTACGCTTCCGTTGCCCCTCCACGAAGCCTAGCTGCCCTCTCAGGTGGGCTAAAGTAACTGCCACTGCTGGCCAAATCAAAATGCCAAAATCAAATGTGAACTTGTTGCCGAATGTTGGCCATTCGATTTGAAGAATCGGCCCGATGCTCGTGCAAGCAGCTTCCTGGAAATTATTGATGCTTCGTTCGAGATCACGGAACGCTGGCCGTTTTTCGATTTTTCTGATACAACAATCCGCTTTCAACATAACCTCGGGCCATTAGCTTGTAAGAGGTTATGTCGATGTCCTCCCCAGCGGTTCACCTGCGCATGGTCTTTGGTCCTGATGGCGTCACAATTCTTGATACGGAAACAGACTCCCTGATCAGGCTTAATGCCACCGGCAGCTTTATCTGGCAAGCTTTGCAGGCCGGCAAGCGCTTGGATGAGATCGCACTCGAGCTGGCGAGCGAGACTGGTGCCGACCCAGCCATTGTGAAGGGTGACCTGCGAGATTTTATAGCCAAGCTCAGATCGCAACGCCTGCTTGCAGATTGAAGGAGCCAAACGTATGCATCATCACGTGCCACGGAGCGGGGAAGTCACCTATCGACTCGCGCTGATCGGAACCGATGCAAACTCTGTTTTTGTTGAGGGAGACGGTCCCCGTTACGTTCTCCCGAAGGTCGTAACTCTGGAAGGGACACGGCCCGCAAAGGAAATCCAGAGAGTAGTCAGGGAATGTTGGAAAAGTGTTTGCGCCGTCGTCGACTTTTGTCATGACCGAGCTGGTTTGCCGCTGTGCATTGCAGAGCAGCTCAAACAAGTGAATCAAAACCATCTTCACAAAGTGCCACTTTCGCAGCTTCCAGAATCGGAGTTGGCCGGACGAGATCGGGAGGTCATCCGAGCCATTATGGCTGGAGAGGCAGGAGAACGCGGGCCGCTGTCTTGCCTCGGCTGGTCAAAAAAAGCAGCGCAATGGATAACGGATGAGACCGGATTTATGGTTCTCCCATTTGCCATCGAACAGCACAACGCGAACGGCAGTTTTGCTCTGGCTCAGTTCAAAGTCGAGAATGGTCCAGCATTTTGGCTGAAGGCGACAGGTGAACCAAACCAGCACGAGTTTCCGATCACAGGCACCCTTGCCAAGTTATGCCCGAGGTTCACGCCGCGGGTTATTAGTATGCGGAAGGACTGGAACGCCTGGCTGATGGCAGACGCTGGAGATCCGATCAAGGAAGATTGCAGCCCTGACCTTTTGGGGGTTGTGGCAAGATCTGTTGCGGATCTTCAGATAGGAACCATTCCACACATCAACGAGCTACTGTCAGCAGGAGTTGCCGATCAACGCATTCCCGTTCTGCAGAGTGAGATCAGCGAAATCGTTGTCTTTCTCGAAGAGGCAATGGCAACGCAGGTCTCGAAGAAAGTGGCCCCACTCAGTAGATCCAGATTGCGCGAAATTGGCTTAATGCTCGAAGACGCCTGTTCACGCGTCGCGGCTCTTGATGTTCCTAACACATTGCTTCACAACGACCTCAATCGTACGAATATTCTTGTTCGCGATCATGAATGTTCCCTGATTGATTGGGCGGAGGCGTGTGTCGGCATCCCGTTTATATCTCTCGAACAATTGTTGCTGATGGCTGGGGAAGAGCATGCAGCTATCGACCAAAGGCATATTAGTGAGGCGTACAAGCAGAGTTGGATGGAGGCAGTTGATGAATGGAAGATGGACACAGCCTTAGCCCTGATGCCCCTGCTCGCTCCTTATGCGCACCTCTATGGGCGGGGCGATTGGGTTCGAACGTCGCACCGTAACCACCCACGAGTGCAAAGTTATGCGCGCACTCTGGCGCGACACATGGACCGTGCGGCTACGAATCCAACGCTGCAAGATGTCTTGTTCGGGTCTCGAGCGTCATCAGTGCAAACAGCGCGCCCACGGAGAGGAAGGAGATGAGGCTTTTCGTCAAATGCTGGGTGCTATTGCTTTCGCTCGACTTGTCGATGCGCCTCCTTGGCTACGGGAAATGGTGCGCAGTGATCCGGAAAACCCGCGTAGCTCGATCGTCGAGCGCATGCCGTACAGAAGACGTGCTGAGTGCCTTAGACCTGGCTTGTGTCTTCTACTTCAAGCGAGTCTTTTGTCTTCAGCGTTCGGCCGCTGCGGTGCTCCTCCTCCGTCGTCACGGGACCGCGGCATCGCTGGTGGTCGGAGCGCAATTCTTTCCCTTTGCCGCTCATGCATGGGTTGAAGCAAGCGGCACTATTTTGAATGAACAAAAGTATGTCGTCGAACGCTATCACGTGCTCGATCGTTACTGAGAGAGGCCATGAGTATTCTTTTTGGAATTCGACACCCTGGTGATCAGGAGGCGCTCGAGCGCGAGCTGAAGATTCTCGCTGGGCCGACCGCGCGAGATGTCCTCGAAGGGCCGACCGTTTGCGCGAGACCCGGGATTGGGATGGGGTACCAGCCACTCTCTACTCATCCTCGTTCGAAACTCGACTCTCAACCCGTAAGCGACGTGCGCAATCATCTGCTCACCTTCGATGGTCGGCTCGACAATCACCGCGAACTGTGCGCGAGCCTCGAAATTCAAGATAGAGAAACTCCAGATTCGATCATCGTGCTCGTTGCGTTCGAGCGCTGGGGGGAAGAGTGTTTTGGACGTTTCGTTGGGGATTGGGCTATTGCACTCTGGTCCGCGCGGAACCAGGCTTTGTATCTGGCTCGTGACCACGCTGGGACAAGAACTCTTTACTACAGGGGAAATGATGAGCGCATGACTTGGTCCAATCGCATCGATACCATCATTAGCGGCGATTGGAAAAATAATGCCGACATAGATAACGTCTTCGCCGCTGCCTATCTTCTTGGACAACCCGCACGGGGGCACACTCCTTACGAAGGAATTTTGACGGTGCCCGCCGGCTGCTACATGGTGTTTCGAAATGACCGCGTTCTATGTCAATCCCACTGGCGCTGGATGGATAAAGGTGAAATCAGCTACCGGACGGAGAGTGAATACGTTGATCACTTTCTTGCGCTTTTTCGGTCAGCTATCGAGAGACGTACCCAGCCCGGATTTCCTATCCTCGCAGAACTGAGCGGTGGCATGGATTCTTCCTCGATCGTTTGTATGTCAGACCATATGCGGCTGCAAAGCGGCTCCGGCCCTGATGGTCTCATCGACACGATCTCGTATCTCGATGACTCTGAGCCGGAATGGAATGAACGCCCGTATGTGGCGGCGGTCGAGGCTCAGAGAAGAAGGACGGGCATTCATGTCACGCGAACATTTTCTGAATATCTCTTCTCGCCCATTTCCGCCGGTGGCGACGGTCTCTACCCAGGAGCAGATCGCGCTTTCAGGGAGCGGGAGCAGTTTCTGGAAGAGATCCTCGGGGCGCGGGGCTATCACATCGTGTTATCCGGAATCGGAGGAGATGAGGTGCTGGGGGGTGTGCCGATGCCGACACCCGAGTTGGCGGATTATCTGGTGCAGGGCAAATTTCACAGCCTGATGAAGCAGATGATCGCATGGTCTTTGTCCAGCCAGACTCCCGCGTTATCCCTGCTCACCCAGACATTCCGGCATGCGCTCCATGCATATGTGCAGCCGGAAATCGGCTTCCCAGTCCCTCCCTGGGTGAGAAGACACGCGGTGGATACCTATAAAAGCTGCAATTTCAAATTCAATCAACATCGGTGCAAAGTTGGAATACGCCCAAGTCGGTATCATGCCGCGCTTGCGTGGGTATCCGTGACCGAAACGCTTGAGCGCAGGCATCCATTGCTATCCGCACATCGCGAATATCGGTATCCCTATCTGGACAAGGATCTGGTTGAATTCCTCCTCCGTGTACCGCGGTCGCGACTCGTACGCCCCGGACGCAGACGCGCGTTGATGCGCAATGCCCTAAAGGGAATCGTTCCTGAAGAAGTTCTCGAGAGAAAGCAGAAAGGGGTTGTAGTACGTACACCTCTCATCGCATTGGAACAAAGACGCCGCAGTCTCTCGACGTTGTTTTCACAGTCACTGCTTGGCGAAATGCAATATATCGACTCGAAGAGGTTTTTAGAAATTGTCGACTCCGCACTGGTGGGAGATGAGCTCGCGTGGTTATCGAACATCGCGAGAACCATATATCTAGAACTGTGGCTCCAAAGAAACCGACCTTATGTTGGGGAGTCAGTCGACTCCGGAGAGCCTCCCGTGGTGTGCTCGACATAAAAGTTCCATGCCTAGAATCCCGCGCGCACGGCTTCTTTGCATGGAAATATCAAACGGAAAGGAGCACATTATGCAATACGCGAAGCCACAAATCGTGTCTATCGCCAAGGCGTCCAAGGCAATTCAAAGCCTCAAGGAAGGTCATGGCATAGACTTCTCGCTCGAGATGACGGTGCCGGCTTACAAGTCCG
>Ga0153933_1000638_pt1 | contig 11887 bp, 12 predicted proteins | sample TSNJ017MetaG_FD_102275 | JGI IMG/M metagenome (GOLD analysis project Ga0153933, IMG submission 102275) | Attine ant fungus gardens microbial communities from New Jersey, USA - TSNJ017 MetaG | ecosystem: Host-associated > Fungi > Mycelium > Unclassified | place: USA: New Jersey, Wharton State...
ATCGTGTTCCGCAAGCAGTACACATCGAAGGCACGCTTTCTGAAATACCAGCACGAGCTGGCATACCTGTTGGCCAAGGGCAATCCAATGATCCCGAAGCAGACGATTGCTGACATCATCGACATGCCTTATACCGGCAACAAGCTGCATCCCACGCAAAAGCCCGTCGCGGCGCTCAAGCCGCTGATTGAAACTTTCACTCAGGTAAACGATCTGGTGCTTGATCCATTCTGCGGTTCAGGTTCAACCTTGCTGGCAGCGAAGATTCTAAAGCGCCGTTATCTTGGGATCGAACTCGACGAGCAATATCATGAAAGCGCTCTCAAGCGGCTCGAACCCACTGGCATTCGCGCGTCTCGTGAAACTTTACTCGCCGCGGCGTGAGCAGGCATCAAGGCCAGTGCCGCCATTCGGCGGTGCGCTGACCTGCCCAGCCACACCTTAGCCGAGAAATGCGCAGCCTTGACTCCTGCACCGCGGCGCGCTCTTTGCTTGCCATCGCTCGAAGGCCAGTCTGAAACCCGCAGCATACTACTGGAGACCTTTGCCGTGACAGTTACGCTAACTGGTTGTATCTAAAAAATTTCATGGGCGTTGATGGCTAACGACAGCACCCTTGAGCATTCAAAAACACTGGGAAATACGCAATTCCAGAATTTCAGCACCCTCGCCAGCACCTTTGTTATGTGATCTCTGTGAGATGTGTTGACTTCTACCATGCCATGAAACTGCCAAAAGACATAAGTAGGTGAAGGATAATAGCTTATAAGCCAGATAAACCGGCCTTCTGGGCGGTCTTTGATACCAATTTGACACCAAATCCTAGGGCCAAGAGCTGGGTCGTGGCGGCCCAGCTCACCTTAGTTTCCAACTTTAGAATGGCGTTTGAAGCGTTCAATTATTTATGATGTTCACGTAACGTGAACGTTGAGAAATGATGAACGGACCGCGATGAACATCGATCAGACAGAGCGTCATCTTCTCGAGGAAGCAGTGCTCGCTCTTGAGACGCAAACGGAAGGCCGTGTCAAAGTTCGCGTGAAAACTCACATTACCCGAGATCCTGGATACGATGCCAAACTCGACCTTGAATTGCATGGCCAGATTATGCACTTTCTTGTGGAGCTAAAGCACGTCGATCGTCGTCTGGCATTAGCCCAGATCAAGGAGCAACTTGATCGAGCCATTAGGCGTGACTTTCAAGGTTATCTCCCTCTGCTTATTGCACCCTTCATAACCGAAGCAATGGCCGAGGAATGTCGACGGCTAAATCTCCCATTCGTCGATACTGCCGGGAACCTGTTTCTCCGTACTGATACGACCCTCCTATTTATCACTGGACGACCACGCCCTAATCACCACGGTCGGCGAGCCAATCAGGCAACGAATCCAGCTGGGATGAAGGTCACATTTGCGCTCCTTTGCAAACCCGATCTCGTTGGTCAACCCTATCGCCAAATCGCCGAAACGGCACTAGTAGCACTCGGGACAATCGGCCCCGTTCTCGATGACCTCGAAGCTCGCGGTTTCTTGCGCCGCAATGCAAATCAAAAAGCCCGACTCCAGCGCAAAGAAGAACTCCTACAAGAATGGGTCATTCAATACCCAGGTACTCTCCGTCCCAAACTCAATCGCCGGCAATATGCGGCAGATCGCGACCGAGTCCTGGGGCTCAATCTGGCCGCTCTTCATGCCTATTGGGGAGGCGAAGCGGCTGCAGACTTCCTCACCGGTTATCTCAAACCAGAGCATTTCACAATGTACGTTCGCAACGCTGCTAAAGAGGTCTTGATTCAGGGGCGCATGCGTCTTGATCCCGATGGCAATGTCGAAATACTGGATGCGTTCTGGCCCCCGGAATTGGACTATGAAGATGCTCGACTAGCGCAACCACTCATCGTCTATGCAGACCTGATGATGACGGGCGACCCGCGAAACATAGAAACAGCGAAGCTCATCTATGACCGATATCTCAAACCCACTGCAAACGCGTGAAGAACGCCCTATCGATCAGGACAGATTCAACATTCTGGCCGAGATCGACCGCATTCTTAACTCGATCCGTTGCCCCTACATGCTTGTAGGCGCAACCGCACGAGACATCATCCTCGACAATGTGTATGGAAAACCAGTTCTGCGCGCTACCAGAGATGTCGACATTGCCGTTCTGATTGACTCATGGGAAATGTTCGATGTCGTTAGAGATACGTTCCTCAAAACGCCCAATTTCTCTGAATCAGTCGCGCAGCCCTACCGGATTAAATACCAAGGACCGACAGAGCAGTATGCGACGCCGATAGACATCATCCCTTTCGGAGGAATCGCAACCGAAGCGGAGTTTTTCCGGTGGCGTTCCCCAGATACCGATCTGGTCATGAATGTCGCAGCTTTCGCAGAAGCCTACGCCAGTGCCACGTCCGTTCTGATCAATTCGAGTCTGACGCTCAAAGTGGCTTCCATTCCGGGGCTGGTCCTTCTGAAGTTTCTGGCATGGATCGACCGCCGAAACCCGAAAGACGCACAGGATCTACTCCGCCTCATTGAAACTTACGGCGATACTGCTGGTGAAGATCGCCTCTACTCCGGTGAGATGGAGCTGATGGAGTCAGTGGACTACGACCTAGAATTGGCAGGTGCGCTCCTATTGGCGAAGGACTGCCTTTCACTGGCGAGCCAGGCAACGATCAACAACCTTCTTTCTCTGCTGAATGACCCTGCCCAGCTCGATGCGTTTCGAGCGCAATTCATTCGGCACGATACTTTCCCCGATACTTCGAAAGAGGACAAATCCACGCGTCTGCTCGAGACATTCGTGTCGGAGTTCGCAAATGCCTCGCGTTAGCTTGGATCGGGAGCAGAGGCTCGAATGTGAGTCAATCGGGCCGGGCTAGAACACTCTCATCGAAGCGATGCCGGCGCCTATTGGGCGGAACGGTCAGCATCTTCACTAGCAACAAACTTGAGGAAGCGCTCTCCAAAAGGAGAGAGCTGAAACGTGCGCCACGTCCCGTGCTGCGTGATGGAAGCAAGTCTCTGTTCATGGGTTGTGTTGGGATTAGGCCGCAAATGTATTCGTCCTTTTCGAACTTACGACGCCAATCGATCTGTCTTTAGCGAGACTGAATATTGCTGGAGAACAGGCCGTCTACTAATGCTGGAGCACCAAAGGGATCTTCAGAGGCAGATACAAGAACCTCACCGCCCGAAATCGCAACTGCATAGCAGTGGGTGGCGTGCAGACCCTCCGTGTCTATCTTCCAAGTTTCCCCCGAATCTCGACTGATGCAAAAACCGACAGCGGAGGCTGCGACAACAATCTCAGGATGCGTCGGGTGTGCGCACACTTCATGGACGTCACTATCGATATTGATGGTTGGAAGCCAACTTCTGCTGCCATCTATGGAGCGCGGAATACCGCCCACATGAAAATTAGCGAACAGTATCCTCCCGGTCGAGTTGTCCGTGAGCGAGCGAATACCGAGCGGCGGTCCAACACGTTGCCCGTCTATGACTGCCGCCCCAGCAAACCAGGCATCCCGCCCCGGAACGCTGTCGAAAGCGTCGATAGGCTTGAGCACACCCGCTGCGTCGTTCAGCCGCAGCATACGCGCATCATCTGTTCCCACGTAAATCGATTCTCCGACAGCCATGCAGCACGAAAGCTCGAATTCGCTCAAAGCAATCGTTGTCCACTCGCCAATACGTGAACGTGTGACAGCGAATTTTGGCCAACAATGACGAGGGCGCCACCGTGTCCGTCCGGCGCAACCCACTTGATGGGCACACTTGCAGGCTCCTGACTCTGCCCCTCGTCTCCGATGATGAACAAGCCATCACGCCATGTTGCCAGAAGCACTGTTTGGCTTTTCATCAGTTCCTTTTCCTCGTCTAGATTGTTCATCAACAGCTCTTGTAATCAAAGTCGCTGCGACCCGCAGAGCCCCTCCATGTCTTTTGTCAATGATTAGGCGCAGGGGCGACAGCCCCTGCATCCTTAGAGGTGTGTTCTTCTCGAATTCCTATGGACTGGGGAACCGGGCAATAATCAGCGACAGTCGCTCAAACTTCCATACGCGGGTTGGATACGGCACGAACGTGTGTCGTCGCAGGCTTGCCTCGGACTTAGCGCGGGCGTCGGAAGGTACTCCGGCCCAAGGGGCTCTCGAGGATCACCATGACCGGTTACCCGGCTCCCCACTCCATAGGTCGAAATGTCTCCTCCAGGTGAAAATGATCGACTGTATTGCACATCATCGGAACGGCCTTACCAATCGGAACGTATACTTTGCTACCGTGTTGGAAGACGTTCTCATCGGAGATTGCTAATGACTTTCGGTCGATACGGAGCTGTTCTAGTCATCGCAGTCTTGGTCGGGTGTACTCGGCCGGTTCGACAGAGCGCCGTGATCGACGATTACAACAACGCAGAATGTGTCCCCGTTAGGTTTGGGCCAGGAATCTCGCCGCCTACCCGGGCGTGGAACGATACAGTGATGACACACACGGGCGTGGTTGTACTCGTATCGGGAGCGGAGATGCCCGGCGGCAAGATCAGCGTTCACTATCTCCCCGACGGAAAATCCGATGTCGCAGCAGACGCTGGAGACTACATCTATCCTGCTGATGTTCGTATGAACCGGGGCACGGATGTGCTTTACATCAAGGCGAGCGGCATACCTGCTGCATTTGGTGGTCCTCAAACCTGGCTGTTCGCTTATGACCTTCAACAGAAGCGGCAGACAAAACGCGTGCGGGTTGACCCAACCGTTCTGCAGAAGGAATGCCCGGAGCTGCCTTAAGAGGCAGTAGCCTCCACCAGTTGACAAGACGTCATACTGATCCTCACTTCCTGACCGATAGCCCAGATGAAGCCGGCAAGCTCCCTTGCGATCGCTGCAACGACAACCGTTGGCTTCTTGCCTCTGGCGATCATCGAGCGATAACGAATACACAACCTGGTCTGTGCCTTCCAGGCGATATCGCGAATCTTCTTAGGCAATCGGATGAGGATCTCTGCCTTGTCCTTCGCGATGCGTGCTGGGTACTGATAGCTCCACGCAGCTTCGATCAACATGCGCCTGGCTTCGCGGTTGCCGGTCTTGGTGATGCCGCCTCGCCGGATCGTTCCGCCGCTGGAGTGCTCAGAAGGAACGAGACCAAGATAACCCATCAGCAGGCGCGGGAACTCGAAGCGACTGAGGTCGCCGGTAGAGGCGATGAAAGTGGCTGCAGAGATCATGTCGATGCCGCGCAGTCCCCGCAACGCCTCCACAAGTGATCCGAGGGACCAGCTTCCGACCATCGCAGAAATCCTCTCGATCAGGGCATCTCTTCTCTGTTGCGCGGTCCACACCGTCTCCAGGTAGTCCTGAAAGACGGTGCCATGGGCATGCTCCTGGAAGGTCTGCCCTGCAAGCCAGCTGCGGTGGCGCTGCGTCCAGTGCTTGCCCGTCGGGTAGCTGCGGCCATGACGAAGCAGAAAGGCGAGCAACTGCTGCCGTGCACGCATCAGGTGCATCGACGCATCCACTCTGGCTCTGACTAGATCGCGAAGCGCTTCATGGGTCGTGTCTGGAACCCATACCGGCGTCAGATCCCCAGAGCGGTGCAAGATGGCCAACTTCTCTGAATCGCGCCGGTCGGTCTTGATCCGTTCACCTGGCTTGCGCCGGATCATGGACGGTGCGACCACCATGCACTTGTGGCCTAACGCAGTGAGTTGGCGATGGATGCCGTATCCGCAGCCGCTCGCTTCATAGCAGAAGTCGAGCTCTCCATGGTTCGAGAGTCGCTTCGCTAACTTCGCAACGTCATCTGCCGTGTTGGGGATCACGCCCAGGAACCGTATCGGTCCGCTCCTGCCGTCTTCCGCAATGCTGATGGCTATGGTCGCCTTGTGTACGTCCATGCCCACGAATGATCTAACAGTTTTCATCTGTCTCTTCCTCCCTGTGTACAGGAGAGCCGAAACCGCACATCGGCTCAAGAAAAGACATACAGACTTGGCAACGCGACACCAACGAAAATACCAACGGCCTGCTACGACAGTACTTCCCTAAGAGAACTGACTTATCTGGCTACTCCCAGGCCGATCTCGACGAAGTAGCCTTGCGCCTCAATCAACGGCCAAGGAAAACTTTGGGCTTTGAAACTCCGGCTAGTAAACTCCAAGCCAGTGTTGCGTCGACCGCTTGAGACCGCCCGTTTTTCGGATAGTTCCCTGAAAGTCGCAGCTCAACTTCGTGTTCAGCCTACGCCCGGAACTTCATCCAGCGAAGCTTTAATCAAAAAAAATTTCTCATATTCCGAAACGATGTGATTCCAAATCAATAGTTTCCATGGCATTCAGGAACCCGCATTATCTATTAACGCTAATTGCTGTTGAATCTCCTCGTAGATTGTTTTCGCTGATCATCACTCGGCAGGATTGAGATCCCGATTAAGAAACGGTTGTCTCATCCGTCTTTATTCGTCCTGAATGCGGTTGTGCTCGCTCGTGATTTACCTCCCCAACCAATCGATTTAACTCTTCAAGAGTCCCGCCATGATGCTGTTCGATATAACGCGCTACGCGTCGATTTGAGATCAGCTTTTCCAGACAACGACAAATGACACTCAATGCCAAAACCTCCATGCCATAAGTGCGCCGAATGGAAGTCAGATCGGCAAGGAGAGCATTGGTCGTTTCGCCGAGAAGACCGCTGGCTTCTTCGGCTTTCACTTTGGTAGCTCTTTTTGTTGAGTTGACGAGAAGCTCTGGCGTCGTGACGCGCAAGATGGAAGCCGCGAAAGGGCCTGAAAAGTTATTCCCTGAAAGCATCAACTCTGCGGCTTCAATTTGTCGAAGTGGTTTCATTTTCCGTAGGCAGGCAAACGTCTTCCGGGAGGCGCGTTTATTTCTGAGCAGATCTATGGCTTCAGAGCAGATGCCGTCTAACAGATTCCGCTTTTTTCGAACGCTGTCTACATCGACATTCAAACCCGCAGCGATCCTTGACTCGGTGACCCCATTCGAAATCGCCTTGAGTATCATGAAGTGCTCGGTGATTGGGGAGAGCGCGTTTACCCATTTGTTGTATGTGTATGCTTCATCGTCGAGCGCAATGGTGCAGTCTACCGCTGGCACGCCGAGTTTCTGCAGAATGCTCAGCCTTAAATTCCCATTGAGGACGAGATAGCGATTTGTTCCGTCCGGAAACACAGCCAGCGGTTCAATCAGGCCTACATGTCTCAGGGATGCTTCAATCTGCTTGTATTTGCCGCCGTGCGTTGTAGATTTTGTGATTTCCTTTAGGGCAACGAGCTGTTCGATCGGTAGCCTGACTACTTTCTGCTCGAATCCGATTCTGATATTTGGACTCGACATCTAAAGCTCGCGGGTCTTTTCAAGTAAGGTTTCCGATAATGAGTTAAGTCCTTCAGCCTTGAGCAATGTGACAAAGTGCTCATCGGCCAAGAGTTGTCGCGTGGCGGTTGCCAGAAGGATCAAACGCTCTCGAACTATGTCGGCACGCTGCACCAGTGCCCGTTGCGAGTGTGTGTGTCTCTGATATTCAAGCATTGCTTCACGTGCTGTCATGGGCGACTTGCTCTGCGTATTCGGTATCCGTGACTTTTCATTTGTAGTGCGTACCTTGATTAGCCTTCGAGCCGCCTTCAGTTTTGGACCCCGCAAATCGCCTTTTTCATAAGCTTCGGTCAGAGCGCGTTGCACATCCTGTGGCGTACCGTTTGCGATCTCCGTTGCCACTGTAATTGGGATTTTCCCGCTTTCGACCATTGCGACGAGTCTGGTTTCTCCACCCTCAATGAGGGTAAAGAGGGTTCGCATGTAGGATTCACTCAGTGCCAGCTTGCTTGCGATCTGATCGGAGCTATACCCTCGCACCATGAGACTTTTGACTTCCTTGAATAGCGCGACCTGCGAAGGAGGCCGGCGTGCCACATTTTCTACGAGGCTCATTAGGAACTGGTCTTCCCGAGTTGCGTTGATGACCACGGCGGGTATAGAGGCCTGACCGAGAGCCAGAAACGCTTCCACACGCCCCTGTCCGCAGACCAGGTCATAGCGTGTGCCGTCTGGCGTGAGCGCTCTCTCGGACACGGTGATCGGAGTTTTCAGTCCAACGGCGGCAATGCTCGCGACGATATTGTTGAAGGTGATCTTGTTGCGAGTTCTCGGGTTAGAGATTCTGATCTCCGCGATTGGCACATGTTGAAAGTCTGCCTTCTTCATGCCGCCTCCGTGACTAGGGAACGACGTGCCAGATCGAGGAAAAATGTCAAATTCTCAAATCGGTAGACGTCTAGAGAGTATGGATTGTCCGCCGCGAGCAATAGCCTTCCGTTGAGCTGATCGATATTTGGAAAAAGATAGAAATCAGAAATGTCTTGGTTTCCCGGAGCAAGCCGCGCAACGATTGTGATGTCCGGCAAAAGAGAGGTTTCCAATCGAACCAGCCAGCGATGTCCACCCGACAGAGTTTCGTAGCACCGCGACACAACCAGTGAGGTGGAGAATTCCTGGTTGATCAGCAGCAATCCGGTCTTCGTATCAACATCCACTGAGGCACCATTTCGCTCGAGATCCGAGATGACGCCGTCGCATAGGAGCTGATTTTTCTTCCGTAAGTGTTGGTTCACCTCAAGGAAGGCATAATCTCGTTCCGGAGTGTAGCCAATGAGAGTGTAGGCTCGCACTAAGGTTTGGAAGCGGCTACGGTAAGCGCCGCTCGAAGGCATGCCTTCGGTCTCGTCGATCAGTATTCCCGAAAGCCGCCCAACCTTTCTCCAAAGATCCTTCAGACGATCCAGCATTTCCGCATCATCCAGGTGTTGATGCCGAGCGCCGATGATTTCCTGAGCCAGCGCAAATTGATCTGTGGGAACGATTGCTTCAAATGCTCTCATCCTGTGAATCCACATCTCGGGTGGATTATTCACTCTCTTTTTCTTGAGCTTGAAGGAAGAGCGGTTGTAGACGTTATTGCCGACATATTTTGGATTTGTCAGTACCTGATGCACCGTACCCCGTGTCCAACCCCGGCCCAGATCGGTGGCAATACCACGCTCGTTCAACAATTCGGCAATCTCCGCTTCTGATCGACCGTCCGAGGTGAAAAGCTCGTAGATATCTCGTACCAGCTGTACCTCATCTTCCGGGCCGGGGACCAGGACAACGCGGTCAGTCTGGATGCTCTTTTGCTGTCCAAGTTTGAGAAGGCCCTTCGGTTGGTTATCGCGATCTACGAGTTGCCGTCGCAAGCCAAAACCTGCTGGGCCGCCTTGCCGATATCCCAATTCGATTAAGCGACACTGTCCGGTAAAGACCTTTACCGAGAGTTCGCGGCTGTATTCTCCCGCCATCGATCGCTTAATTGTTTTGAGGACAGCCGATGAAAAACTTCCATCATTTGAGAACTGCTCGGCGCAATAGTGCACCGTGACGTTCGCACGCTTGCAGATGTACTCGTAATATGCGCTCTCATCTGCATCTTGGAACCTTCCCCAACGACTGACATCGTAGACCAAGATGACACGGAAGTTCGCCGAACCTCGCTCGACGTCGTGTAGTAGCTCCCGTAATGATGGGCGGCCGGCGAGAGTCAGGCCACTCTTCCCGTGATCGACATACGATTTCACGATTTTCATGCCGTGAGCCGCAGCATATTTATCTATGGCGTCGGATTGATTCTCTGTCGAGTACTGCTGATGTTCTGTTGACATGCGGACGTATTTGACCGCAGGAATGAATTGCGTCGCGCCTGGCTGCAGACTCACTACCGACCTCCCCGAGGCAGAGTAAAGGGTGCTGCAAAAGTGAAAACGAAAAAGAATCGCTCCGCTTGGCTCAAAGCGATAGGCTGGCTATGGGTACGAATAGTACCATTAGTATTCTTGTATTTTTATAAACAAAATCGATATCTCAAATGAATGCGCGAAGTGACCAAACGAAACGTCCAGGTAAATGTAAAGATGTGTGCCGAGGATTATGCCCTATTAAAGCAAGCAGCAGAGCGTCTATGGCCGGATGCGATCATTAGCAACTCCGGAATTTTGTTAGGCTTGGCGAGACTAGCGGCCAAAGGCGCTCTCAAAAACCGCCGGGAACGAAAGCTTCAATAAAAGCTCTTACGACGTGGTATGCCGCATGGCTATCAGGTTCTGCGGCGACCAAATGGTGATGAAGGATCAGAGGCGGGGGGCGCACTGGAGTGCGCCCGTAACGAACTTCGAAGATTGGACTTCTGACAGAACCTTGCGGTTCGGTTTGAGGTGGGACACTGCGGAAGCGGGAAAAACAGATTGGCGGAATGCTACGTCTGACCCTAAAGCGAATCAAGTTACGAAGGTGATCTCTAAAGGGAATGTCCGGATGATTACTGGGGCATCGGATTTCGGCGCCATGGCTGCCGCTTAGCTCCTAGTCGATCGCCCGCCGTCTGTTCCCGTGCGTGTGCTCTGTCTACACCTCACAGTGATCGGCTCCGGTAAATTTAGGCCATTCGGGCTGTTAGTCTTCGGCAAAATCTGAGAGGAGATTTTGCATGAAGAAGAAGCGCTTTTCTGTAGAGCAGACTGTTGCTGTATTGGAGCAGGCAGAGGTAGGAGTTCCGGTGGCGGAAGTGATCCGGAAGGTTGGGATCAGTGAACAGACGTTCTACCGCTGGAAGAAGCAGTATGTCGGGATGGAGACGGAGCAGGCTCGTCAGTTGAAGCAACTCCAGGACGAGAACAGCCGGTTAAAGCAGTTGGTCGCTGATCTGAGCTTGGACAAGACGATGCTCCAGGATGTGCTCAGAAAAAGTTCTGAGACCTTCGGGGCGGCGTCCGATGGTCGATCATTTACGCGCCAAGTTTCGGGCGAGCGAGCGGCATGCCTGCCGGGTTCTGCTGATGGTGCGGGGCACGTACTGCTATCAGTGTCATCCAGAACCATGGACGGAGTTACGGATGCGGATACGCGAGATCGCACAGAGCAGAGTGCGCTACGGGTATCGCAAGATCCGCGTGCTGTTAAACCGCGAAGGCTGGAATGTTGGAAAATCTCTGGTATATCGGCTGTACAAGGAAGAGGGCCTGGCCTTGAAGAAAAGGCCACAGCGCAAGAGGAAGGCAGTACGGCACCGGGAAGAACACTTCATCGCGACGGCTCCGAACCAGGCATGGAGTATCGATTTCGTCGCCGATCAGTTGCAGGATGGCACGCGCTTCCGGGCGTTGACGATCGTCGATGTGTATACACGGGAGAGCGTCGCGATCGAAGCCGGCCAGAGGCTGAAAGGAGAGGACGTGGTGCGCGTACTAAGCCGAGCAAAACAGCAACGTGGGGTGCCTAAGTTCCTGTTCTGTGACAACGGAAGTGAGTTCACCAGTCAAGCCATGGACGTATGGGCCTATCAAAACGGAATGAAGATCGATTTCTCACGGCCTGGCAAGCCGACTGACGATGCCTTCGTAGAATCGTTCAACGGAACCTTCCGGGCCGAGTGTCTGAATGCCCACTGGTTCGGCTCTCTATCCGAAGCAAAACGACTGATCGAGGCTTGGCGGCTGGAATACAACGAGAGCCGTTCTCACCGATCTCTCGGGGAACGGACGCCGAGCGAATTCGCCAGTCAGTATGCGGCTAGCCGCAACTGACTGCAACCTAAACCAGCCAAAGACTAACTCCAGGCTCGGTATAGAAATACTGGTCCGATCAACCTTAGAGGTCAATGCGCTACACTAACTCCTCACTGGCACAAAACATCCAGGCAATCCAAGTCTCAGGTAATCGGTCAGTACATCATTGCGCATGACCCTGTGCGGTCTCGCCAAGGGGCACCACAGGCCGCATGCCTCCAGCTTCGGTTAGGAGCAAGTGCATTATCAACGTGAAGATTTC
>Ga0153933_1000639_pt1 | contig 11873 bp, 6 predicted proteins | sample TSNJ017MetaG_FD_102275 | JGI IMG/M metagenome (GOLD analysis project Ga0153933, IMG submission 102275) | Attine ant fungus gardens microbial communities from New Jersey, USA - TSNJ017 MetaG | ecosystem: Host-associated > Fungi > Mycelium > Unclassified | place: USA: New Jersey, Wharton State...
ACAAGATCCCCGAAATGATTCAGTTTAGGGACCAGAAAGTCCGTGAGTGGAACATTGATCTTGTGATTGGCCAAAACAACGCAGCGCTGGCCGCCGGCAAGACTTTCCCCAATGGCGCGCTTACTCGGGTCGAGTGCTGCGGGCTTTTGAAAAAAGATGCGCTCCAGCAGGTCATCGAAGAGAAGGATTATCAAGCGGTAATTGTCGGGATACGTCGAGATGAGGAAGGGACTCGGGCCAAAGAGCGCTATTTTTCGCCGCGGGACCGCAATTTTGAGTGGAATTTCAAGGATCAGCCCCCGGAGTTGTGGGACCAATTTAAAACGGATTTTGATCCAGGCACCCATATTCGAATACATCCACTTCTGCACTGGACCGAATTGAATGTTTGGGAGTATATCGAACGGGAGAAGATCCCGATCGTTGATTTGTACTTTGCCAAAGATGGATTTCGTTATCGTAGCCTTGGCTGTGCCCCCTGCACCAAGCCAGTACCCTCGCAAGCGACTACGGTAGCGGAAATCATAGAGGAACTAAGGGAAACCAAGGTATCGGAAAGAAGCACGCGCGCTCAGGACCAGGAGTCGGAGGATGCCTTCGAACGCCTGCGAGCCAGCGGCTACATGTGATACCTAGGGCGATGGCCGACGGCAGGAGGCATCAGAACCGAAAAAAAGGGGAGAAAATAACGCTTGCGAACGAACGTCACGGTAAACTCTGATGTAGTGGTCTCTTCGGAGATAAGACCGGCAGCTGACCCGCTCGATGACGCTTTTTTGTCATCGGAACAGCGAGCCCTAAGAGTGGTCATTGTTGGGCATGTCGACCACGGAAAATCCACGCTGGTGGGACGGCTGCTACATGAAACTGGGTCCCTGCCTGAAGGGAAGTTCGAGCAGATCCAAACCGTCTGTCGCCGTCGCGGGATGCCGTTCGAATGGGCCTTTCTCATGGATGCCCTCCAAGCGGAGCGGGACCAGAACATCACCATCGATGTCTCCCAGATTTGGTTTAAAACCCGGCGACGCAATTATGTCATTATTGATGCACCCGGGCACAAAGAGTTTTTGAAGAACATGGTAAGCGGGGCGGCTTCCGCCGACGCTGCTCTTCTGCTCATTGATGCTCACGAAGGTATTCAGGAGCAAAGCCGCCGGCACGCGTACCTCTTGAGCCTGTTGGGGATCCGGCAAGTGGTTGTGGTCGTGAACAAAATGGATTTGGTGAACTTCGACCAGGCAGCCTTTACGAAGATTGAAGCCGACTACCGAAATTTTCTCCGCCAGTTAAACGTCCAGCCGCTGCAATTTCTGCCCATCGCCGCTAGGGACGGGGTTAATCTCGTGACGCCCGATCCCAGGACGGACTGGTATCAGGGACCGACCCTGATTCAAACCCTCGATGATTTGGAGCAGCCGGTGCCTCCGGCGGATCTGCCGCTCCGTTTCGCCGTTCAAGACGTTTATCGATTTGATCACAGAAGGATCTTAGCGGGGCGCATTGAATCAGGCACCTTGAGGGTGGGTGACACTATCGTCTTTGCTCCGTCGAACAAGGAGTCCGTCGTGGCTTCGATCGAGGTCTGGAACGCGCCTCAGCGGAGCGCCGCGTCGGCCGGGGAGTCGGTTGGGATCACCCTGCAAGAACAAATCTTCGTTGAACGAGGTTCCGTAGGTATCCATATCGACCAAATGCCGATCGAGACCAATCGGTTTCGGGCGCGCGTTTTCTGGATGGGCGATCGACCACTCAGTTTGGCCAGGAAATATAAGATTAAGCTGCTCACTCAAGAAATAGAGTGTCAATTGGCGTCGATTGATCGGGCCATTGACGCGACCACATTGGAAGCTTCTACGGCGATCCGGCGGACGGTTGAAAAGAACGAGGTTGCCGAGGTGACGATCCAAAGCCGGGGTCCTTTAGTGATGGATAACTACGACCGGCTCCAAACCAGTGGCAGGTTTGTCCTAGTCGACGGAAACGACGTGGCGGGTGGCGGAGTTATTTTCGGCGGAGTCTATCTGGTCCACAAACAGGTCAAGAGCTCAAACATCACCTGGTCGGAAAGTCATGTCAGGTATCAAGACCGGATAGAGAGAAACGGACATCCGGGACTGGTCGTTTGGATGACGGGGCTATCTGGTTCGGGTAAATCGACGCTAGCGCGGGCCCTCGAAAAGGAGCTGTTCGAACGGCAGATGCAAGCCTATGTTCTGGATGGCGACAACATGAGACATGGTCTCAATGCCAATCTCTCGTTTTCTCCTGAAGATAGGGTGGAAAACATTCGTCGAGTTGCAGAGTTGGCCAAGTTGATGGCCGACGCGGGAATTATCACAGTCACCTCGTTCATCTCGCCGTACCGTCTAGACCGTCTGCGGGCTCGTGAGATCGTTGCCAGTACCGGAGTCGAGTTTGTGGAAGTTTACGTCTCGGCGCCATTGGAAATCTGCGAAAAACGAGATCCAAAAAATCTTTATCGAAAAGCACGAGCCGGTGAAATCAAAGGTTTTACTGGTCTCGACGCGCCCTATGAAACCCCCGAAAACCCCGAGGTCGTCTTGGAGACAGGCGAGGAAAGCGCGGAAGCTTGTTTAGAACGGCTCTTGGAGTTTCTTTTACCCCGCTTACGGGTCGATTAAGCCGAAATGACCGAGAGAGGCGAACGCCTATCAGCCATCTCGGCCAGTAGAATTTTGCGACTGGCTCGAAACTAAGGAGAGTTTCTCGCTGGCCTCAGGTTCGAGCCATTCGCAAAATTCTTTGTAGATCGCTTTGCTGATCTCGCCCAATCTCAGCTGGATCTGATCCAGGTATTGATGCAGGCCGACCCCAAATACGTCGTCCATCGTGACGTAGGATAGGTCAGCCAGGAGTTTACCCGAAAGCCGTTCTGCCTCGACTTTGTAAAGGAAATCGCGCCGATCGACCCCGGTGATTTGATGCAACGAATGATCGAGTGAATCGACGCAGAAACGAATCGACCGCGGGAAGGATACATCCTTAATCAAAAATTCGGCAACTTTCCAGGGAGCAATTTGGCCCTGGAATTGTCGCCGGTATGGCTCAGCTCCACTGCATGAATTGAGAACTGCAAACCATTGTACGGTGTCGATGGTCCCACCGACCGCTTCTTCCTTCGGAAGCAGAATGTGATATTTGATGTCAAGGATTCGGGAGGTTCGATCCGCCCGTTCTAGAAATTTTCCTAGCTGAAGAAAGTCCCAGCCCTGATCGTGGGCCATCGTGGCGTCAGCGATTCCTTGGAACAGGTGGCAGCCTTGCAGCGCCCACTTGAAAAACTGATAGCTGCTGGAACGAAATAGACGCTGGGCCTCACCGGAACGGAAATCCAAGTACATCCGATTCAGCTGTTCGAACATCTCGGATGAAATCAGCTCCCGTACGCTTCTCGCGTTTTCTCTGGCGGCGCAGAAACAGGAGTAGATGGAATTTGGGTTTTTGCGCTCGAACGAGACGAAATCAACCACAGTCTCACCAGTGATGTTCGGATAAAGCTCCTGGAACAGTTTGGTGTCTTCTAACGAGAAAATAATCGATTCCCAATGCTGCTGCGTGTAACGATGGTTTAAAATCGTGGCATCCAGCGTCAGCTGGAGGTTTACGTCGAGCATCCGGGCATTGTTTTCTGCCCGTTCAATATAGCGGCTCAGCCAATAGAGCGTGTCAGCGACTCGGGAAAGCATCTTTGGCGCGAACGCAGTTTATAACGTGTGCTGGTTCTTTTCCAACGGTTACTCATTCAATACCCAGGTGTCTTTGCTCCCACCGCCCTGCGAGGAGTTAACGACCAACGAATCTTTTCGCAGAGCCACTCTAGTGAGGCCCCCGGGAATGATTGTCGTCTTTTCACCAAAGAGGATATAGGGTCGTAGGTCGATGTGCCGTCCTTCGAATCGGCCGCTGATATAAGAAGGCGACCGGGAAAGCTGGATCACGGGCTGCCCGATGTAATTGCGTGGATTCTTCTCGATCAGGGCTCGGAATTTCTCGATCTCCTCGTGGGTGGCATGCGGGCCGATTAACATCCCGTACCCGCCGCTTTCGTTGGCCGACTTTACCACCAGGTCCGGGAGATGTTCGAGCATGTACTTGCGGTCTGCGTCGAACATAGACAAATAGGTCGGTACATTCGGCAGTATCGGGTCCTGGTCCAGGTAATACTTAATCATTTTAGGGACGAAATGGTAGGTCACTTTGTCGTCCGCCACGCCGGTGCCGATGGAGTTTGCCAGACTCACGTTACCTCGACGGTAGACTTCAACCAGACCAGGAACCCCAAGTAGTGAGTCTTTGCGGAACACCTGCGGGTCCAGGAAGTCATCGTCGATTCGCCGATAGACGACATCGACCCTCTTTAGACCATTTGTGGTCTTCATCATGAGATAGCCCCCCTGCACTACCAGGTCGGCTCCAACCACAATCTCGATGCCCATGGATCTAGCCAGAAACGAGTGCTCGAAATAGGCGGAGTTATAGATCCCCGGAGTGAGTAGCACTACCGTCGGCTCCGGATTACCACCGGGAGCAATAAATCGCAGCAGATTCAGCAACTCTTCGCAGTACCGGTCCACCGGCTGGACCGAATAACGTGAAAAGAGATTCGGGAACACCCGTTTCATGGTTTGCCGGTTCTCCAGAAGATAGGAAACGCCGGACGGACATCGGCCGTTATCCTCTAGCACCAGATAATTGCCGTCCCGGTCACGAACCAGGTCCGTCCCACAGATATGGATGTAAATATCTTTTGGAACGTTAAATCCCATGAACTCGGGCCGGAAATGGACGGCGCTGTGGACGATTTCCGCAGGAATGACCCCATCTTTCAGGATCAATTGGTCGTGGTAGATGTCGCGAAGGAACAGATTCAGGGCTGAAATCCGTTGCGCAAGGCCGCTTTCGATATGGAGCCATTCTTTGAGCGGAATGATCCGCGGGACCAAATCAAACGGAAAAATTCGCTCTGTCCCTTCGGTATCATTGTAAACCGTGAACGTGATGCCTTGCGTGAGAAATGAATTGTCGGCTACTAAGCGTTTACGGTCGAACTCACCCAAGGTCAGGTCGTTGTAACGGTCAAAGAGCCACTTGTAGTGAGAGCGAACCTGCGTTGAAGACGCGAACATCTCGTCGAAAAACGGGTTCGGGTCGTAACCATCGAACAGGCTGCCCATGGGAATAAGATTTCTAGGGAGGCAAAAAGATCAAGTCCGGATATAGCAGCTCTTATGCCGGGACGGGAGCTCACCTTAGGCTCGCTCCGCATAACCAGTGACCAATAACCAATACCAAACGAGGGCCGCCCTCTCGGCTATTGGCTATGGGCTATCGGCTATTCCGCACCCAGCCTAAGCGAGGTGCGGCTCGGTTGCCGTTTTTGGCGCGCTGCGTATCTTTATGTTGGTTTCTTATCTATAAAATGAATGCTTTTGGTCTTTGGGCTTTTTTCGGGACAATGGCGCTGTCGCTCTGGGCTGTGTGGCGGGTTAAATCCACGTACAGCAAATACAGCCAAGTGCCGAACTCTTCCGGACTAACAGGAGCCGAAGTCGCCGCACACATTCTTCAACGTGCCGGTATCGGAGATATCGAGATTGTAGAATCGAACAATTTGCTGTCGGACCATTACGACCCGGCCAATCGTCGTCTGGTTCTGTCGCCCGGAAACTTTGAGGGTAGGTCAGCAGCCGCGATGGGAGTTGCCGCTCACGAATGCGGTCATGCACTTCAACATCAGCAGGCCTATGCGCCGCTGACCTTGAGAATGGCATCTGTCAACCTGGTGGGGTTTGCCAGTCAGGCCGTCTGGATCTTGCCGATGGTGGGCTGGTTCACCCATCTTTTGGCTCCCATGTTCATGCTTCTGTGCTTCGCTTGGGCGATCATAATGCTCTTCAACCTGGTCACATTACCGGTTGAATTTGACGCCTCGGCTCGGGCGAAACGGGTACTCGCCGAGATGGGGCTGATGCGGACGCAGCAAGAGACGCAAGCGGTTAACGGGGTCCTTGATGCTGCCGCGTTCACCTACGTGGCCGCTTTCATTACCTCGTTAAGTTATTTGCTGTACTATTTTCTGTTGAGCCGGCGGAATTAGGTTGGATTGGTGGGGCTCCCGATACGCCTAAAGGATTATTGGAGCTAGCGATGCTCCGCGGCCATTAGAATGCTATTAGACGGTTAAGCTGCCGAGTCGTGCCCGGAACGTGCCGTCATTTAGGGCGTAGGCCGCGCTGATCGTGTGGCAGAGATAGGGGATAGAGCGGTGCCAGCGTAAAGCCGGGGTAGCGATATCCCCTGATCACCACGGCCTCGCAAGCGAGGCAGCGCTCCACGGCTTCCGACCGATCGGCTCCGTTTTCCCCCAAACTCTTCACTTGAAGCGGCCTAGCCGAAAGCCGACATAAGGGTGAATTCCCCGGCCTCGACCCGCTTTTATGACGAATTCGTCACAGAACTACAGTCGCGCCGTTTTTTTTCAGTCACTAAAGGATGCAGAGGAAACCAAAAGCACGCTCGCTCGCTCAGAAGAAAATTATGGAAGCGTCCCAAGCTCCTACCCTTAACGATCCCACACTTTATACGAACCGAGAATTGAGTTGGTTAGAATTCAATGAGCGGGTCTTGGAAGAAGCGCAAGACTCGGCGAATCCGTTACTCGAGCGGGTAAAATTCCTTTGTATAGTCAGTTCAAATCTGGACGAGTTTTTCGAGGTCCGGGTTGCGGGATTGAGGCAGCAAAGGGATAGCAAAGTGAGCGAAGCTGGTCCAGACGGGATGGGACCGAATGAACAACTGGTCGCCGTTTCGCAGCGCGTTAGAAAGATGGTCGACGATCAGTACCGGCTTTGGAACGAGGTGTTGTCACCCGGACTGGAGGAACAGCACATCTTTTTCCTTAGGTATGACGAACTTAGTGACGACGAGAAAAAGTATTACACGGATTATTTCGAGAAATCCGTTTATCCGGTTCTGACCCCGCTAGCAGTAGATCCGGTACATCCCTTTCCGCAGTTACTGAACAAGAGTTTGAATGTTGCCGTCGAGCTCGATGGCAGCGAGTTGAGCACAAATTTGGCGGTCGTTCAGGTGCCGCGTATCCTGCCGCGACTGTTACCGTATAAGGCCGGAGAACGCGGTATCTATCGCTACATCTTTATTGGTAATCTGATTCAGGCGCATGTGGGATCGCTGTTCCATGGGATGAAGGTAAAAGGGGCCTACCAATTCCGAGTCACGAGAAATAGTGATCTCTATCTGGACGAGGAAGAAGCGGAGAACATGCTTAAGACGATCGAGATTGAGCTACGCAAACGAAATCGGGGAGCGGCTGTCCGATTGGAAGTGCAGAAGGAATGTCCAAGCCATGTGTCTGATCAACTTCTGCAAACGTTCGGTTTGGATCACGATGACCTTTACGCAGTAGACGGTCCGATTAATTTCTCTCGATTGATGCCGGTTGTCGCCGGAGTTGATCGACCCGACCTCAAGTATAAGCCTTTCGTTCCGGCGATTGTCACGGGCACCGATGGAGACGATATTTTCACTCAAGTCCGGCGTAAGCCGATCCTTTTGCACCATCCTTACGACAGTTTTCAGACGGTCCTGGACTTTATTGAACAGGCTGCCGAAGACCCGAGTGTGCTAGCTATAAAACAGACGCTGTATCGCACCAGCGGTGATTCTCCGATCGTTGCTTCCTTGGCCGAAGCCGCTGAGAGCGGGAAACAGGTAACGGTGGTTATCGAACTGAAAGCGCGATTCGATGAGGCTGCCAATATCAAGTGGGCGCACACCCTCCAAGAGGCCGGGGTCCATGTGGTTTACGGTATTGTCGGTCTGAAGACACATGCGAAATTGGCGTTGGTGGTCAGGAAAGAAGAAGATGGTATCCGGCGTTACATGCATCTCGGGACTGGCAATTATCATCCTTCTACGGCCCGCCTCTACACAGATCTGAGTTTATTGACCTGCGACCCGGTTATAACCAACGATTGTGCGGAGCTCTTCAACTGGCTGACCGGGGTTTCCGTGTTTCCTGAGCTGGTCAAGATCAAGGCAGCGCCGAAGAAATTGCATGAGTTTGTGCTCGACATGATCGACCGGGAAACAGACCACGCCAAGGCAGGAAAACCGGCCGCAATCTTCGCTAAATTAAATTCACTGGTCGATACGGAGGTAATTGAGGCGCTTTACCGAGCTTCACAGGCTGGTGCTAGAATCCGGCTGTTAGTGCGCGGGATTTGCTGCCTGAGAACCCATGTTCCCGGCGTAAGCGATAATATCACGCTGCGGAGCATCGTCGGACGCTTCCTTGAACATAGCCGGATTTACCGATTCGAAAACGGCGGGCAGCCCGAACTCTATTTGGCGAGCGCCGATTGGATGCCGCGCAACTTCTTCCGGCGAGTCGAAAGCTGTTTCCCGGTTGAGGATCCCGATCATCGAGCTCATCTCGACGAGATCATCAGCATTTTCTGGTCGGACAACGTCAAAGCCCGCGAACAAAATTCGGAGCTGACTTACGCCAAGAGGCATCCTGATGGCCAATCGGTCGATTCCCAGGCTCTGTTTTTGGAGCGTCTCACCAAGCGGAAGCGGACGGATCTAGAAGTGAAGCCAGTGGTGGTGAAGCAACCAGGCAAAAAAGAACTGTCTGGAGGCGTGGATCAACCAGCTTAGATGCAGGCATTTTCCGGCATTGAAACTATTACCGCACAATATTCGGCTGTTCTGAGTATTCTGCGGTCAAGCAGTGACACCTAGACAGAATCGGTTCCAAATCTCTAAGCCTTCGGAACCGATTCTGTCTTTTTGCGTCTCGGGCGGGCTTCGCGCTTCGCAAACTCCCAACCGATCTTGCCGTCCACCAGGGTTAGCGACGCATCAAACGGTCTTCCCTTCTTAGAGATGAAACGTCGCAGGAGATCGCTTTTGCCGCCGGTGAGCATCTTTTTAAGTTGGTCGGGTGCTATCTCTCTTTGGAGAATGGTCTTGCTCATTTTAAAGGTGCACGCGCCCTTGGGAACGTTTTCACAGACGTAGATCGACCCTACATCGTAGACCTGACCCGATTTGCACACTTGGCACAGACCCAAAGCGGTATGCGTTTGGGGGTCAATTTGGATATTGTTCGACGACAGTCCATTCTCAAAGGCGAATTCTGGCTTGTTCTCGTCGTTAAGAATCACTAAAGCCGCAAACGGACGGCCGGTTTTACTGCGAAATCCTTCGAGCGGTCCGACCTTTCTCTCTTTGATCAAGGTGGTTATCTCCGCTGGGCTGAGCTGCCGGCTAGCCAGATTCTTGAAGAGGCGGTACTCACAGTTTTCGCAGTGATAAGTTCTATAGTCTTCTTTCAGATTAGAGGCGCCGCAGTTGGGACACCGGACGTTAAGGGTAACGTAATTTCCTTCGACGACATCGCTTTCGAAGTGTTTTGCTTTATCGACAATCTCGCTGGTCAGCTCCTTGATCTGCTTCATGAACGCCGACCGCTCAAGGTCGCCGCGTTCCATGAGCTTGAGCTTATGCTCCCATTCACCCGTAAGTTCGGGCGAAGATAACAATTCGATACCGATGCCTCGTAAAAGAGTAATCAGCGAAATGCCCTTCGCGGTGGCGATCAGATCGCGATTTTCACGATTGATATAACCGTCCTGAATTAATCCCTCGATGATGGCGGCCCGGGTCGCCGGTGTTCCCAAGCCCTTGGCCGACATTGCCTCGCGCAGGTCTTCGTCATCGACCAGTTTGCCGGCGCTTTCCATGGCCGAAAGTAGGGTAGCCTCCGTGTAGCGAGCCGGAGGTTTGGTTTGATTCTCTTTGACCTCAACTTGGGCAGCCAGCCCCGATTCTCCGGGTGTCACCGCAACCAAGGTGTCACCCTGTTCGTCGCTGGCGGCTTGGCGGCCATAAACCTCGAGCCAGCCCGGTTCCTTGATGATCTTGCCTTCCGTTTTGAAAGCTTCGCCTTCAACCCGGGTGATTCTCGTGGTTACTTCGAACTCGGCTGATGGATAGAAAACCGCCACGAAGCGCCGCGCAATCATGTCAAAAAGCTTCTGCTGAGCTTCATCAAGGTTGCGCGGGTTTTCTCCGGTGGGGATGATCGCGTTATGGTCGGTGATCTTTGCGTTATTGAAGATCCGTTTGCTGGGCCGCACCCAGTTGTTGGCCAACGCCTTTCTGGCTGCAGGAGCCAGGGTCGGATCTGCCAGGCGGCCCAAGATGTTGCTAGCCGTACCGAGGTAATCTTCAGGTAGATACCTGGAATCGGTTCTCGGATAAGTGATTAGCTTGTATCGCTCATACAACTGTTGGGCGATCTGCAGAGTCCGGCGCGCCGAAAAACTGAAACGGGCGTTAGCCTCTCGCTGCAAAGTGGTGAGGTCGTAGAGCAGCGGAGGCGCTTGGGTAGTGGGCTTCTTCTCCTCGGTGATGGTGCCGGACTTCCCCAGCACTTTGTCATGGATGGCGTTGGCTTGCTCTGCAGTCCAAATTCTTTCGGGGCGCCGAACTTCGTCTGAGTCTTTCTGAAATGCTTCGTCAAACCAACGGCCTCGAAAACTACCGGCGGAAACGTCAAAGTCCGCTAGGACTTCCCAGTAACCCTTGGGTTCAAAGCGGCGAATCTTTTCCTCTCGCTCCACCAAGATGGCGAGAGTGGGGGTTTGTACCCGTCCTACCGGAGTGAGTTGGAAACCGCCAACCTTCGAATTGAAGGCGGTCATCGCTCGGGTCGCATTGATACCGACCAGCCAATCACTTTCCGACCGGCAAACGGCCGCCTCCGCTAAAGGAATCATTTCGCGGTCTGCTCTCAGATGGGTGAAAGCGGACCGGATCGAGTCTGCGGTCATCGACTGCAACCAAAGGCGGCTGGACGGCTTTTTAACGCCTGCCAATCTGACCAGGTAGCGGAAGATCAGTTCGCCTTCGCGGCCGGCATCACAGGCGTTCACGATTTCGGTAACATCCGGCCGCTCCATTAGACGCCGGAGAAGCTTGTACCGGCTCTCAGTTTTGGCAATCGGCTTGAGTTGGAACTGATCAGGAATAATCGGCAGGCTCTGAAAGCTCCATTTGCCCTTTTTCTTGTCTAGCTCGGCCGGAAGACAGAGTTCGACCAGGTGACCGATCGCCGAAGACACAACAAACCGGTCATTCTCGAAATAATCACCTTTTTTCTCAAAGCGGCCGAGCGCCCTCGTAAGGTCGAGGGCGACGCTCGGTTTTTCAGCGATAACGAGAGTTTTTCCCATCGGGCCTAATAATCGGTGGGTGCAGGGTATCCCACATCCGGATGGCGACAGTAGTGGTCATCTACGGACCAGGCAAATGCTTTGCTAAAGTAATTTTACGAAGAATTTTCCTGGCAATTGCTTGACTAATCTTCGCATTTCGAGCTGCAAGAGGCCTGATGTTACCACATTCGCTGCCAGACCCGAAACATCGATGATCCGGTCAATCGACGTCTCGGAGCTTTCGATTGCCTCGTAAATTCTCAGAAGATCTCCCTCGAGGTCTGGTGGTTTGCTCGCTGCGAGGACGGGTTTCTCGGGAAAGAGGCTTTCCAGATCCTCCAGGATATCATCAACGCTGATCACCAGCTTTGCGCCTTGCTGGATCAACCGGTTCGTTCCGAGCGAGGTCGGCCGATCGATGGGACCAGGTACCGCATAGAGGTTCCGTCCTTGTTCCGTCGCCTGCGAAGCACTAATCAAGGCGCCGCTATTGGCACCAGCTTCCACAACCAAAAGGCCGAATCCCCAGCCGCTGATAATCCGATTTCTCATGGGGAAAGTCTGGCGGTCAGGCGTGGTATCCATGGGAAATTCGCTGATGACAGC
>Ga0153933_1000642_pt1 | contig 11815 bp, 13 predicted proteins | sample TSNJ017MetaG_FD_102275 | JGI IMG/M metagenome (GOLD analysis project Ga0153933, IMG submission 102275) | Attine ant fungus gardens microbial communities from New Jersey, USA - TSNJ017 MetaG | ecosystem: Host-associated > Fungi > Mycelium > Unclassified | place: USA: New Jersey, Wharton State...
ATCTCAGTAAGCGAGTAATGCGGAACATCCGCCAGAACTTGTTCTTCGCCTTTATCTACAATCTGCTCGGGGTTCCGATCGCAGCCGGGATTCTCTATCCGTTTATCGGGCTTCTGCTGAGTCCAATGATTGCCGGGGCGGCAATGTCGTTCAGCTCCGTGTCGGTGGTAGGGAACGCGTTAAGGCTGAGTAGGATTAAGTTGTAACATCCGAAGGGTTTCGTTGCCCTGAGGTGCGAAGCAGGCAGAAGCCGCGAAGCGGCTTAAGAAGCCCAGGGCTTCAGCCTGGCTTCAGCCCTGGGTCAGGTAGTCGAAATGTGCGCTCTGAAGGCGGCGCCCGAAAAATGTCGGTCCTGGTGCAGCGTATTAGTGCAATCCGGTCCGATGTCCACACGACGGTGTAATCAACGCAGGCTGTGAACACACCTCGTCGATCGCCACTTTCAGGGCATATCTCACGACGGCCGTGACCCCCTGGGCTATTTTCTTAGGCCGCTTCGCGGCAAGTCTGCCTGCTTCGCACCTCAAGACCAGCCGTCTGGCCCATCGCATGAAAGAATTTAGTGGCAGAGTCCCTGTCTGCAGCAGTCGAATAACAAATCGCGCCACATTTGTCACTCACACCTTTCTGGGCCGGATAGTAACCTATCCCATGATTACTAGCTGCCAATTGTATCTTGGATGGTGACATATGAGCGAAAAGACTAAAACAGCTGACGACGCCGAGATCCGCGCCGTGATCGAGCAATGGGCGGAGGCGCTCCGCCACAAGGACGCCCAGGGCGTGCTCTCATATTATGCGCCGAAGGTGATTTACTTTTCGCTCGCGCCGCCGTTGCTCTCGACTGTCTCGACCAAAGAAGGCCTAACCAACCCAGAAGGTCTAAACGCCTGGTTCGCCACTTGGGAAGGCGCAATCGGCTACGAAATCCACGACCCGGACATCATGATCGGGGAGAGTGTCGCCTTCAGCCATAGCCTGAATCGAATGCAGGGAACCAAAACGGACGGAGGAAAAGCCGATATCTGGTTTCGGCAAACGTTCGGTTTCCACAGGATCGACGGAGAATGGAAGATCGTGCACGAACACGAATCGGTACCCTTTTACATGGATGGCAGCTTCAAAGCTGCCATCGACCTTAAACCGTAGGAGAAAGACAATGAAGATCACAGATGCAACCGTCCTGGTAACCGGAGCCAATCGCGGCATTGGAAGAGCACTGGTCGAAGCGGCCTTGGCGAGAGGCGCAAAGCGGGTGTACGCGGGCACGCGCCAACCCTTTACCGATGCCGATCGCCGCGTCACGCCACTGACGTTGGACGTCACCAATGCAGAGCAGATTCGGGCGGCCGTCGAGAAAGTGGGCGCTCTCGATATCCTCGTCAACAATGCTGGTATTTCGGTCCAAAACGACCTCAGCGATCGCACCGCGCTCCAGGGTCTGCTCGCGGTCAATCTCTTTGGTACCTATGACGTCACCCAGGCTTTCTTGCCGGTACTCGCTCGCTCCGGAAGCGCCATTGTGAACGTGCTATCGTTGGCATCGCTTGCGGCCGTGCCGTTCGATCCCTTGTACTCGATCTCGAAGGCTGCGGCTTTCTCCCTCTCGCAGTCGCTGCGGGCTCTTTTGGCCGGACGCGGCGTAAAAGTCCATATCGTGCTACCGGGACCCATAGACACCGACATGACGCGGAACCTGGATATTCCGAAGGCCTCCGCGAAGGCCACTGCGCTGGCGATACTCGAAGGAGTGGAAAGAGGGGACGAGGAAATTTTTCCCGATCCGATGTCGGCGGCAATCGCCGAGGGGTGGCGCAACAGTGCCGTCAAGGCGCTGCAACGCCAATTTGCGGCCTACGTCGAACAGACGCCCGTTAAATGAGCGGCCGGCGGCTTCGGGAATGATCCGGCCTTAACCGCGGAGGAGCAACGCGTGGCCGAAGGCCTATGGCGCGGGTTTACAGGACGGCCACGGCAAATCATTCCCGTTAAATGTGATATTCGACATCGACACTGTTTGCCAACTGGCTCGCCTTGGAGACGAGTTGCTCCAGCGTGGTTTCGTCGACGATCTTCGCCGTCGCATCTCGGACTTCCTTCATCACGCATCGGATTACGCAGGTTTTCTCATCGGGGCAATCATCGCAGCGGGCATAGCCGTCACGCCGGATACACGGAACGGCCGCGAAAGAACCGTCGATGAATCGCATGATTTTTCCAAAGGTGATAGTGTCGGGCGAACGGTCCAGCAAATAACCGCCTTCTTTTCCTTTGCGGCTTTGTAGAATGCCGCCATTGCGAAGCTCGAGCAGGATGGCCTCGAGAAACTTTCGCGAGATCTTCAATTGCTCAGAGATATCGCGTATTTGGATGGGGCCTTTTCCTCGGTTCTGCGCCAGAAAAATGAGAGCTCTGAGCGCATACTTCGCTCGTCGAGAAAGCATTCCCATAGGTTACGTAGAGTAAAGCGCAGATCAACCCGCTGGGAATGAGGGGTTTCCAGGGCAGAGGCCGATCAAAGTTTGTGTAGCCGCAGAAAAATCTCTTGTCATCTCTGCAAATGTCTACTAAATCGATCGAGTTACTATACAAAGCGGATGACACGCACAGTTTTCGAGGGACATATCTCCTATCAATTCCATGGACGTGATCGACATTCTCGATCGTTTTGCCTCCATCTTTTCTCGTTGAGCGCGGTTTTGCTTGCCATCGCCATGACGGCTCCAGGTCAGGAAACTCAGGATCACGCTCCAACTCCATCGCCGTCTCCAACTCAAGGCGCTAACGTTCCCCCGGACCCACCAACCGCAGCGGGTTCCCTTGCGACCGTTCAAGTCACCGGCGCCGACGAAACGCCGGCGGATGTTGAGGACACTCAGCTAGCCACGATTCCGGGGGGCACGAGCCTAGTTCCTTCCCAACAGGTGGAACAAGGTCGGGTGGCAACCCAGGCCGATATCTTAAATTTTCAGCCGGGAGTTTTCGCGCAGGTCGCCGGCGGGAACGATGCGTTGAGAATTTCCATCCGTGGCTCTGGTGTTGATCGGGGCACGGGTTATTTCCGTACCGGTATCCTGTTTACTTTTGACGGATTACCGGTAACCGGCCCCAGCGGCACTCCCTTTGAATACTTCGATCCGCTTGGGTTAGAATATACGGAGATCCTCCGAGGGACGAATGCTTTTGATACCGGCGCCCTCGAACTGGGCGGCACAATAAATTATGTCTCTAATACCGGATACACCAGTTCCCCATTTGAGGCTCGATTCGAAGCCGGCAGTTTTGGTTACTACAAAGGGGAAGTGAGCTCAGGGTATGTTTCCGGGCCGTTTGATTATTATGTCAGTATAGACGGTTCCACCAGGGCGGGGTTCCAGGATCATTCGAATATCGATACGAACCGGTACCTCGTGAATCTGGGGTACAAGATTAATCCGAACATCGAGACCAGGTTTTATTTTCGCTATGCCTGGGAAGTTCTGCAGCAGCCGGGCGAATTGACCAAAGCCCAGATTCAGGAAGATCCGAGTCAAGCTAACCCTTACGCAGCCAAATATAACGATGACAGGGTCCAACCGGGGTCAGTTTGGCTTGGCAGCAAGACGACGATCATGCTCGACCCGACCTCGAAGCTGGAATTCGGGCTCACCTACATGAATTTTCCGATCATCATCGGGGGAGGCACCAGTCCGGTAAACCTGGTTTCCAGCCTTTGGACCTATGGGAACGTCAGTTCGCAGGTGAAGTACTCTCGAACGGACCAGATCTTTAACACGGAAACCGACACCAGTCTTGCTCTCTACACGTCGACGGATGTTTACGGCGACGTGCATCGATTCTCGGAAATAAATCAAATCATCGGCGGGGTAGCCTACCAGCGCGGCGAACTGTTCACGGTGAATAATTTCACCGGCTCGTCCGACAACGTGTTACTGCTGAGCAATAAGACTGAGCTGCTACCGCACTTGTGGCTGACCAGCGGAGTCGCCGGGACCTTCATTCGGCGGAATATCGATATTACCTATCCGGTTAGGTACCTCTATGATAAGGACCGGTTCGACTACCTAGCCCGCTTTGGACTGCTTTATGATCTTACTCCTGACGTGCAACTCTATACCAACATCGGCCGTTCGGTTGAGCCACGTAACGATTGGTCTGGAGTACTGACTCCCACTTTCGCTCCTGGGTTGTGGAAGGTGCTTGACCTGAAAGACCAAACGGCGTGGACCACCGAGGTAGGTATGCGGTTCAAGTGGGGGATCTTCCAGGGGAACGTCGACTATTACTATTCGGCGGTGAGAAACGAGCTGCTGGAAATCTCGGAACCGGAATACAACAATACCACCGAGGCGAATGCCAGCCCTACCACTCATCAAGGGGTTGAAATCGGCTTAAACACGACCTTGTGGCAAAGCGCGGCAGTGGCGGAAGCCAGCGGCAAACCTTGGCACCAGCTATCATTCAACCAGGCGTACACCTATAGCAATTTCGATTATAATAATGATCCGGTTTTTGGGCACAACGAATTGCCGGGAATCCCGCCTCATTATTACCAGGGAGAGCTGCGCTACGATAACGGGTCCGGTTTCTACTGGTCATTCACGATCCAAGCCGCCTCTAGTTATCCGGTGGATTATGCTAATACATTCTACACGGATCCGTACGTAATTTTCGGAACCACCATCGGCTACGCGCAGCCTAAGAAGGGATTCGAAGTGTACCTGCAGTTCAACAATTTAACTAACAAACATTATGCGGCGGATGTGACTCCAGGATACGACGATCACGGCGAAGACGTGGCCCGGTCTGATCCCGGTGATGGTTTCGGAGTTTTTTCCGGCGTCGTTTATAAGTTTTGAGAGAACGGAGTTAGACGGAAAACTTTTTAATTTAACATGGACTTTAGGACACTTGCCTTATCCCTGATCATGCTTCCGCTGTTGGGTGGGGGATCGGCAAGCGTGTTGGAGGCGGGAAACTCCAGCGGAGAGAGTGAAAACTCGATTGTTCGAGCGTCGGGTGATCGCTTCCGCTACCCGGCGAAGGACTATTCCGAGCAATCGGAAGGGACGCCGGGTGGCACGCTGAAGGTGTCCGTGGCGTCCGATACCGGGAGCCTCGATTTACATCTCCCACCCGAATGCGGAATGACAGGGGCGGATCTTGTAGGACAATTTGGTTTATCAGACGACGCTGTATATGCCTGAACGAATCAGTGGCAGACCCTGGAAGCTAGTTTCGGTTTACCTGACAGGAATCCTGCTGTTGGCGGGATGCGGTGATCGCAGTAAGAGTGCAGCGGGAGATGACAAGACCGTAAAACTAATTATGAGCGATGCTGGCTTCAGCAGCGAGGTCGTTCCTATTTTGAAAGAGGAAGTCGCCAAACAAGGCTTCAAGCTCGAGTGGGTAGTAGTGAATGATATCATACAACCCAACCAAATGGTGGATCAGGGATTAGCCGATGCTAACTCATTTCAACATGAACCTTATTTCGACCAGTTCGTCGCGGATCATAACTTGAGAAATGTGGTACGGGGCTTTTATACGCTTTTTACACCATCCGGGTTGTACTCCAAAAAGTATAAGTCGCTAGACCAGGTCCCCGATGGAGCCCTGTTCGGAATTCCGGTAGACCCCGCTAACAATGGTCGGGCCCTGTTTATGTTGCGGGATAAGGGGTTGCTGAAGCTGAAAGCAGGCGTTTCCGTGACCCACGCCAGCCTGAAGGACATTACCGATAACCCGCACAAATACCGGTTCAAAGAGGTCGATCAGCTGATGCTGCAACGGACCTTGGATGACGTTGACGTCGGATTTCTGTTCTCGGCGACGGCGCTCAAAGTTGGGTTCAATCCGAAGAAGGACGCCTTGGCCTACGAAACTCCCGGGGAGAGTCCCTACAAAGGAATTGTGGCGATCCGGCGCGAGCTAGTCGGTTCGCCTAAGATCAAGGCCTTGCAGAATGCTTATGGTAGTGACGCGCTGAAGTCTTTCTATCGAAGCAAATACGGAGATTCGATAATCTACCTGGATGACCTGAACAAGTGAACAAATGACGAAAAGGATCATGGGCGATGTTTGACCACATCATACAGGCGTGGCCGGAGATTGTGGAGGCGCTGGGACAGACCTTCTACATGTTGACGATCACGATATCGCTGGCCGTACTACTGGGAACGCCACTCGGGACCTTACTTTATATAACCCGGCCGGGATCGTTTGTGCGCGCTCCGCGGCTATATGTTGTCCTCAATGGGTTGGTGAACTTGGTTCGGTCGTTCCCGTTCTTGATCTTAATGATCGCGATGATTCCGGTAACTCGGTTCATCGTGGGGACCGCACTGGGGACGACGGCGGCGACTGTGCCCTTGGCGGTGAGTGCGATTCCGTACTTCGGCCGTTTCATTGAACAGACTCTCCTTGATGTGAATCGGGGGGTGGTTGAAGCCGCCGAGTCAATGGGCGCGAACCGGCTACAGATCGTTTGGAAGGTACTCTACTCAGAAGCCCGGTCCGGCATTGCGAACTCGATTACCATCATGACGGTCAGCTTTATTTCCTATTCGACGGTGGCAGGCCTGGTCGGTGGGGGTGGGATCGGTGACTTCGCCATCCGTTATGGTTATTACCGGTATGAAACGGATGTGATGTTTTTTACCATCTTTCTGATCGTTCTGCTGGTGCAGGCTTTTCAGTTTATCGGGAACTTTATCGTCCGGAAATTAGACAAACGAATTTAGGCAACTGTGTCACGCAAACAACTTCATGTTAACCTATTCGAGATGAACTGTGTGAGCCACATCGTTCACGGGATGTGGGTTCACCCGGATAATAACCGGCATCGGTTCAACGATCTCGAATTCTGGACCGAGCTGGCCCAACTGTTGGAATACGGCACGTTCGATGCCGTTTTTCTGGCTGATGTTATCGGCGCCTACGATCAATTCCGGAATGGTCCGGAAACGGCCTTACGCGAGGCTGTCCAAATTCCCAGTAACGATCCGTTGCTAATTATACCGGCAATGGCTCAAGTGACTCGGAATCTTGGTTTTGGAGCTACTTTTTCGACCACTTACGAACCGCCCTTTGCTTTTGCGCGGCGGGCGAGCACGATTGATCATCTAACCAGAGGACGGTTTGCCTGGAATATTGTGACCTCCTATTTACCCAATGCGGCCCGTAACTTCGGCCTCGAAGATGAGGTGCCGCACGATTACCGCTACGAGATCGCGGACGAATATCTCGAGGTCCTTTACAAACTATGGGAAGGCTCCTGGGATGACGACGCGGTGATACAAGACCGGGAGAACCGGACTTACACGGAGCCGAGCAAAGTTCGCTATATCAACCACGCGGGTAAGCATTTTAAGGTGGCGGGACCGCATCTTTGCCAACCATCGCGGCAGCGTACTCCGGTTCTCTATCAAGCGACGGGCTCGCCTGCCGGCAAAGAGTTTGCTGCTCGCCACGCTGAGGTGGTGTTTACCGGTGGCCGCAGTCCTGAGGAAGTACGGAAGAATATAGAAGATATCCGAGCTCGCGCCCGGGCGCGTGGCCGAGATCCCCGAGGAATCAAATTTATCGCTGGCGCCGGAGTCATCGTGGCCAAGACCGAAGAGCAGGTGGCTGCGAAACTGGAAAGCTATCGCCGATTTTTGAGCGCTGAGGGACGGTTAGCTCACTCGCAGTCTGGAATCGATTTTCTGAAGTATCCTCGGGAAGAGCGGATTGGCGACATCATTGATCGCAAAGATCCGGGATGGGACAAGATACCGGCCTTTTTCCAACCCCAACAAACGGTGGGCGAAGTGCTAGATCGGATCGGGAGTATCAATCCTTGGGGACGTCACTTTGTTGCCGGTACGCCGGGAGTGGTGGCTGACGCCATTGAACGTTGGCTAGATGAAGATGGGATCGATGGGATCAATCTACTTCAATATCTCTCATTTGAGACTGCTCGGGATTTCATCGAGCTAGCGGTACCGGAGTTACGGCGACGAGGGCGGTTCCGTGAGTCTTATAAGGATGGGGAGACGTTGCGCGAGAGGCTCTTTGGTTATGCGCGGCTGCCCGTGGATCACTACGGAGCTCGGTATCGTGACCCAGCGATACTGGCGTCTGGGTCTGAGCCGCTGCGTCTGCTAGGGCTAGGCAGTCAACCCGACGTAACCGAAGCGAGGCCGGCTGAGGCGGTAAACGCGAGGGCTGAAACGAGTCTAGGAAAAGGTTGAAAAATCATACTGTTTTAGTAGGCTATCCCGCTTGAACCCGCGCGAGGATGCGCAGAACCATGGTGATGGGTCGATGGTGACAATGAGCTCTAAGAGCGCACCGGACGGTGGCGCATCGGACTTTCCTTCGGGCTCGCACGTGACCGTTGCGCTCCTGAATGAACGGTCGGCGAAAATTTTGCCGAAACTTGCTGCGGGTGCAGCCGAACGCGAACGCTCTCGCGAATTGCCGTACGAGCAGGTGGATTCGATAGCTGGGGCCCAGCTCTTTGCGTTTCGGATTCCGAAAAAGTATGGGGGTGCGGGATCTTTAGTAACGGACGTGATCCGATTCATTATCGAAGTGGCCGCGGCTGATTCTAATATCGCCCAAGCGTTGCGGCCTGGGTTCGCCTTAGTAGAAAGCCTGCGACTTTCTGATTCCGAACTTGAGCAGGAAAGATGGTACCGCCGGATTTTGTCGGGGGATTTCTTTGGCAATGCGGGCTGGGAAATCGGTGGAGCTAACGGAGCGGTTACTGCTCGAATTACCAAACAAGGCGACCACTACAAAGCGAACGGAAACAAATACTATAGTACGGGCTCGTTGTATGCCGACTGGATCAGTACGGTGGCCTTGAATGAGGCAGATGAACCGGTGTCGTTTACCGTGCCGCGAAATCGGGAGGGAGTAGATTTATTGGATGATTTTGACGGTATGGGGCAGCGTCTGACTGCCAGCGGTACCACGAGACTCCACGATGTAACCGCTTATCCGGAAGAGATTCGTTCTCGGCCGGCTCGCCATCAGCGGTCGCCGGTGACCGCTTTTCTGCAGCTCTTTCTGGGGTCGGTTGAGGCGGGCATTGCCAAGAATGCGTTAGCGGATGCCGTCACGTTTACCCGAGATCATGCGCGCCCGATAAAACATAGCAGCGCGGAGACGTCCGTGGATGATCCATACGTGCAATATGCGGTGGGAGAGATTTCTGCTCGAGCTTACGCAGCCGAGGCCGTGATCTTGCGGGCGGCGGACTCAATTGACGCGGCTTGGGATAGCGGTCTGCAGCCGGAAGCTTTGACCAAGGCGGCGGTAGAGGTCGCTCAGGCTCAATTCCTGGCTGCGGAAGCCGCGTTGCGCGCATCCGAGTTGATCTTCGATGTCGGTGGAGGCTCCACCACGGCCCGGAAACACAACCTGGATCGACATTGGAGGAACGCCCGCACGGTAGCCAATCATAATCCTCGTCATTGGAAGGCCGCGGCGGTTGGTGCTTACCAGCTCAGCGGCGCTGATCTACCGACGTCCGGGTTGTTCTAACTGAGAGAGCACAAAGATAAACCCGCTAAGAAAATGGAATACTGATGATCACACTGGAAAATGTTAGCAAGACATTCATAACCCCCGAGGGAAAGCTTCGGGCGGTGTCTTCGGTGTCGCTAGAGATCGAGGAAAGCGATGTTTACGGGATCATCGGATTTAGCGGAGCCGGCAAGTCAACGCTGCTGAGAACGATCAATCTTCTAGAGAAGCCGGACCCGGGCAGTACGGTGATCGTGAACGGGCAGAACCTTACTAGGTTGTCAGAGGGCGAACTGAATCGGGCGCGCCGGTCAATCGGCATGGTATTTCAACATTTTAATTTGCTAAATAACCGCACCGCGGCCGCGAATATTTCGTTCCCGATGGAAATCGCGGGCAAAAGTAAAGCGGAACGGCTGCGACGAGTTGAGGAGTGTCTCGAGATTGTCGGGCTTTTGGATAAGGCGAACACGTATCCGGCTAAGTTGAGCGGCGGCCAAAAACAGCGGGTAGCAATCGCGCGGGCCCTGGCGAACGAGCCGAAAGTGTTGCTATGCGATGAACCGACTTCATCGGTTGATCCGCAAATGACGAGCACACTTTTGGGTTTTCTGAAGCAGATCAATCGAATGTTTGGGATCACCATCGTGTTGGTGACGCATGAAGTGGCGGCGGTGAACGCGATCTGCAATAAAGTAGCGGTGATGGAGAGTGGCCGAGTCGTGGAAAGGTTCGAATTGAGCGACAAGACTTTCGCGCCGAAATCGAACCTCGCCCGGTTTTTACTCCAGGACCGGTTAGGTTCGTTCAACTATCTGAACGATTACGCGGCGAGCGCTTGAGTGAATAGGGATACCGGAGAGAACGAAAACAACCGCGAATGCACACGAACGGACGCGAAGACAGAAGCCAACCGCAGATTGACTCAGATTACGATGGTCCGCAGATTAGCTTTTAGAGTGGCTCTGCCTGGTGATACCGGGGACATTATTAAGTGGGAATCCAATTAGTCAGGTGACCAATCGAAGCCCAGAGCCAAATCTGCGTCCATCTGCGGTTGGCCGTTTCCCTTTGTGTGCATTCGCGGCTGTTCTTTTTTAGGCTGGTTGGCGATTTATGAAACTAACTGATTATCGTCTGTTTGGGCGCACCGGGGTGAAAGTGTCTCCGCTGACGCTGGGGTGCATGATGTTTGGTGGGAAAACTGACTTGGATGAGAGCGTCCGGATCATTGATCGCGCGATCGATGCTGGGATCAATATTTTGGACACGGCCAACGTGTATTCACGCGGACGCAGCGAGGAGTTCACGGGAGAAGCTCTGAAACGGAATGGCCGACGCCAACAGATCTTTCTGTGTACGAAGGTGCATGGGGTCATGGATGATGTTGATCCGAATCAACAAGGTAATTCGCGCCGGCATATTATCGAGCAATGTGAAGCCAGCCTGCGCCGTCTGCAGACAGATTACCTTGATCTCTATCAGATTCATCGTCCGCGGCCTGAGATCGCGATCGACGAAACCTTGCGAGCACTCGATGATTTGGTTCGATCTGGTAAGGTCAGGTATATCGGGACCACGACTTTTGCTGGGTGGCAATTAGTTGAAGCGCTCTGGGCGAGCAAAGAACTGGGCTTGAACCGGTTTGTGTCCGAGCAGCCGCCTTATAACTTGCTCGATCGCCGGATCGAACGTGAATTGGTGCCGGCAATCCAAACCTTTGGCTTAGCGTTGATCCCATGGAGTCCGCTTGGGGGCGGTTTACTATCAGGTAAGTATCAACGCGGGCAACCTATTCCCGCCGACTCGCGCTACGCGAATCCGAACCCGATTCAGAAACGGCGTTTTGTTGAAGCGATATTCGATGTGATCGAACCGCTAACCGAGCTGGCCAAGGGGAGAGGAGTGACTCTGGCCCAATTCGCTTTGGCATGGACTATCCATCAGCCGGGAGTCACCAGCCCGATTATTGGGCCGCGAACGCTAGAGCAACTCGAAGACAATCTGGGTGCGCTCAATGTGGGTTTTACGGCGGATGATTTCGAAAAGATTGACTCGATCGTCCCGCGGGGAACACATGTGGCGCCGTTCTATGAAGCGCAGTTTGGGCCAAGCGTTTATCGGTGGTGAAGTAAGAATCGCGGGCGGGTAGTTCGCAGCGAGCGACAAAAGTTCGGAAGCCGAAGCAATTGGCAGCAGCGCCACAAGCCAGACACAAAAAACGACCGCTGCCATGACGGCTCCGATGAGCAGTACGATTAGGAAAAGTCCCTGACCGAACCCAGATGGAACGTACCAA
>Ga0153933_1000643_pt1 | contig 11801 bp, 12 predicted proteins | sample TSNJ017MetaG_FD_102275 | JGI IMG/M metagenome (GOLD analysis project Ga0153933, IMG submission 102275) | Attine ant fungus gardens microbial communities from New Jersey, USA - TSNJ017 MetaG | ecosystem: Host-associated > Fungi > Mycelium > Unclassified | place: USA: New Jersey, Wharton State...
AACTTGGCCGTCTGGCAATCAACGCGGATGCACGTGTCTACCTGGCAGGTCTGGCATTGACATTGGGAAGCGCGCTCTTGTTTGGGATGGCTCCGGTCCGGCAGGCGTGGCAGATCAGCCCATTGCAGATAATCAAGGGCGGACCGACAGACCCAGTGCCGCTGCGCCGGGTTGCTTTGCGGGACCTATTGTTGGGCGCGCAAATCGCCATCTGCACGCTGCTGGTAACGGCCTCGCTGGTGGCGGTGCAAGGCATGGTGCACGCGCTCAACGCTCCGCTGGGTTTCCAGCCACAAGGCGCGATGCTGGCCGAGATGGATCTGAGCCACGCGGAACAGGAAGGCGACGTAGCGCTCGACAAACAGAAAGAGATGATTGAGGCGGCGCGGAGCATCCCTGGCGTAACCGCAGTGGGTGCGGTTAGCCGTATGCCCATGACCGGCGGGATGCACGGGATTCCAATTTTTCCGTCGGGGACGACCGAGTTCAAGCTGAAGAATTCTGTACTGGCGGCATACCTATTTACGATGTCGCCAGGCTACCTGGAGGCCGCCGGAACTCGGCTCCTAAGCGGGCGGGATTTCTCTTGGCATGACACAGCCGAGACGCCCTATGTGGCGATCGTGAACGAAACTTTCGCGCGCAAGATGTGGAGTGAAACGCCGGCGATCGGACAACACTTTATTGTGTCGGGCCACCTGACAGAAGTGGTGGGCGTAGCCCAGGACGGCAAGTATCACGACTTGCAAGAGCCGCCCCAACCGGTTGTGTACCTGGCGCTGTCCCAAAACGAGGACGAAGACGCGATTTTCGTGGTACGGTCGCAGCGGACGCCGGCCGAGATAGCAGCAGCGCTCGAACACGCACTGAGCAGTATCGAGCCTAATGTGCCAATCAACGTGGAGAGCTGGTACCATTCGCTGGAATACTATGTCCTGTTCCCGGCACGGGCGGCGACTGCAGCATTGGGCTTCATGGGCCTGCTGGCAGCAATGTTGGCGGTAACAGGCATCTTCGGCATGGCTGCCTACAGCGTGAGCCGGCGGATCAAGGAACTGGGCATTCGCGTGGCCTTGGGCGCGAGCGCGACGCACGTGCTGAGCGCGGCCGTTGGGCGGCCAATAGTGCTGCTTGGCGTCGGATCGGCGTTAGGGTTGCTGTCGGGTGGCCTTGCCAGCCGGTTATTGGAGCAGATCGTTTATCAGGCGAATCCGCGGGATCCTGTGGTCGTTGGTGGCGCGGTGCTAACCATGGCGCTGCTCGGGGTTGTCGCGTCTGCCGTTCCCGCCCTGCGCGCGCTGGCCGTCGATCCATCCAAACTCATGCGGGAAGAGTGAGGCAGATAAACCTCGTTGCTCGGGAACGCGACAACGTTCAGCTCGCCCGGTCAATATCATTCCATTATCGGTGACGGCACGAAACAGAATTTAAGTACGCTCAGGCGTCCCCAAAGATCATTCGTTCAGCGTGCTGTTCTAACGTGGTCGATGAACGCTCGCAAGGCCGCCGGCATGTGTCGCTGCGGGGAATAACAAAGAAAAAAACCGGGAAATGGAGCCGACCACTTTTCTAAGAGCGGCACGAGGCGTCCTTCGGCGATGTGACTGGCGACGGTTTCCTTAACTGAGAACGCAATCCCCAGCCCATCGATCGCTGCGTTGATACAGAATGCGCGACTGTTAGCGATTAGTGGCCCGTCAACAGGAACCTGAATCCATCTGCCGTTTCGGCGAAATTCCCATCGGTAGGGGACTTCTTGTCCTGGCCAGCGCCAATTGACGCATTGATGAGATTTCAAGTCTCCGGGACTCTGCGGAACCCCGTTGCGTTTGAGATAGTCAGGTGAAGCCACGGCGATCTGTTTTAAGTCTGGTCCCAGTCTCACTGCAATCAGATCTTTATCGATGAGTTCGCGCAAGCGGATAGCAGCGTCGAAATTTTCTCGAACCAGATCCATTACTCGATCATCCAGGGTGATATCGAGTACCACCTTCGGATAAGCCTGGTTGAAGGAACGGAGCAGCGGTCGAAGATAGAGATCAGCCGCGTTGCGGAAGCTATGGATCCGAACGCGGCCGACCACTTCCTTACGCTGGTTGACTGCCTCCTGAATCCCGGCGGCCAGTTCTTCGGACGCCGTTTTCGCGCGGTGCAGCAAGCGAGCACCGGCTTCGGTCAGGGACACACTTCGCGTGGTTCGGTTGAGTAACTGTGAGCCGACACTCTCTTCCAATAAGCGAACCGTTTGACTAAGAGCCGAAGGCGAGACTCCTAAAACCTGCGCCGCTCGAGTAAAACTGCGCGCTTCGGCCACTGCGACAAAAGCGCGAATGCGGCCGAATTCGGCAGCAGAGAGGACCGGGGTAATCAATTGTTTAGTGTGGCTAATAATACTATTTAAAAATTAATGTATTCATAAGCAACAGGAATCATGCGACTTCGATGCCATGAAGAGCTTAAGAGGCCATGGGCACCGTCCGGTAATCGGAAAATGCCGGCCGAAATGTGGCGGGAGGAAATTTTTATCTGGTGAGTGTCACCCCAAGGATTTCCTGGGGCGAATCGTGAAATGAAATATCGTTTACTCGGCAATAGCGGTCTTCGGGTTTCCGAGATGGCTCTGGGTGCTATGACCTTCGGAGAAGACTGGGGCTGGGGTTCTTCTAAAGACGAGGCTCGCGAGATCTACGCTACCTATCGCGCGGCGGGAGGAAACGTCATCGATACCGCCAATGTGTACACCAATGGCACGAGCGAATCCTTCGCGGGCGAATTCATACGCGATGAGAGAGAATCGCTTGTGCTGGCTACAAAATATACGTGCACGGTGAGCACCGGTGATGTGAATGCGGGGGGCAATCATCGCAAGAACATGGTACAAGCTCTCGAAAACTCGCTCCGGCGACTAAAGACTGACTACGTTGACCTGTATTGGCTACATGTTTGGGACCAGTTGACTCCGGTCGAAGAAGTGATGCGGGCCTTTGATGATTTGGTCCGGCAGGGAAAGGTGCTGTACATCGGGATCTCGGATACTCCGGCGTGGTGGATTTCCCAGGCCAACATGCTGGCTGAACTACGCGGCGGGACGCGCTATGTGGGGGTGCAAATCTCGTATTCACTCGTCGAACGGACGGTAGAACAAGAACTCGTTCCCATGGCAAAAGCGCTCGGGCTCGGAGTGATGGCTTGGGGACCTCTCGCCGGTGGAGTTCTAAGTGGAAAGTACCATTCAGGAAAGCCCAGCGACGGCCGATACCATAACCAAATGGGGGAGGCTGATGGCCGCGGCCGTACCGGCGAGCGAGTGGATCGAATCGTGAACACGCTTGAAAAAGTTGCTGGCGAGACGGGGCGATCCCTCGCCCAGGTCGCTTTGGCCTGGCTCCGTTATCGCGATATTCCGGTAATCCCGATCTTGGGCGCGCGGCGCGTCGCCCAGATCAAAGACAATCTCGCTAGCCTAGAGTTGGAACTAACTAAGGACCAAATCATCTCGCTTGATGAAGCCAGCGCCATCGAGTTGAGCTTTCCATATAACAATTACGAACGAGAGCGGATAAAGAGCTTGGTCTACGGGGGCCTGCGCGAAAAGATCCTGGTAGGATGAGGCAGGCGGCCAGCAGATACAAATAATGGGATCAATTATTTCGTGCGGCTACCGGAGTATAATCTTCGCCTTGACCTGGCTCAACCCCAGCTCCGGTATTTGGTTTAACCGGCGCTATGGCCGGATCTTTTGCGTCGAGCGACAAACAACCCGCTGAGGTGATCGACGTTAGCCACACCAACATTTCACTGTTCTGGCCGATGGATGGTAATTGCCACTCCGCAGCAAATCGGCTAGAACTAAGGCCCGATGCACCCCAAAATCCGCTGGGCATTTGGCCTGGCTTGCTTCACCTCCTCAGCTTTGACTCTGCGAGCGGCAAACCCGGATTTAATCGTGGCACCGGCGCCGCAACTCTCTCAACCAGCCTGGCTTGAGTTGCAGCAAAACGCAGGAAACGCAAAGAGCGTAACTCTCCACGCCCAAATCACCGCGGCCCATGGATCAGTCAAAGCTGTTGCCGTTCAAGAGATCCAGCGCTGGCCTCGGACAGCCGGAGACGTTCAAAGCTGGATAAAACAACAATGGAAGTTTATTCCTGCTTACAGCGGCACTGTGGTTCAACCGATTTCATTTCAGATCCTCAATGCCACGCCTTCCGGTAAGCTCCCCGAGACGGCAGGTTCGTGGCCGGCCGCCGACCGGTCGCTTTTCCTCAAAACGCCAAACCCGCCGGTCCCGTTGCGGGCCGCTTCAGCGGTAATAGAATATCAAAAGCGATACCGCTATTGGCCCGGTGTCCTGCTTTTGATGACTGCAAGACAGGGCGTTATCCTTGATCTTCGGGTGCTGGATCACAAGGGACCGGAGGAACTGTGCGGGTTTACGGTTGAATTTGTTCGAAAGCATTACCAGCTTCGCCCGGATGTGACTGGGAGCTATCAGTTTCCGGTTTACTACGGATTCAATACAACCGCCTTCTAGTTACAACGCCTCGTGATGCGTATGGTTCCGGCTAGACAATCCGTCCATATGTGGCATCTTTGTCCAAGAATGGATTAATGGCCGATGTCCAAGCCGCATCATATCGATGAAGAAGACGCCTTGGATATCCGCGTCACGCCATTCGCAGATCGCGCTAAACCTGAGGTCAGAGCCCGGCTCTCCGGTCCGGCGATGCGGACCTTTCTTAATATCGCGCGGGCGTGGGATCTGAATTTCGAAGAACAACGCGGGCTGTTAGGCTGGCCGGCTCGGTCGACACTTTACAATTATCAGAACGGCAAAGTGTCGATGTTGTCTTACGATACTTTACAGCGGGTTTCGCTAGTGATTGGTATTTATAAGGCGCTGCATATTCTTTACCCCGATTTCGCCGATGGTTGGGTGAAGCTCCCCAATAACAATTCGTTGTTTGGCGGGAAATCAGCTCTCGAGTTCGTTACCGCCTCCGGCATCGGTGGTTTGGAAAAGGTTCGAAAACTACTCGATAGCAGACGGGGCGGATGGAACTAAGGCACGTCGGCTTAAGCCGGTTACATGGACAGGTGACACACCGGCTGATCCCGAGCCGATATCCGCCTGTCGGCATCCTCGATCAGGTTGCTTCCCCGGAAGATCTGGAAGCAGTGTTCGAACTCGAGGCCTGGACTAATGATCGAGTCTCCCAGGAACTCGGTATGCTCTATGGCCTGCCCAAAGAGGAATGGGTTTTTGGTGCGAACGCGACGGTGGTGATGGCAGCCTTTTGCCATGCCAGACCCGATGGCGGCCGGTTCAATGATTCAACCCGCGGCGCCTGGTATGCCGCGTTCGAATTGGAGACCGCTCAGGCCGAGATTATTTATCACAAAACCAAAGAATTAGCTGAAGTCGGGGTTTTGGAGACCCGGGTCGAATACCGCGAATATGTGGCTCGTTTCTGGGGTGAATTCCATGATCTGCGGCCACCAAAGCGCGAGTTCGCTCCGTATCATGACCCTGACAGTTACGATCGATCCCAAGGTTTGGCTGTCGCTCTTCTTGAAGCCGGTAGCAACGGAATCCTGTATCGAAGCGTGCGCAGAACCGGCGGCGAGTGTATCGCCTGTTTTCGCCCCGCCTTGATCAAAGAAGTCCGTCAAAGCGCTCACTTCGAGTTGATCTGGGAAGGAAGCCCCATGCCACGGATCCGCAAAGTAACTGGGTAGCACCGAGCGACGGCAAATCACCCAGCTTCGGAATTCTCGGCATTGGTGATGAGCTTTTATTCACGTTCCATCCGTGTCCATTTTGAAGTCACAGACCCGTCCAAAATACGGTTTTTGCGCGAAGTCAGAAAACGGGTTCAGTCAACAAATCTGGCACTCCGCTGTTTTGTGTGGGTAGTGAAAATCGAGGCCTCACTGCTTTAAATTCAGATTATGAACAGAAGAACGCTAAGACGGAAACTTTGAACAGAAGGCAACAAAGGTAGCGAAGGAAAGAAAGTCGTTGTGGCCGGGATGCTTGCGGCAGTCCGAACAGACTTAAACATCGTTTCTCGGCGTTTTGGGCCGCGGTGAGCCTGGTGCTAAGCTTGACTCGGAGTGCAAATACGGCAACTCAGACGAAAAAGAATAGGCCTTACCAGATAGTGAGGTTTCTTCGACGTCCGGAAGCCAGGCGAAGCGGCAATCCGCGGAAGAGGTTGCCGCTCGATCCAGAGTGCCACTCCCAATCTTGAACCGAAAAGGATTTGCCAGGCTCAAAAGGGACGGCCCAGCGGCCGTCCCCTGAGTTAAAGTCATTCAAGGGTAATTTTTTTTGGTTTTACCTTTTCTGACTTGGGCAGCGTTACGGTCAATATTCCGTCCTCTACCCGCGCGCTGACCTTATCGGTATCGATTGAAGGATCTAATTCGTAAACCCTTCGATAGTGGACCGGCCGGCGTTCCAAATAAACCGGATCGCCGGATATATTTAGAGGTTGCCGATGGCCCACTAGGATAAGGTTACCGTCCTCGACGCTGATTTCGACTCCGCTCTTGTTTACTCCCGCCATCTCCGCGCGCAAGACCACACTCTCCGGCGTGGATTGAACATCCACTAAAGGAGTTATATACAACTCTGGGCTTTGCTGCGCCGTCACCTCCTGCCGCTGGTCCGGATTCATAACGAGGTTATTCATGGTGATTGCTCCTTTCAATTTCTGGCAAAACTCAACTACTGTGATTACCGATCAGTCTACCGAAACCGCGATTTGCTTAGGTTTTGCAGCCTCAGCTTTTGGAAGCAGCACTTTTAGGATGCCATCCTGGTACGATGCCTTAACGTTGTTCGGTTCGACTTGGGCAGGAAGTTTAACCGTCCGCTGAAAACTGCCGTAGAAGCGCTCGGCGCGAAATCCCTGTTCACCTTTATTTTCTTCCGCTCTACGCTCCCCTGATATGGCTAGATTTTGCTCCCGCAGCGTGATTTCAATGTCTTGTCTCTTCAATCCTGGTAGATCGAGCAAGACGGTAAAGGAATCCTTGTCTTCATAAACATCGAGGGGCGGCGACCAACTTCGAAGGGATCCCGGGGGTCGCAGAATCGGACCAACCGGGGACTCAAACAACCGATCCATCTCATCGCGCAGAGAGGCGAGGCGATTGAATGCGGCCGAAAATTCAGACTGCAAGTAGGGTTGATAGCGATTTGTTTCCATAATTTTCAGGCGTAACAATTCGCGCGTTGAGCTTACGGTATACCAAGTGATTGGTAGATCATAAGTGTCTGATTTAGAAGAATTTAAATCTGTCCGTCAGATTTAACGAATTTCGTCCTTGTGACGCCTTGTCACAGGAGTTGGCCAGGATGACTCACAAGCCGGTACGGCTGCTAGGCATCCTCCTCACATTGCCTGTTTGCAGACCCGGCCTGCCGTCGTGGCAATCATTTCAGGAATGGCTTTTTTCCGAGCGCACGGGTGTACCGCTTTCGCGCGCTGGCCAGTCACTCATCGATTGCACAGGAGGTGAGACATACTCGCCACAGCCATTTTGCTCGAGGGTTTCAATGCACACTGGTTGTACCGCCGGCAATGTTCCGCGCCGCCCTGCCGAATCTTTTACAGCGAGACCGCGACAGGCTGAGGACAATCGCGCGAGAAGCGCCGGAGTCGATGGCTTAATTTGGTGGGTGTGCGATGGGGTCTCGGGAGTGAGGAGCACACTACCCAGGAAAGTGAATCTTACCGGCTGTCTTCAGCGCCCCGGCTCGTTGGATTATCGGCGGCGCCGTTTTTCCTACTATTCGAACGACCCACTGCTGACCCTCCCTTCACCCTATCGATAACACGACAGAGGCTCGACCCTGGTGCGGTGAGGAGTTTGTCTAATGACAGCAAAAGAGAAAACGGAGACCCTCTTCTTCCTCCGATTAAATGCGAAAAAGAGGGTCCCTAAACTCGGCTAAACCTCCAGCATATGGCGAACTTCCTCGGCACTTTTTCCCAGCTTTTTCTGGAGTCTTCCGACCAGTTCATCTTCCTTGCCTTCGGAGTATTTAAGGTCATCGTCGGTCAACTCAGCATACTTTTGCTTAAGCTTGCCTTTGACTTCATTCCACGAGCCTTTGAATTGCAGTTTGTTCATACTAGCCGTTCGCTATAACCAGAGCCGCTGGTTTGCCGATTGAAGAGATAACTTGGTTCACCTGATGAAATACGGGAAATTACGTGTTAATTCCGACGTGTTCGAGGACATGTTCTCGAAGGAAAATCATGACATGTTGACTATGATAGACCTCATTTAGTGCGGTAGTCATCTTTTCGATCAGGGTGCTTTTGATATCGACCCGGATCGCCGGGCCCTCGACAAAACAGACCGTGGCCCCTTGGTAAGGGTGATTGCTGAATCTCTATCCGGTTTTGCTGTTTTCCCGGAGGAGTCCACCGAGAGTGCCTGTATTCGCAAATTCGGTATTTGCAGCCACTTATCTATAATCTTACTTGCATCGTCGGCTGAGAGGCGGATGTTTTTGGTCGCTGAAAAGAGCCCCCGTTTATGCCTGAGTCATGGAAAGTCGCCGGATCTTACTTTGAGACCTGTAATTGTGAGGTTGCGTGCCCTTGTATTTTTCAGAGCCCGCCTACCGGTGGCGACTGCACCGCATTGCTCGCCTGGCATATCGAACAGGGGCGTTTTGGAGAAACTAATCTGGATGGACTCAACGCGGTTCTTGCCGTCAATTCGCCCGGTCACATGATGGAAGGCAAGTGGAAGGTTGCCCTCTATGTAGACGAACGCGCCAACCAAAGCCAGCAGGATGCTCTCACTCAAATCTTCTCTGGACAGGCCGGAGGCCATTTAGCGGGGCTTGGGCCGCTCATCGGCGAAGTGCTAGGTGCTAAGGCAGTCCCAATCGGATATCATTCTGAGGGGAAACGGCGTAGTATGAGCCTCGGCAACATTGCCGCCGCAGAGATTGAGGGTCTGGCTGGACAAGAAGGCGGCGAGGTAACCGTCGGTAGTCCGCCGTTTGCCGCAGTTCCCGGCGTTTCCTTTGTAGTAGCTAAGTCCCAGCAGATGCGGTTCAACGATTACGGCCTCAATTGGGAAGTGTCGAACAAGAACGGGTTCTTTTCTCCGTTCACCTACCAATCGGCATAAACTTGGGTGGCCGTGAGCCGAATCCTGGCAGGTGCTCTCAAGCGGGACCGAGCGATCGTTACGCTTGGCTTAGCGGGAATCGTAACGCTGTCGTGGACCTACCTTATCTGGATGGATTGGGGAATGCGCCACATGGATATTGGCATGGAGATGGTCATCATGCCTGCCATGCAGAATTGGACCGCTTGGGATCTGATTCTCGTGTTTCTGATGTGGGCAATCATGATGGTCGCAATGATGGTCCCCACCGTCAGTCCGGCCATTCTGCTTTTTAGCGAGATCAATCGGCGGCGCGATGAGCAGAAAAGCACCTTCCTGGTGACGGGAGCATTTTTGTTAGGTTATCTGACAGCATGGACTGGTTTCAGCGTCCTGGCCACGCTAGCGCAGTGGGGTCTGCTGACGGTGGCTTTGATTTCACCTATGATGGAGAGCACGAGCAAAGCACTCGGTGCTGGGTTGCTGTTGATCGCAGGTCTCTTTCAGTTCAGCCACCTGAAATCTGCGTGCCTGGTTCATTGCCGATCTCCAATCGGTTTTTTTGCTACTGAATGGCGACCCGGCGCTTTGGGCGCCTTTCGCATGGGACTGAAGCACGGCGGGTATTGTCTCGGCTGTTGTTGGGCATTGATGGGGCTTCTCTTTGTCTTCGGCGTGATGAATCTGTTCTGGGTTGCCGGTCTTAGCGCCTTTGTTCTCCTGGAGAAAATCAGCCCGACAACCCAATTGGTGAGTCGCCTCAGCGGTCTCTTATTCATCGGCTGGGCGGCATGGATGGCTTTGCGCCATCCCAGCTAACGCTTGGGCCAGAGTTTTGCATTGAACAGAGGAGCGCAAAGGTTTGGGAGGGGAACGTGCTCCGTAGTAGGAGCAAAATCTTTATAGCTGCGGCCTAAAAAATTGCGGGCTAGCTCTGTAGGAGCGGCATTTATCGATAATATTTGTGCGCCCCGATTCACCCCAGATGGCGCTCCTACTGAGCACCATTGCTTTTGCGACCTTAGCAGTCTTCTGTTCATAGCGTCTTTGCAGTCTCCTTTAGTAGTACCCCTTTGCGGACAGCACGCTCAATCAAGGCGGTTTTTTGGTGATGCTAGCCGCGGCTTTCGTGCTAAGTGCTTGATCGGCAACACTAAATTCCACATCAAATGACGCGAGCCAATGATCCGACGCTTGATTTCGCTTAGTTTTTGCACGATCCGCCCGGCAGCGCTCAGTCTTCGGCTGAGCTGTGTCCTCATTTGCGCTCTGTTTTTGGGATGCGCTGAGACGGTCAGGATTTTCTATCTGCCGACCGCAGTCATTCGTCCTCAATTCGACAAGCAGTATACGATCTGGAACGGAGAGCGAGTAGAAATCAATTGGACGCCTTCGTTGCGCGCGGAATCGTCCAAATATTTAATCGGATACCGTCGAGTCCTGTTGGCGAACTCAATTCATCAGATCGGTCTTCGCCACGAATATAAGATCGCTGGGAAGGGTACCCCGCTGGTGGTCTACAACAAGAACCCCAGGCAGACTCCGAAAGAGCAACACTATCCGACCAGCGGCATCACCCTTGGCATAACTGCGGTCAAAGAAGCGCGACCCGGGCAAGTGCCTTTGCTCAAGCTGTATGATGCATTCGACCCGGTCGTGGTGCGATCCGCTGATGGGCCGGATCCGATCGCAGCGAACTACACGGCTACTTTAGCGGTACTGTACGCACACGCCGCGAGAGTGGCCCGAAGCTCCTTCGAATCGTTTATCAGACCTGATGATCCCCAATTCGCGACCGGCGTCTACCTGATCCATCCTTACGATCCGAATAAAATTCCGATCCTGTTTATTCATGGCCTGCTGGGTACGCCGCTCTCGTGGCAAAACCTGACTAACGATCTTTGCTCAGACCCCAAAATTCTCGAGCATTATCAACCCTGGTTTTTTCTTTACCCGACCGGCCAGCCGGTGCTGGAAAGCGCGGCCCAACTCCGAGAGGACCTAGTGGCGACCCAGCGCTTATTCGATCCCAGCGGCACTGCGGTAGCCTCGCGTCACGTCGTCGTGGTCGCTCATAGCATGGGAGGATTGCTGGCCCATACTTTGGTTTCGGACTCAGGCGATGCTCTCTGGAACGTTTTCGCGACCAGGCCGCTGACCAGTTTGAAACTCTCCGCGGACGTAAAAGATCCACTCCTGAGATATTTCTTTTTTCGGCATCAGCCTTCTATCGATCGCGTTATCTTTCTTTCGGTTCCACATCGAGGCAGTGTATTGGCCGGTGGTCTCGTTGGCAGCATTGGTAACCGAATCATCGAACCTTCCAAAGCTCCGACCCGCGTACTGAAAGATCTGGAGGCGCAATACCCGGGCCTTCTGGATCCCTACTATGCTCGGGTTAGCGCGCCGACGAGTCTAGTTTCAATTACACCCAACCCCTTATTAGACGCTCTGGCTAATCTGCCGATCAAAGTTCCCTTCCACAGCGTCATTGGACATATTGGACCAATAACGGAACTTGGCAGCACGGACGGACTGGTCGATTATCATAGCGCACATTTGGAAGGAGCCGAGTCCGAGAAGTTAGTTTCATCCGGTCACTACCTGATGGATCATCCACAAACCGTTGCCGAAATTAAACGGATTTTGGACGAGAATAT
>Ga0153933_1000644_pt1 | contig 11731 bp, 7 predicted proteins | sample TSNJ017MetaG_FD_102275 | JGI IMG/M metagenome (GOLD analysis project Ga0153933, IMG submission 102275) | Attine ant fungus gardens microbial communities from New Jersey, USA - TSNJ017 MetaG | ecosystem: Host-associated > Fungi > Mycelium > Unclassified | place: USA: New Jersey, Wharton State...
AGCAGGTCCTTTCGGTGCAAACCGTGCAGCGTGTATTCTTTCCGCAGCCGGGCGATGTCGAGCTTGTCATCCATTTTCGAGTTTAGCATGCGTGAGGCAAGGCGACACGCAAGGCCAAGCCGGGGAGCGCTGCCTCGCTTGCGAGGCAGCGCTCCACCGCAAAACACAGGTGGCAAACGGCCGGCCTAACGCGTAACTTTGGATCGCAGTCGTTCGTCTATCAGCTAGCAACTGGCTTGTATGAAAATCTTCGGGCTTAGTTTGGGCTTCGCCGCGGCCGTGTTCACTGGCCTGGCGTTTTCAGCGGGAACAGCTCGCGCCCAATATTCGGTGCAAATCGACCTTGGCGACCAGAAGGCGTACCTTTTGTACGATGATCGGGCAATCATGGAGTCACCGATCAGCTCCGGCCGATACGGGCATCTGACGCCGACCGGCACGTTCACAATCACCGATAAAGACTTGAACCACACCTCAAGTATTTACGGCAGAATTGTCGATGAGTATGGCCGCACGGTGGTGGCGGACGCTGATGTCGATATGCCGGTCGATTACGGGGCTCGCTTCGTCAATGCGCCGATGCGGTATTACATGAATTTTGCGCCCGGTATCGGACTGCACGCCGGTTATCTGCCGGGCTATCCCGCCTCGCACGGTTGTGTGCGGATGCCGGAAGAAAAAGCCATCGCGTTTTTCCATGCGGTCTCGGTTGGAACCCCGGTCACAGTTTTTGGTACCACTCCGCGAAACCGGGTCTATCAGGTGAGCAATCCAGAGCACCAATCCGGTCCGACCTATCAGTACCAATATCAGAACCAGTACCAACAAGACCAACAACAGCGGCGGCCTTGGTGGCGGTTCTTTGGGTTCTAGGGTGAAGGCCGGAATGGACCTTAGGGATTACTCTTGCGGCCACCCACTATCAGCAACTACGCGTAATACGGTCGCAACACCGGCGGCATGCTGCCGATTTTGAGAGCGCGTTCAACGGTTTGATCGAGTGCATCTACACCTGGGGTCAATGAGACCAGCTGACCAGCTTTCAAGGCGACGGTAGGAACGCCATCACGCAGAAGGACACGGTGGGCGCTGATCGCAGCGACTCTTAATCCGGGCGTAAGAACTCCAGTCAGATTTAAGGGATCGGCAGCACTGATCGGGATAAGATCGCCGGTTGCGACACTCTTACGGATCGTCCGTAACAATCCGACGGCTTCAGGCAGCGCGTATTGTTCGCCGCTGACGCCGGCGACAAAATGGCCGCCGCGGATCTCTCCTTTCGCCTCTAACGTTCGATAAACGCGGACTAATTCAAACCAAGTGACCCGTAAGGATTCTTGATCCAGGATCCGTCGAAAGACCACTCCATAGCGACGCAGTAAAACCCGGGCAAAAGCTTCGACGGCCGATTCGCGGGTCGCGGCAGGGATGAGATCCCGCTCGCCCGGCGATTTCACCAAGCGACGACCAGAGTCCGTAGATCCGGATAAGCGGGAGCTTATCCCTACCGGTCTCAGCAAGGACCAGCGACCGGCAAACTTCAGGCTGGTCACCGGTCTATGATGACGACGACGTTCCGCGGAGGCAAAAGGTGCGCGTTTTTCTTCCGGAACGAGCAAAGCTCGGAGCCCCTCAAAACTGTCGGCCGTCACTAATCCTTGGGCGGTGAGCTCCGCCAAAGCGCGTTCTAATCGGGACGGCAACAGGCCGGTCTTCTGTACGAGCTCGCCAAAGAATAGCGCGCCGCCTTGGGTGAGAACTTCCAGGGCGCGAGCTGTGTCCGGCGAAAATTCTGTCGCCTCTGGCGAGGCAGAAAGAACCAACCAATGAGCGAGGTTTTCGCGTGAGAACAATGAAATTGGGCTGGATCGGACGGGTAACGGCGGCCGGCCGTTGGTTTTCTGAGGAGCGGTTAGCCGGCCCCAACCGAATCGACCGGTAAAACAAAGCTGATCAAGCCAGGCCGGCTGATATTCTTTGACTCTAAGCACCAACACCTCGGGTTCCCAGGCTGCCGCAGGCAGCTCGTAACCGTCCAGGAGCTCCAAGACGGCTTTTACCCCGTCGACGCCTTCTGCCCGGTGCTCGATCGCGACTCGCTGCCAGGCCAGCAAGAACCGTTGGAATTCTGCGATGGATACGGGCTGAATCTCCGCTCGGAGCCGGTTCAAGGTTAATCGATGGATACGGGCCAATAGCCGGCGGTCACACCATTCCAGCTCTTGGGCATCCGGATGAAATTTCCCCCGTAAAACGAACCCCTCACCTTCCAAAGCAATCAGTGCGGTATTGACTTCCCCGACCGGCAATTGGAACAGGCTGGCGAGCTTGGTCACGGTTGTGGGACCAACGATTTCCATACGGCCGCGCACGAGTTCACGGACCGCATCCGGTCGCTGCCATTGGCGTGCGGTTTCATTCGCTGGAGGGACGAGCAGAGGGTCAACCGAATGATCGGGATAGATGGCTCGCAACATTGGTAGTCTCTCTGCTGCGATCCAAAACGGTTCCACCAGCGGTCCCGACCGGGTCGGCCTCGCACTTGTCGCGCCATAGCGAAGCGGAGGCGGAAGCGAGGCAGCGCTCCAGGGATCCAACTGAGCGGCTGCGGAAGCGAAATTTATTCCAGGGAGGGCTGACTCCATGCGGCCGGCTCGCCTTTCGTTTTCCAATTGCTTAAGCCATTCAGGCGACTCCATGGCGATGGCCCGGATCTCGTCCTCCTTCAAAACACCAACTAACAGTAAGGTCTCATGCAGTTCGTCCGGGCTTGTCGCCTGCGGCCAGGCTTCCGCGCAAACTCTTTCGATGGCGTTTACATCAAGAACTCCGAGACCGTCATCGGTGGCGGATTCGCCTGCGCGCCGGGTATAAACCGCCTGCGTACGCCTTTCTTCAAGCGGGGCATTGTCCAAAAATGCGTACGGCTTGGCATTCAAGATCTCATGGGCCAGAGGGGACGGCTCTGGTAGATCGCGAGCGATACATTCGATCTCCCCTTTTTCGATTCGCTGAAGCAAGCGGATCAAACCTTCTATATCCATCGCTTCAACCAAACAATCGTCGATGGTCTGTTGAACCAACGGGTGTTCTGGGATCTCCCGGTCACCGGCGATGTTCTCCAGACACGCGAGCTGGTCGGGGAAGATCGCGGCCAGGAGGTTCTCAGACTCCATCCGTTGCAAAGGCGCCGGAACCCGGCGACCTGCGCGCTGGCGAGGTAAAGCTAACGAACGTCCTGCATTCCAGCGCCAGCGAATGCCGAACATGGGTGCATCCAGGAGCGCTTGGATCAAAATATCGCGCACCGTCTTGCTGTTCAGATAATGAAAGACGTCGCCCAGCGGAAATGAATGCTGCGTGCCTAACGAAAGCACAATTGCGTCATCGGTCGCTGCTGCCTGCAACTCAAAATTAAATGACCGACAAAACCGCTTCCGCAACGCTAAGCCCCAAGCCCGATTCAACCGGTTGCCGAACGGCGAATGGATCACCAATTGCATGCCGCCGGACTCGTCAAAGAAGCGTTCCAGCACCAATTTGTTCTGGGATGGAATGACACCCAGGGTTCGATATACATCCGCGAAATAATCGGCCAACTGAACAGCACCGGCCTCACTGAGGCCGGCTTCGGAAACGATAGGGATGAGCTCCGGCTCTGCCGCCGTTTGTTCCGGATGACCGTTTCGGGTCGAAACAGACTCGGATGAGCCGGAGCTCGTCCGTACCGGTCCGGGCATCCTGGCCGTTCCGGACAACTGTTTCTCAACCTCCTGACGAAATTCGGATACGGAATGGGAGAGCTCTGCGGTGCGGCTGGGTGCTTCGCCCAGCCAGAAAGGAATGCCTGGTGGTTGCCCATGAGCATCCTCCACCCGGACCGTCCCGGAGTTAATCCCGAGAATTCGCCAAGAAGCGTTGCCGAGCTGAAAAATGTCACCGGCCATACTCTCCACGGCGAAATCTTCGTTGACGGTTCCAACAAAGGTCTCGCTTGGCTCAACCACGACCCGATAATCGGCGTTATCGGGGATGGCTCCGCCGGAGGTTAGCGCCAGAAGTCTTGCGCCACGACGAGCTCGAACCCGATGATTGATCCCGTCATGATGAATCAAGGCGGAGCGCCGACCACGCCGGGTACTAAATCCTTCGGACAACATGCGCACCACATCATCGAACTCCTGCCGGGACAGATCGCGATAGGGATACGCTGACCGCATCAGCTCGAAAAGCGCGCTCTCTTCCAAATCTTCACACGCGGCGCAGGCCACAATCTGTTGGGATAACAAATCGAGCGGCTTTTGCGGCATTTCCAGCAAGTCGAGCTCGCCGTTGCGGATGCTGCGCAGCGTAGCCACACCTTCGACCAATTCATCCCGGCTGAGCGGAAACAATCGGCCTTTGGGCAAACCGCCGCGCCGATGTTCGGCTCGACCTACCCGTTGTAGGAAAGTAGCGATGGAACGGGTCGGACCCAACTGGCAAACCAAGTCGATTGAGCCGATGTCGATTCCCAGCTCGAGCGAAGCCGTGGCGACCAATGCCTTCAGTTCGCCGCGTTTCAAGCGGTTCTCTGCATCCAACCGTAGCTTCGCGGAAAGGCTGCCGTGATGAGACGTGACTTTGTCTTTGCCTAGTCGTTCGCAAAGATGATGGGTTACCCGTTCGGCCAGGCGGCGGGTGTTAACGAACACTAACGTCGTCCTATGGGCCTCCACCAAATCAGCCAAACGGTTGTATACTTCTGCCCAAACCTCGTTCGACATGACCGCATCCAGCGGCGACCCCGGTAATTCGATGGCTAGGTCGAGCTTCCGCGCGTGTCCGCAATTCACGATTGTACAACGAGCGTTACCGGCCTCGTCCAGGTTCCGCGTGCCGACCAGAAAACGCGCGACTTCTTCCATCGGCTTTTGGGTGGCGGATAGGCCGATACGCTGCAAAGGCTGATTCGTCAGCGCCGCCAATCGCTCAACGCTAAGCGCCAAATGTGACCCTCGACGGTTACTCACCACCGCATGGATCTCGTCCAGGATCAGGGTCCGAACGGTTCGCAAAAGTTTCCGGCCAGACACGGAAGTCAGGAGTAAGTAGAACGATTCCGGGGTCGTAACCAGAATGTGAGGCGGCTTACGAATAATGGCCTGGCGTTTAGCTGCAGGTGTATCTCCGGTCCTGACTTCTGCCCGGATATCGATGTCGCGGCCGCAACTTTCTCGCAAGGCGGCCCGAATACCGGTTAATGGTTGGTCCAGGTTCTTGTGGATGTCGTTGCTGAGCGCCTTCAAAGGCGACACATAGAGGACGCGGGTCTCATCCGAGAGCGTACCATCGAGTCCTTCGCGATAGAGTTGGTCGAGGGAGGCTAAGAAAGCAGCCAGCGTTTTACCTGAACCCGTGGGCGCAGCCACCAAAGTGTGCGCACCGGACTGAATGGCTGGCCACCCGAGCTGTTGCGGCTCGGTCGGCGTACCGAACGTCCGTTCGAACCAGTCCGCAACCGCCGGATGGAATTGAAATGACCGCATCGCGAAGTGAGTAGCGTAACCCAGCCCGAGGAAAATGGCGAGTGGGGTCATACCTGGTGGGGCGAGCTCGCGAACGGCTGGGTCACTTCCGCAAGGCTCCTGACTTATGCGGCTGAAACGCGACCTGTGCAAAATTGCGCCGAGCCGGGGTCGGGGTTGTTGGCGAAGGAACCGGTAGGGCGGAGATCTGAGCGCGCCCTCGATGAAACATCTAAAATTAGGTGTCCTCGCGCCGGATTTGAGCCACGGTCGTGGGGTTAGCTCTGCCCCCAACGTCGTGCGAAAGGAAACGCGTGCAGCAGCAAATCCGTTTGAGCCCGGCCTTTAAATCGACGCGTGTGTCGAGGCATGCCACACGGGTGGCTCAAATCCGGCGCGGACATACGTTTCCGAAGTGGCTCATCGAAGGCGCGGCGAGATTTTCGCCCTGCCGGGCTATTCACCTTTCGCTGGCTCTATCGGCTACCCTTAAAAATACCTATCTCCCTCGATGTGGCCTTGGCCGACGATTTTTCCGTGGCCGTCGATTAAGTAGAACTTACCGAGTTCTTCGTCTTCATCTTTGAGATCGATGGCCCAATAGCCGCCTCCGGCAGCGGTCGGATCTGTACGCCAGGTTGAGCGGGTGACCTGAGAGAATTGAGGGTCTTTGTTTGCATCCATCACGATCGCAATGGCGCGCTCTTTAGTGATCACTGCAGCCGCACGGGGCGGCTCGGTCTCGCAGCCAGCCAAGACAAAAAGCGCGAAGAAGAGGATTACATACCGCATCGGGCGATATTATTGACGTGCCGACAGAGTTTTCCAGTTGAAATCGGAGCGGGTGCGCGCAAGTCTGGGGGCGCTCAAGAAGAAGTGAAAGGTGAAAAGTGAAAGGTCGGCATCGGCTACCGACGTTGGTTCTGTTCCAGGCGGTTGGCCCTAGATACCCAGAATGCACTGAGGACGAGCCCGTTTCTCCAAAGCGGGCGACGGCTCCCGCAAAACCAACTGGTATTGGCGATGCCACGGTTTCGACCAGAGGTGGATCGCATTTCATCTTTCACTTTTCACCTATCACTTTTTGAATGAGCCTCCTTTACTACACGTGCGTCGCCCTCGCCGGCCTGCTTCTGGGCTCATTCGCGGGGTGCTGCATTTATCGCCTGCCACGGGAGATTTCATTGTGGAAACCAGCGCGCTCTTTTTGCCCGCAATGCCAGGCACAGTTGAGAGCGATGGATAATATCCCCGTTATCAGCTGGATCGTGCTTGGAGGGCGGTGTGCGCAGTGTGGGGCAGCGATCCCGGTTCGTTATTTGATCGTCGAGTTGGTCACCACGGTTCTCTTTGTGGCTTTCGCGATTCGGGTGGAATGGCCGGTGATAATTCCGGACTTGGCTTTGGCTTTAATTCTCTTGATTGCGACTTTCGTTGACCTCGAGTTTTTGCTTATCCCGGACGAGATCACATTCGTTGGGATCGGGTTGGGACTAATCTTTAGCTTCTTCGTGCCGTCGCTCCATCACGTTACCTCGGGGCTAGTGAGCGTCGGTCTCGGGTTAGCCGGATGTTTAGCGGGCGCCAGCATTCTCTATCTGATCAGCGAGGGAGGGAAGTTGTTCTTCGGACGCTACAAATTACTTCCTCCAAGTCCAATTCGATTTTCGCTGGAAGGTGCTGCGACAGACAATCCGCGGATTCTGTTAGACGGCGAACCGTTCGATTGGACCGCTCATTTTTTTCGTTCCCGAGATAAGATTCGGATCCAGGCTACTGAAGTAACCATCAATGGCGAGAAATGCCAGAACCTGGATCTCTGCTTCTTTCATGATCGGCTCAAGACGGTTCGTCATGAGATCCCGCTCGAAGAGATTCGAGAATTATTTGGCCGAACCAGCCACGCTGAATTTCCGCGGGAAGCGATGGGGCTCGGCGATGTCAAACTCATTGCCGCCATTGGAGCCTTCGTGGGTTGGCAAGGGGTCCTGTTTACCATTCCGATTGCTGCCCTCTTGGGCTGCACCTTTGGGGTGGTCGCGATTCTGCTCCGGCACAAGAGTTTATCGGTTCGCGTTCCCTTCGGTCCATTCCTCTCGGCCGGAGCTGTTCTCTGGGTTCTGTGCGGCCCGGAATTGGTGGGAGTCTACCAGCGAGTTATGGGGCTGTAGGGGAGATCGGGAAAGCGATTGGAGATTAGTAATTAGTGCTTGCTGCGGTAAGACTGTGAAAAGCGCAGCCGTCGCCCCTTTTGGCGCGGCGAGGCTCCCGAAAAGCCCAGCGGTAAGCGAAGAGATTTATTTTTAGCAGGCAACGGAATCCGCTAGGCCTTAAATCGGGCCGAGCCGTGGTCCAGCGCTGTGCCACGGCTCGGCGCGTATATTACGCCTTGCTCCTCACTCGAGTCGGTGTCTAGGCATTCGCTCCGATCAAACGTGCACCTTTCGGGAGCCTCGCTCAACAAAAAAGGGGGGCCAGCTTCATTTTTCACGGCTGTCGCCCACCAATCACGAATCACTTCTCACTTCTCGCGTCCGCTACGTAGCAGCGTGCGCGCGTGTTCGAGCGCCGAGGAAGTTCTACCGCCTAACATCCGAGCTAACTCCTGAAGTCGTTCGTCGCCTTTGACCTCTTGCAATGAGGTGCGGGTCCGGCCATCGATGACTTCCTTGCTCACAAAGAAATGGGTGCGGGCGCCGGCGGCAACTTGAGGCATATGGGTGATCGCGACCACCTGACGGCTTTGGCCGAGCGTCTGCATCTTCTTTCCGACCGCAGACGCGATCTCGCCACCGACATTGGCGTCGATCTCGTCAAAGACCAAAAGACCGATTAAATCCTGCTGAGCTAAGGCGGTCTTGATCGCCAGCATCACTCGAGAGATCTCTCCGCTGGAAGCAATTGCCCGTAGCGGTTTCAACGGTTCGCCGGGATTGGGAGAAAAAAGAAATTCGACCTGATCAAATCCGTTTCGATCCGGTTCCACGAGAGTTTCCCATACCACATCAAAACTGGCTTGAGCGAATCCCAGATCCTGCAAATGACCGCGAATGCTTTTTGCCAGGTCGGCGCCGCTGACGCGCCGGACCTGGGTTAGTTGTTGACCAATCGACCAGACCTGTTGCCGAAGCTTCTCCGCCTCCAAACGCAGTTTTTCCAGAATCGATTCCCGGTGTTCGGACCGGCCTAACTTGGTTTCCAGTTCGTCAGCAAGTTCCAGTAGCCCGGCTTCGTCTCGCGAATATTTTCGGCTAAGCCTTTCCAATAGGTTTAGCCGTTCTTCCATGATCTGTAATGCGCTTGGATCGAGATCGACGCGCTGTTGATAAGACACCAGGGATCGCTCCAGTTCTTCGAGCTCGACCGTGGCGCGTTCGTGATCTTCGACAAACTCACGGGTTTGGGGGTCGATCTTTTCCAACTCGCGCAGCAGGCGGGCCAATTCACCCAACTGGGTCAATAGAGCGCTTTCAGACTCAGAAAGGAGGCCGAGACTGCCTCCGGTAAGCTCCAGGATGCGGCGCCCGTTGGCAGCGATCGAATATTGTCCTTCGAGCTCAAAGCGCTCCCCGACGCGAATTCCCGCTCCTCGAATTTCCGTTACCTGATGCCGCCACAGGTCCAGGTTGCTCAGCGCGGTTTCCGACTCGAATTCGTCGAGTTCTTTTCGATTTTGTTGCCAGCGTTCGAATATTTCGGGATACGACCGGGAAAGGTTGTCGTTTCCGCTAAAGGCGTCCACCAAACGAAGCTGGTATTCTTTCGAGAGCAGAGATTGATGGTCATGCGGTCCGTGAAGATCCACCAGCCCATCGCCCACCTCTTTTAGAAACCCCAACGTGGTCTGACAGCCATTGATGAATTGCCGGTTGGCGCCGCTCACGGCTATCACTCGTCGGATTAATAGCTCGCCCTCTTCACATGGATCAATGCCTTGGTCGGCCAAAAGTGCGTTAATGCGCCCGGCATCCTGCAGTTGGAATAGTGCTTCCACTGAACACTGTTCTTCGCCGGTGCGGATGACCGATTTGTCGGCCCGCTCGCCCAGAATCATCTTCAGTGCGCCGATGATAACCGATTTGCCGGCGCCGGTCTCGCCGGTGACGACATTAAACCCAGCGGCCAGCTCCCAATCGAGTTGTTCGACCAAAGCCAAGTTGCGGATTCGGAGTGATCGGAGCGTTGCGGGCACTGGCAGGTTATGTAAGGGTCCGGCGACCTTTTTTCAATAGATGCTGACGGCCACTTTTCTAGGGACGGGAACCTCCGTAGGAATACCAGTTCCACTCTGCGACTGTTCGGTGTGCCGGTCCTCGGATAGCCGGGACCAGCGCTGGAGGTCTTCCGTCTACATCGAGACGCCGACGGCTTGCTGGGTAATTGACACCGCCGTCGAATTTCGATTACAGGCACTGCGGGCAAACATCAACCGGTTGGACGCGGTCGTTTATACCCATGCCCACGCTGATCACGTTCTCGGGTTCGACGATCTCAGACGGTACAGCAGCGCGAATGGTGATGAGATGCCGATCTATGCATCGCGGGAGACACTCAATCATTTGGCTCGCATCTTCGAATATGCCTTTAACGGTGAAGCCCGATTCCCTGGGTATGTCCAACCGGTGCCCTATGTAATCGAGGGACCTTTCATGCTGGGTGACAACGAGGTCGTCCCAATCCAGGTCGAACACGGCAAAATTCATACCCTCGGATTTCTGATTCGCCAACAAGGCCGGCCGGTTCTGGGGTACATCAGCGATTGTAAAATTATCTCTGACCAGGGATTACACGATCTGGCTGGGGTTGAGGTGTTGGTCCTGGGGACTCCGCTGAAAATGTCGCGTTTTTCGCACCTCAGTATTTCAGAAGGACTGGGTTTGATTTCATTGCTAAAACCGAGGCGCGCGTTCCTGACGCATCTTAGCCACGATGTGAGTCACGTCGAGGTGAGCAAGACGCTCCCGGAGCCGTGCGCCTTGGCCTACGATGGGTTGCGCTTGGAGCTGTGATTGACCGCAGATTTTAACCACAGATCCGCAGATAAGGGTAGGTCTGGCTTCGCCTCGGTGAAGAGAAGAGTTCAATATCCGCAGATTTCGCAGATTAGCGCAGATTACGATTTACGGCCTACTTGAGCGCACAAGACTCGACGAGCTCGGGGCTCCGGATCAAGGCCTCGGCTGCCTTCGGCCATCTACAGATTCTTAGTTACATGCGTCTGCATTACCTGACTATATAACTCGCTCGTGTTCTAGGCTCTTGGAACCGAAATTCATCAATAAGGCGCGCTTCCACCTCGAAGCTCTGAGGTAATTCAGGACCTGGGCCAACTCCACGTCGCCCAACCGGGCCAGTGCCTTTAGCTCAACGATGATATCATCGTAACAGACAAAATCCGAGCGGTAGCGGGTTTTCAGCTTTTTGCCCTTGTAAAACACAGGCAGTTCCAGTTGCGCCTGAAACGGAATGCCGCGATCAGAAAACTCCAGCTCCAGGGCCTCCTGATAAATGGGCTCAAGAAATCCGCGACCGAGTTCTTTGTGAACTTCCATCGCTGCCCCAATGATCTGATAGGTCTGTTGATCCATTGCAGTTACATACATTATTTATGTTATTTTCTTAAGCAAGCTTTTCGTACCATCTCGCGAAAATCTTTGAGCAGGAAAATTCAGTCTAGAGCTCGCTCCGGAGCCCCGACCTCATCGAGTCTCGTCGGCACACTACGCCTCAAATCGTAATCTGCGTAATCTGCGGATAATTACCTCTTCTTGGGGAATATAGCAACACTTTTAACTCCAGTTATTTACTTTCGCTTGATACTTAAAACTAAATCACTCAGTGTTATTATCTGTGGATCCATTTCAATCGCTTTATCTTAGCGCTTTAGAAGTTTCTGCGGTCGAGGAGCAGCCGGCCCTGGCGCGCAAGTGGTCGGAGCTCGAGTATCAGGCACTTTGGTACGCGGGAGCATTCGGGGCCAGTTTTCGCGCTACCAATGGCTCGCTGGTCGAGGTTATTCAGTTCGGGTTTTGGAACCGGGAACCGGGACCGGACTTTGTGAATGCGGCCATCCGAGTCGACGGTGCCCAAGAGTTCAAAGGCGATATCGAGCTAGACATCAATGTGGCGGATTGGGAACGGCACGGGCATGGTGACAACGCCGCGTTTCGGAATGTGGTTTTACATCTCTTCTTACAGAACTCCGGTGCGGATTTCTTTACCCG
>Ga0153933_1000646_pt1 | contig 11705 bp, 9 predicted proteins | sample TSNJ017MetaG_FD_102275 | JGI IMG/M metagenome (GOLD analysis project Ga0153933, IMG submission 102275) | Attine ant fungus gardens microbial communities from New Jersey, USA - TSNJ017 MetaG | ecosystem: Host-associated > Fungi > Mycelium > Unclassified | place: USA: New Jersey, Wharton State...
CGCCGGTCGATGAAGTCGAAAAGCTCAGCTGTCCTGACAGATAGTGCAATCCGCCATTGCTCGCTAGCGCGATGCTTTCATAAGCCTGCTGCACGGCACTGATATTGGAGCCGCCCGAACCGTTGAACAACGGGTTTGGCGACGAACTCGAACCGCCGCCGCCACACCCGGCTGCCAGCACGGCCGACAAAGCAATGACGATTGCATGCCGCTTCCCCGAAAATCCGCCTTTATATTTCATTTATCTTTGCTTTGTCTTTCGATTTGAATTGTTCGACTGGTTACCCCGTGATGGTCCGCCAGTCGACCCCGATTTATATTCGATGATGTGTTATGCCCCACGCCGGCGTGGCGGCCGCGCCAGCCGGGTCGCCTGAACCTGAGCCAGATCAGGAACATACCTGACTATGGCAGAACTGGAAATATGCCAGTTTCCGGCCATCATCCGATAGTGGTGAAAATATCGACGCGTGGAAAACTGGCTGATTGACGAGGGTGTGTGATATTCGAGCCGGGGTAATGGATCTTCGTGTGGGTGCGCAAACGTTAATCAATCAGTCAAAGGAACAAGCTCTACCGGATGCTGCAGACGCTCAATCAGATTGTCGGGCCCACATAAATGCAACGCGCCCACCACCACGAGCGTGCGCGCCGGACTATCCAACGCTTCCCGCACGCGCGGCGCCCAGGCGCGATTGCGTGCGTCGAGGATCGCGCTGCGAATGCCGGGCAGTGTGAACATCGGCGATTCTGCCGCCACGTCATAGACGCCCTGAAGATCGCGCTGCAGCCAGGCGGCCTGCATGCGCTCCAGCGTACGCTGAGGCTCGGTCAGATCGGCGAGCAGCAATTCGAGTCCGGTGCAGATGGCCGACAATGGGATCGACTCGAGCGATGCCACCACTTCATCGGCCGTCTCCAGAAAGCGGTACGGTTTCGCTTGCGCCGCGGCCTCTCTCAGCATCCTCGGTTCGACGCCTTCGACCACGCGCTGGCAAAGCGTCGGCGCAACCATCATCGCGGCCCACGGGCGCAGTTCGCCGAGCGGCGCCAATACGCCTGCGGAAGGCCATGTTGCGTCAAGGCGGCGCCACACTTCAGGCGGCAGCAGATGCTCGAGAGATTGACCGCCTTGCCGCTTCAGAAACGGCAAGATGGACTGCGCATCGGATTCGAAGACGAGCGTTTCCGCCCAGTCGAACGCTTGCGAGACCCACGCAGGCGTGCGCGGACTGGCGGCGGAAAACAGATGCATCGAGCCAAGCAACCGGACCTGGGTGCCGGTGAGCTGTAAGTACATGGATGGGGGTCTGCGGGTTCGGGAGATGACTGACAGTATTTCATACGCGGTGGGCGAGGCGTTGGTTGATGCATGCTCGCTGCGTTGCTGTTTCGCTGACAGGCTGTGCGTCCTGCTGCCGGAGATTCGCAACCGTGCATGTGCTTGCTTTGCTGCGCGCCCTTGCATGCCGCTCACACGGTGCAAGCGTTGCACTTCGAAGAAACCCCGCGCCGAAAAAAGAAAAGCCCCGACAAGTCGGGGCTTTTCTTTAACTGCTGGAGGCGCGAGCCGGAGTCGAACCGGCCTAAACGGCTTTGCAGGCCGCTGCATAACCGATTTGCTATCGCGCCATAAGCGGACTGCTGAACCGTCGCAACAAGTTGCGTGTACAACGGGTTCGCAGATTTGTTCGATGGCCGGTTAGTCCACCAAACAAAAAGGGAAGCGTTGCTTCCCCGAATGTCTGGAGCGGGAGACGAGTCTCGAACTCGCGACCTCAACCTTGGCAAGGTTGCGCTCTACCAACTGAGCTACTCCCGCATGGTCCTGCTATACAACGTTTTGCTACTGTCACACTTGCCACACAAAACGCTGCTTCAAAAATTTGGAGCGGGAGACGAGTCTCGAACTCGCGACCTCAACCTTGGCAAGGTTGCGCTCTACCAACTGAGCTACTCCCGCGTTTTGCTGCTGCTTTTCACTGCTTGACTACCGTACTGCGCCCCGGTGTTCAGAACTGCGTGCATCGGAGAAACGAGATTATGTATAAAGCGCTGAAACGTGTCAACCCCTTTCACACGGGTCTTTAACGGAACAGTTTTCGCTCACACGATCCCGCCCCGTTCACGAATCTGCGGCCACGCGAGCTTCATGTAGTAGAGCATCGACCAGATCGTCAGGAACGCGGCCAGCAAGATGAGCCACATGCCCCACACGCGCGTATCGATCGTCACGCCCGGCGCGATCGGCACCGGACCGTAGAGCAGCAGCATCGGAATCGCGATCATCTGGCAGGTGGTCTTGAACTTGCCCAACGAATTCACCGCCACACTCTTCGAGGCGCCGATCTGCGCCATCCATTCGCGCAACGCCGAAATCGCGATCTCGCGGCCTACGATCACCAGCGCAATCGCCGAATCGAGCCGCGTCAGTTGCACCAGCACCAGCAGCGCCGCCGTCACCATCAGCTTGTCGGCCACCGGATCGAGGAACGCGCCGAACGCGGAGGTCTGGTTCCATTTGCGGGCCAGGTAGCCGTCGAACCAGTCGGTCAGCGCCGCGAGGATGAATACCGTCGCGGCCGCGAGATTGCGGTGCGCGGGGCTCATCATCATGTCGGGCAAATAAAACACGCCGACGACGAGCGGAATCAGAACAATCCGCAGCCACGTCAGGAAAATCGGGAAATTAAACGGCATGGGCAGGCGCAGCGTCTGACAAGGGAGTTGCAATTGTGCCGTGTCATAAGGCCTGCCACAAGCAAACAGGCCGCAAACCGGGGCGAACAGGACGCAAACTGACGGCAAGGTGGCGCGCTGGCGGCATTTCGCTGTCAAGGCGCGGCCAACGTGGGCCGCGCCGGCCTCAAACGCAATCAGTGCAACTGCCGATAGATCTGCTCGGCTAGCGAACGGGAAATCCCTTCGACACTGGCAAGATCGTCGACGCTCGCCGCCACCACGCCGCGCAGTCCGCCAAAGCGCGCAAGCAGGCGCTGACGGCGCTTTGCGCCCACGCCTTCGAGTTCTTCGAGGCGCGAGGTTTGCCGCGTCTTGCCGCGCTTCGCACGCATGCCGGTGATGGCGAAACGGTGCGCCTCATCGCGAATCTGCGCGACCAGCATCAAGGCCGCGCTCTCCTTGCCGAGTTCGAGCGGCGCGCGGCCGTCCGCGAAGATCAGTGTTTCGAGACCGACCTTGCGCCCCTCGCCCTTCGCCACGCCGACCAGCATCCCGCAATCGAGACCCACTTCGGTGAACACCTGGCGCGCGATCTCCACCTGGCCTTTGCCGCCGTCGATCAGCACGATATTCGGCAATAGACCGCCCGCGGCCGGCTCGGGCGCATCGACCGCGAGCGCGGGGTCGAGCGCCAGCGACGGATCGGACGCGGGTTGCTCGATCGCCTGCTCGGCGGCGTTCGCCGCGGCCTGTGCGACCATCTTTTCATAGCGGCGCGTGAGCACCTGGCGCATGGCGGCGTAATCGTCGCCCGGCGTGATGCCCGTGATGTTGTAGCGCCGGTACTCCGACGACTGCATCTTGTGATGGTGATAGACCACGCACGACGCCTGGGTCGCCTCGCCCATCGTATGGCTGATGTCGAAGCATTCGATGCGCAGATGCGCGAGGTCGTCGCACTCGAGACCGAGCGTGTCGGCGAGCGAACGCGTGCGCGATTGCTGCGAGCCCTGTTCCGAGAGCAGCCGCGCGAGTGCGAGCCGCGCGTTCTGCTCGGCCATCGCCAGCCACGCGCGCTTTTGCCCCTGGGGCTGGCGCAACACGGTGACCTTGTGACCCGCCTGCTCGATCAGCAGGTCGACCAGTTCCCGGTTGGACGGCGCGTGACTCACGACCAGCACCGGCGGCACACGATTGCCGAGGTAGTGTTGTGCGATGAAGGCTTCGAGGACTTCCGATTCGATACCGGTTACGCGGCGGCGCGCAGGTTTGCGGGAGCTTGTCGACGCGGCTTCGTCTGTTTCATCGGCTTCGCCGGAAGCGGACTCGTCGACGGCATCGTCAGCGGACGCATCCACTTCGTCCAATGCTTCGTCATCCAATGCTTCGTCATCTACGCCATCCACGTCATCCGTCTCAGGCAGCAACTCCTGCGCAATCGCCAGCGCATCCACCGTGTGATCGGCATCCGTTTCGGCAGCCCTGCGCTTCGCCGCCACACTCGCCAACGACGCCTCCTCTGCCACCCTCAGCCCTTGCGCGACCACCGCCTTCAGCACGCCTTGCGCATCGGCATCGCCGTCGTCCAGACCGCCCTCGTCCGCAGTCAACGCGCTTTCCACGTGCGACGGGAAATAAGCCTTGTCGCCCAGATGTCGGCCGCCGCGCACCATCGCCAGGTTCACGCACACGCGTCCGCCGAGCGCGACCACCGCGAGAATGTCGACGTCGCTGTCGCTGCCCACTTCGATGGCCTGCTGATGCAGCACCGTCGACAGCGAGCTCATCTGGTTGCGCACCGCCGCCGCCTGCTCGAACTTCAGCTCGGCGGCGAACGCGTGCATCTTCTCCTCGAGCTCGCTCATCACTTCGCTTTGCCGGCCGAGCAGAAAACGCGAGGCATTGGCGACGTCGCGCGCGTAATCCTCCTCGTTGATCGCGCCGACGCACGGCGCCGTGCAGCGTCCAATCTGATGCAGCAGACAAGGCCGCGTACGGTTGTTGAACACCGAGTCTTCGCAGGTACGCAACTGGAACACGCGCTGCAGGATCTGGATGCTCTCGCGCACGGCCCACGCGCTCGGGAACGGTCCGAAGTACTGATTCTTGCGATCCACCGAACCGCGGTAGTAAGCCATGCGCGGAAATGTGTGGCCGGTCAGCTTCAGGTACGGGTACGACTTGTCGTCGCGAAACAGGATGTTGTAGCGCGGCGCGAGCGCCTTGATCAGATTGTTTTCGAGCAGCAGCGCCTCGGCCTCGGAACGCGTGACCGTGGTCTCGATGCGGACAATCCGCGTCACCATCATCGCAATACGCGGCGACAGCAGCGTCTTCGTGAAGTAGCTCGAGACGCGCTTTTTCAGATCGCGCGCCTTGCCCACGTACAGCACGGCCCCCTGCGCGTCGTAATAACGATAGACGCCGGGCAGATGCGGCAACTGGGCGAGCACCTTCTTTGGCTCGAATGCTTCGGAAGCTTCAGAATCGGTCATGCAGAATCGGGCTGAGCACCGCGTCTGGATTCACGCGGAGAGTGGGGTGAGTGCTTTAGAATCGCCAGTTTAGAACATTCCGCACGCGTCCGAGACCCGGATGCCGGCCACCATGTCCTCCGCGCGCCCTTCCGCCCCGCCGCCGCATCCCGTTTCGCCCGCCACGCCGTCCCCGACGGCACCTTCGGAGACGAGCGGCGCCATCGCCTGCGACCTGTTTTGCGCCGTCATCGACAACTTCGGCGATATCGGCGTCTGCTGGCGTCTCGCGCGTCAACTGACGAGCGAGCACGGCTGGCAGGTGCGCATCTTCGTCGACGATCTGCACGCGTTCCAGAAGCTCTGCCCCGCGCTCGCCGTCGACCGCAGCCGCCAGGCGGTGAGCGGCATCGTCATCGAACACTGGCGCGAACCGGCACACGCGGGCGACACGCTCGAAGTGGCGGACGTCGTGATCGAAGCGTTCGGCTGCGAACTGCCACACGTCTACGTCGCGGCGATGGCGCGCCGCGAGCGCGCCCCGGTATGGCTGAACCTCGAATACCTGAGCGCCGAAGACTGGGTCGCGGACTTTCATCTGCGCCAGTCGCCGCACCCGCGTTATCCGCTGACGAAGACATTCTTCTTCCCGGGCCTCGGTGCAGGCACCGGCGGCGTGCTGAAGGAACACCATCTGGACGCCGCACGCGCCGCCTTCGAAGCATCGCCGCAAGCACGCGACGCCTGGTGGCGTCACACGACCGGCCAGCCGGCGCCCACTCCGGACGCCACCGTCATTTCACTGTTCGCCTATGAAAACCCCGCGGTCGACAGCCTGCTCGAACAATGGCGCGACGGCCCGGACCCCGTGGTGCTGCTGGTGCCGGAAGGGCGGATTTCGGGTGCGCTCGCGCGCTTTTTCGGCCTGCCGTCGTTCGCGGCGGGTTCGCATGCCGAACGCGGCAAGCTGCGCGCTCAGGCGCTGGCCTTCACCGACCAGCCCGGCTACGACGCGCTGCTATGGGCCAGCCACCTCAACTTCGTGCGGGGCGAAGACTCTTTTGTGCGGGCCCAATGGGCGGCCCGCCCATTCGTCTGGCATATCTATCCGCAGGCCGACGACGCCCACCTGCCGAAGCTCGACGCCGCCCTCGCCCACTACGCCGATTCCCTGCCCGCCGAGTCCCGCGCAGCGCTGGCGCGCTTCTGGCACGCCTGGAACGGCGTCGGCCAGCCGGACTGGGCCGATTTTCAGCGCCATCGCGCGGTTTTCGAGCGGCGCGCGGTGCAATGGGCGCAGGAGCTGGCGGCCCTTGGCGACCTCGCCGGAAATCTGGCCGTATTCGCAAAAAGTCAGTTAAAATAAGCGGTTATCCAACGGCCGACGACGCAAGCGCGGCACGATGGCGGCGGCGAACCCCGGCACCGGAAGGTGCTTCTTCACGGAAACCGGGTCGTCCTCGCGCATCGGCGCCACTCGTGTACGCGCCCGCTCCGGGTAAAACAGGTTATCGGAAGGTGACGAGCCGCGGGCAAACAGCAGCAACAGGTGCCTTACCCGCTTGCGCCGTATGCCGTTGAGCACAGTTGAAGCTACTTATTTCGTACAGGACAGTTTTATGAAGACCGCACAGGAACTCCGCACCGGCAACGTCGTGATGATCGGCGCAGACGCGATGGTCGTGCAAAAGGCCGAATACAACAAATCGGGCCGTAACTCCGCCGTCGTCAAGATGAAGTTCAAGAACCTGCTGACCGGCGCAGGCATGGAAACGGTGTACAAGGCCGACGACAAGTTCGACGTCGTTCTGCTGGACCGCAAGGAAGTGACCTACTCGTACTTCGCTGACCCGATGTACGTATTCATGGACGCCGACTACAACCAGTTCGAAGTCGAAGCCGAAATGATGGGCGACGCGCTGAACTACCTCGAAGACGGCATGGCTTGCGAAGTCGTGTTCTACAACGAGAAGGCTATTTCGGTCGAACTGCCGACCACCCTGGTCCGCGAAATCATCTACACGGAACCGGCTGTCAAGGGCGACACGTCGTCGGGCAAGGTGCTGAAGACCGCCAAGCTGCAAACCGGCTACGAACTGCAAGTGCCGCTCTTCTGCAACATCGGCGACAAGATCGAAATCGACACGCGTACTCACGAGTACCGCAGCCGCGCTTAAAAACAACCAAGCGCCGCCCTGCAAGGCCGTCCCCGCGACTCGCGGGAAGCGCGGCCGAATTAAAAAGCGCCCCTTTGGGCGCTTTTTCTTTTTTCCGCGACCGTGTATGGTTGAGGAAAACTTTACCGGTACTGTTTTCGATTTTTCCAATCCCAATGCATTCCGGGCGCCTCCACGGGCGACAAACCATTGATAAGCTTAAGTAATTGCTAATGGCACGCTCCCTGCTAATAGAAGAACATCGGCCTCCCAAGGCCTTTCTTCTTTCTCACTACGGAGATGCGCTATGAATAACGACATCGCTGAAGGCAAGTGGAAGCAGATTATCGGCAAAGCGAAAACCGCGTGGGGCGAACTGACGGACGACGAGTTGACGAAGGCCGAAGGCCGCGCCGACAAGCTCGCCGGGCTGATTCAGGAGCGCTACGGCAAGACTCGCGAAGAAGCCGTGCGTGAAGTGAACCGCTTTTTCGATATGTACCGGGACTAACACCGCGCGTGGCGCCGTATTCCGCAAGGAACAGCGCCCGGCCAACGCACCCCGCACGGCGTCAGATTCATGGCGCCAGGACGGGGTCTCCATCCACCTAAAATTGCGCTCGCCATGCCACACGCCCTGATTGTCGAAGACGATCCCAATAGCCTGTCAGGCCTGTCCGCGATCCTCGCAGCCGACGGCTTTTCGGTCGACACCGCGACGACGCTCGCCGAAGCGCGCGCGGCGCTGACGCGCTTCATCCCCGACGTCGTGCTGGTCGACCTGAACCTGCCTGACGGCAGCGGCCTCGACCTGCTCCAGCATCTGCCTGCGCAACCGCCCGGCGGCGCCCTGCCCGTCATCGTGATGACCGGCAATGCCACCGTCGAAAGCGCCATTGAAGGTCTGCGGCACGGCATCTGGGATTACCTGCTCAAGCCCGTCAACATTCCGCGTCTGCGCAGCCTGCTCGCACGCATTCCGCGTCCGTACGAGCTGACCGAAGAAGTTCAGACCCTGCGTGCGACCTTGCGCCAGTTGGGCCGCTTCGGGCCCATGCTCGGCAGAAGCGGCGCGATCCAGCACGTGTACGACCTGATCGAACACAACGCGCCCACCGAGGCCGCCGTGCTGATCTCCGGCGAAGCCGGCACCGGCAAGGAAGTCACCGCGCGCACGCTGCACGAGATGAGCCGGCGCCGCAAAGGGCCGTTCGTGACGTTCGATTGCCGTTCGGCGGCCCAGCTCGCCGCGAACCGCTCGCTCGACAGCGTCCTGTTCGGCCACGAACGCGGCGCGTTCAACGGCGCCGAGCAACGCGAACAGGGCCTGTTCGAACAGGCGAGCGGCGGCACGCTCTTTATCGACGAAATCGCCGAATTGCCGCGCCCGCAACAGGAAGCGCTCTTGCGGGCCCTCGATTCGCAGACCTTCATGCGGGTCGGCGGCACGCATCAGGTAGTCACGGATTTCCGGCTGATCGCGTCGACCCGCAAGTCGCCGCGCGCGGCGGTGGCCGATGGCAGCCTTCACGAAGATCTCGCGCTGCGCCTCGACGCAGCGGCCGTGGCGCTGCCGCCGCTGCGCGAACGCGGCGACGATGCCGCGCTGTTTGCGCAGGCGCTGGTCGACGAGCTGAATCGCGAGGCGAGCGCCCGCGGCATCACCGATGCGACCAAGCAGGTCGGGCCGAATTTCCTGCGCGAGTGCCTCTCGTATGAATGGCCGGGCAATGTGCGCGAATTGCAGGAACGCGTGCGGCGCGCCTATCAGGCCTCGGGCGACGTGCTCGAAACATTGCGCGCCGACGAGGCCGGCTCGGCCGGCGGCCGCGACCTGAACGGCAGCCGCGTGCAGGTGACGGTCGGTACGCCGCTCGCGGATGTGGAGGAGATGCTGATCCGCGCGACGCTCGATGCTGTCGGCGGTACGCGGCACCGCGCCGCGTCGCTGCTGGGGATCAGTCCCAAGACGCTCTACAACAAGCTGCAGCGGATGCGTCTGAACTGAGCGGGCGAAGCCTGAAAAAACGGCCGAAGGCGGTGCGATAGTGCCGCCTTCGGCCGTTTTACTTCGCGCTGCGTATTGAGTACCCAGGCGAGTACTCAGGCAAACGCGCTGCGCAACAGCGCCTGAGCCTGCAGATACTCGGGCTCGGCCACCAGCTTGCTCCACTTGAGCGCCTTGCCGCGCGGGCGCATCCGCTTGAGGCGCGCCTGCGATTCCTTCGACGGCGTGAAGCGCAACGCGTCGAGCACCTTCTCCGCTTCCTCAGGCTGATTGCAGATCAGCACCATGTCGCATCCCGCGTGCAGGGCCGCGCTCGCCGCTTCGGTGAGCGTGCCGCCCTGGCGCGCGGCCTCCATCGACAGGTCGTCGCTGAAGATGGCGCCCGGGAAACGCAGCTTGCCGCGCAACACGTCTTCCAGCCAGACCTTCGAGAAACCGGCCGGCCTGGAATCGACCTGCGAATAGATCACATGCGCAGGGATCACCGATGCCAGCGCGAGGCCAAGCCAGTCGTACGGGGCAACGTCGTCGCGCAGAATCGCCTCGAGCGGACGATCGTCCACCGGCATCGCAACATGCGAGTCCGCAGTGGCGAAACCGTGTCCGGGAAAATGCTTGCCGCAATTGGCCATGCCCGCCAGCGCGAGACCGTGATTCAGACTCTTCGCGAGCATCGCAACCACGCGCGGATCGCGATGGAATGCGCGGTCGCCAATCACCTGCGACTGGCCGTAGTTCAGATCGAGCACCGGCGTAAAGCTCATGTCGATTCCGCAGGCACGCAATTCGGCGGCGAGGATATAGCCCACCGCCGTGGTGACCTTGGTGGCGTGCAGCACATCCGAATCCCACAGCGCGCCGAGCTTGCCCATGGCCGGCAACACCGTGAAGCCATCGGTACGGAAGCGCTGCACGCGGCCGCCTTCGTGATCGACAGCGATCAGCAGGTCTTCGCGTACCGCGCGGATCGCATCGGTCAGCGCAATCAGTTGCGCACGGTTCTCGTAGTGACGCGCGAACAGGATCACGCCGCCGGTCATCGGATGCGCGAGACGGCGCTTGTCGTCGTCGCTCAGCGTTTTGCCGACCACGTCGAGCATCACCGGTCCGGGATTGGTTTTCATCGAATTCCGCAAGAAAAAGAAGAAGGCGCGGGTTGCCGACCCCGCGCCGGGATAAGTCAGGGGGCAGCAGGGTCCGCCGTCTCGGCGATCACGAACGACACGGCATAGTCGTGCTCGTCGCTGATCGTGACCCGGGCGGTGATGCCGCGAGCGGTCAGCCATTCGGCCAGTTCGCCCGAGGCGACCACCATCGGCTTGCCGCTCGCCTCATTGAGCGTCTGCAGCGCACGCCAGGTCATCGGCCAGCGCATGCCGAGTCCGATCGCTTTAGAGAACGCTTCCTTCGCCGAAAAACGGGTGGCGAGAAACGCGAGTCCACGCACGGCCGAGCGGGCCTGGCGCGCGTGATAGATCTTCAGCTCGTCCGGGCCGAGCACCTTCTCGGCGAAGCGCCCGTTGGTGCGGGTCATCACCGCCGCCACGCGGCTCACCTGGACGATATCGGTGCCGATGCCGTAGATTGCCATGCGTAACGACGCGGCGGCGTTAAGCGCGCGCCGCGAGACGCGCGGCAACCATGATCGCCTTCATCTCGCGCACGGCGTTATCCCAGCCGGCGAAAATCGCATGCGCGACGATCGCGTGGCCGATATTCAGCTCGACAATGCCGTCGATCGCCGCGATCTGCTGGACGTTCGTGTAGTGCAGGCCGTGGCCCGCGTTCACCTTGATGCCGAGCGACAGGCCGAATTCGACGCTGCGCACGACGCGCTCGTACTCGCGCTGTTGTTCGGCCGGATCGTGCGCTTCGGCATAGCGGCCGGTGTGCAGCTCGATCACCGGCGCGCCGGCTTCGTGCGCGGCGCGGATCTGCGTTTCGTCCGGATCGATGAAGAGCGACACGCGCGAGCCCACCTCAGCGAGTTGCTTGCAGGCGGCGCGTACGGCTTCGAACTGGCCGGCGACATCGAGTCCGCCTTCTGTCGTCAGTTCTTCGCGCTTTTCCGGCACGAGGCAGACATCATGCGGTTTCACTTCACAAGCGATGTCGAGCATCTCCTGCGTGACCGCGCATTCGAGGTTCATGCGCGTCTTAAGCAACGGACGCAGCGTGCGCACGTCGGCGTCGACGATATGCCGGCGGTCCTCGCGCAGATGCAGCGTGATCGCATCGGCGCCGGCCGCTTCGGCGTCGAGCGCCGCGCGGATCGGGTCCGGATAGGACGTGCCGCGCGCATTGCGCAGCGTAGCGACGTGATCGATATTCACGCCCAGGTCGATCACATTAGGCGACGTAAGAAAGAAGCTCATAAGTTCTGCA
>Ga0153933_1000648_pt1 | contig 11687 bp, 11 predicted proteins | sample TSNJ017MetaG_FD_102275 | JGI IMG/M metagenome (GOLD analysis project Ga0153933, IMG submission 102275) | Attine ant fungus gardens microbial communities from New Jersey, USA - TSNJ017 MetaG | ecosystem: Host-associated > Fungi > Mycelium > Unclassified | place: USA: New Jersey, Wharton State...
AAGAGCTTCATCGACCAGCGGCTAAAGGGGCATGGCAACCTGTCTGAGGCATTCGATGCCGAAGGTTGGAAGCTCGTCTACACCGACGAACCCTCCGATGCCGTCAAGTCCATCGAGAGCCAGTATCACATGGCCAACCTGACCTACTCGCTGGGCATTTCCGTCACCAAGGACGGCTCCATGCGCGACGTGCTGTGGAACAGTCCCGCGTTCAAGGCCGGGTTGGCGCCGAGTATGACCATCGTGGCCGTCAATGGCATCGATTACAGTCCGGACGTGCTCAAGGATGCGGTCACGGCGGCCAAGGACGACAAGGCACCGATCACGCTGCTGGTCAAGGAATTCAGTACCTATAAGACCATCAGTATCGACTATCACGGCGGCCTGCAATATCCGAAGCTGGAGCGTATTCAGGGCAAGCCGGACTATCTCTCGCAGGTACTTGCCCCCATGAAATGAGTGCGCTTTCGGTTTCTGGTCATTCGGAAACTGGAACGATGTCTTGCTGTGGATGCTTTTGATTATGTATTTCGCCTGGTGGGGCGCGCGCATCAAGGGGCGTCTTGACCTCTATGAGGCTTTGTTGACGGAGGCGGGAATTGGAAATGAGGAGGAGGGCGGGGAGCCGGGATGAGTCTGCGGGGATACCCCCTATGCCGCGATTAGATCGGGTTATCGGAGTAGAAGGGTGATGCTTACGTTCGAACCGGTACGGTCAACAAGCAGCTCTCCCGATGAGCCCTCTGCAGCTCGTGGTGGTTACAGTGGCCCTGCAGCACAATTAGCGGCGTAATGTTGAGGATAGTGATGAGAACCGCTTTGGTTTTGTTGGCCATCGCCATGATGGCTACCCAAGCTGTGGTCGGGACCTGGCCAGACGGCAAGAGGGCGGCCGTGGTGCTGACCTATGACGACACGCTCGTCTCGCAGCTCGACATCGCGATTCCGGCGCTCGATGCCGTCGGCCTCAAAGGGACATTCTTTCTGGTCGGCAGCAAGATTACCCCGGAGCAGATTGCGCGCTGGCGGTCTGCCGCAGCCGAAGGCCAAGAACTCGGCAACCACACCATTCGCCATGCGTGCCCGCAAGCCAACTATCCGCCCGCGAAAAAGATCGACACCAGCGAAGCCTACGATGTCGACACCATGCTGACAGAGATACGCACCATGAACACGATGCTGACGGCGATCGACGGCAAGCTGCAGCACAGCTATGCCACACCCTGTGGCCAGCACCTGGCCGGAGGTGTCGATTATCTTCCGGCGCTGCGCGCTAGCGGACTAGTGCGCTATACCCGCTCCGCAGACCCATCAGAGCGTCCTCTCGATCCGATGGATGTACCGGCCCATTTTTTCCCCTCGAACGCAACCGGCGCCGATTTGATTGCCGCCGTCCAAGATGCCGAGCGCAAGGGCGGCATGATCGTGCTCGGTTTCCACGGAGTGGGCGGTGATTACCTCTCCGTATCCGCCGAAGCCCATGCCCAGCTCCTTGCGTATCTCAAGGCCCATTCCCGCACGATCTGGGTGGCACCGTTCTCGACCGTGATGGGTTACGCCATAAGCCATTCGCAGCATTGACGATCAGCGCAGCATGGCCTCACGGCCAAACGTGGCGACCGCGAAATCCAGAAAGCTCCGTACCTTCGGAGTGACTCGGCGGTCCGGTGCGTACAGCACGTGCATAGGGCTGGAAGGCACCGGATAGTCGGGCAGCAGCGTGACCAATCGACCGTCTTCGAGCTGTGATCGAACCAGCTCCAAAGGTTGCAGTATGATGCCGAGCCCAGCCACCGCCGCACAGAGCAGCGCTTCGCCGTGGTCCGCTACGAATCGGCTCTTGATCGGCACGCAGATTGGACCCTCCGGACCAGCAAAGGTCCAGTGTGTTCGCAATTCGGTATGGGAGAAGCCCAAGCACTCGTGTTGCTGCAGATCCCAGGGAGTAGCCAGTTTGGGTCGGCTTTTCAAATACTGCGGGGCAGCACAAAGCACTAACTCATAAGGTGCCAGGGGCCTGGCAACGAGACCGCTATCGGACAAGTGGCCGACACGAAACACAATGTCGTAGCCCTCATTGATCAAGTCGACCATTCGATTGGCCAGCGTGAGCTCCACCTCCACCTGCGGGAACTGCTTCATGTATTCCGGCAGCCGCGGGGACAGCGAATGCATGCCGAAACTCACCGGCGCGTTGATGCGGAGCCTTCCCGTAGGCAAGGCGCGCGTCTCCGCGGCCATACTCTCTGCGGCCTCCACTTCGGCGAGGATGATCTTCGCGCGCTCGAAGAAAACGCGCCCGAAATCGGTCAGGCTTTGGCGCCGGGTGGTGCGATTGAGTAAACGCACACCGAGGCGTTGCTCAATCCCTTGCACGTGCTTGCCCACAAGTTGGGACGACATCTGCAAAGCATCGCCAGCCGCGCTGAATGAACCCAGCTCCACTGATCGGACGAACACGGCAAGGCTGGTGAGCCGATCCATTTGAAACATACTGTTTTTAATGTCGATAAATAATAGCTATTTATCCCGGATCGACTCAAGTCCAAAGTGGGCGACACATTGGCGGAGATAAAGAATGTTTGCAGACCAGAACAAGCAAGTGATGTACCGATTCGTCGAGTTCATCAATACGGCCAGCAAGGAACTAGCTGAAGAGTTGGTGTCTCACGACGCCGTCTTCCATGTGCCAGGGCGGAGCGAACCCGCCCAAGGCCCGGAGGGCTATCTTGAGATCATCGGCATGATGCGCTCGGGCTTTCCCGATATCCAATGGAGCCTGGAAGAGATGATTGCCGAAGATGACAAGGTAGCGGCGCGTTTCATCATGCGTGGCACACACCAATGCGCATTTTTCGGCGTGCCGCCGACCGGCAAAAAGATCCAGGTGCAAGCAATGAATATCTATCGTCTAAAGGACGGTAAATTCGTGGAAGAGCATGGCCAGCCTGATCTCCTTAGCCTGCTGCAACAGATCGGCGCCGTACCGGCGTAACTTGCGCGCTCACTGAGCCACACAAATACCCCGAGTCTGCGATTTGGGGCATCACGGCGCCGCCGTCCCTGCGCTATGTCGGGCGATATGAGACAGCGCTCGTAGTGCAGGAGATCGGCGTTCGTCCGTTCACAAGCAAATGATTTGCACGGATACCGGTTGGCGGATGACCGATATACGGTGCTCGGCGTTTGGAAACCGCCAGTCATACACCGATCAGGCTTTCCGCCGGAATGCCCAAATTTCGATGCAAGTTGCGAATCATCTCCACGGTCAGGCCGCGCTTGCGGTTAAGCACCTCATAAACTCGATTGGGCTGGCCAACCTGAGCCCCCAAACGTCCGCTCTTGGCCGATTCTGTTGAAAAACCTGTTGTTGGAAACGTGCTAACGGTGATCTCCGAGCTTGAAGAGATGTTTTCAAAAATCGGAACGTGCCCGGCGCAAACAACGTTTATGAGAGCGAGCCATATCAGGTTGAGGTGCGGAAAAACGCGAAGCGCCTGATTGGAGGAGGGCGCCGAAGGCGCCCTCTCCGGATTACCAGACCTTTACTCGCCGCCCTCGGCCGCTTGCTTGATCAGATCAGCCACAGCCTGCGGCTGGGAGACATACACGGCATGGCTGCCAGCAACTTCTGCCACGGTGGCGCCTGCACGCAGCGCCATCTGGCGCTGGGCGGGTGGTGGAATCATCTTGTCGTCCTTGGCGATCAGGTACCAGCTGGGCTTGCTCTTCCAGGCCGGCACCGTCACCGCACCCGCCAAGGCTTCCACGCCCCACGGCACCTGGGAGTCGGCCATGAAGGCGGCTTCCTCGGTGGAGACATCGGCCGCGAAAGACTCGGCGAACCGGCTCCGATCCAGGAACAGGAAACCGTTCTGCGGTGGCAGGATCGGCGGCACCGGTGCACCCGGAGGCGGTTTGGCGATCAGCGCCTGGACCGATTCGCCGGCATCGGCGGCAAAGGCGGTGATGTAGACAAGTCGCGCTACCCTGGGATCGTTGCCGGCTTCGGAAATCACCACTCCGCCGTAGGAGTGGCCAACCAGTACGGCAGGGCCATCCTGCTGTGAGAGCACAAGTTTGGTGGCGGCCACGTCATCGGCCAGGGCGGTGGTCGGGTTTTGCACGATGCTGACGTTGTAGCCGTCCTTCTTGAGCAAGTTGTAGACCTTCTGCCAGCCAGAGCCATCAACAAAGCCACCGTGTACCAGCACAATGTTCTTGACGCTATTCGCTTTCATGGGAACCTCCGGAAACGTAACAGGTGAATCGGACATTCATCGGTGCGAGGTTGGGTCACCAACCCTTGGCGTGCAGATTGCGCTTTGGTCATCACGCGCAACATCGGTTGAATGACCGAGGCCTTCGCGAGGCAGACGCCGTTAGACTTCCGATCCCTGTTCATAGCCAGCGAATTTTCTATGGATGACTCGACCGTTCCCTTGCTGGATGTCGTCCGCGCTCTGTCCTTCGTGGGCGATCTCGCCATGGGACAGCCGACGGACTATTCGCCGCGCGTTGCCTGGATGGCAGGGCAGTTGGCCAGGGAAACGGGGGGCGATGAAATGGCTTGTACCCGAGCCATGGCTGTCGCCTTGTTGCGCTGGTCGGGATGCACGGCGAACGCGCCGGAGTTTGCACAACTGTTCGGCGATGATGTGAGCGGGCGTAAAGCGCTGCTGGCCACGCCGTCTTCGGTGAGCGGCTTTCGCGCTGGCACTCGCAAGAAAGGATCGGCCTTTCTTGCGTTGTCACGCATCCATTGCGAGGTGGCGGGGGACATTGCCATACAACTGGGACTGGATGACGCAACGCAGTTCGCCTTGCGCCACCTGTTCGAAAGCTACGACGGCGGCGGTGCACCGAACGGGTTGCGTGACGAGGAAATACCGGCCGCCGTCTACATGGCATCGCTTGCCGGCGATCTCGACATTTTCCAGCGGCTGTATGGCATCGAGCAGGCATGCGGGCTGATTGAGGCGCGTGCGGGGACGCTGTATCCGCGCGAATTGGCCAGCGTAGTCATTGCCAACGCACGCCGATGGCTGGCGGCTTTGGATGATGATCCAACGCTGTCCGGCCCATGTTCGCTCGATGCCGCCTTCGCGGGCCGCACGACGTCACTGGAAATCCTGGCTCACGTCATCGATCTGAAGCTGCCTTGGATGACCGGGCACTCGGGGCAGGTGGCCCGTCTGGCGCGCAACGCCGCACTGCAGCTTGGCATGGATGAAAGCAGCCAGCAAAAGGTGTATCGCGCTGCGCTTGTACACGGCATGGGGCGAGCGGCGGTACCGAACATGATCTGGGACACTCCCGGCCGACTGGCGCCGTGGGCCTGGGAACGGATTCGCCTGGTCCCGTATTGGACCGGCCGTGCCGCTCGCCAAATCGGCTCGTTGGCAGGCGAGGCGGAAGTGGCCTCCCACGCCTATGAACGGTTGGATGGTTCCGGCTATTTCCGTGAATTGAAAGCGACCGCCGTGCCGCTTGAAGGACGCATTCTCGCCGCTTCAGTGGCACTCGCTGCATTGCGGGCTCCCCGTCCGTGGCGCGATGCGCATGCCGAGCATGCTGCTGCGGAACTATTGATGGCCGAAGCCGCCGCGGGACGCCACGACGCTGACGTAGTCCGTGCGTTGCTTGACAGGGCGCCTATAGTGGCGACGCCGCCCAATAAGCCGCCAACCGGATTGCTCTCCGAGCGCGAACGCGAAGTGCTTCGCTGGATCAGCCTGGGGGCAAGCAATAAAGTGGTGGCGCAAAAGCTCGCCATCAGCCCAAGCACGGTACGTACTCATGTCGAGAGCGTGTTCCGCAAGTTGGAGTGCGCCACCCGTGCGGCGGCCACTTTGAAGGCCACTCAGCTTGGCTTGTTGTGACACGTGGTTCGCTTCATCGTTCGTTGAATTCAAAGGCGCGTAAAGTTAAGCGATGGCGGGTGACGATAACAGGCGAAGCAAGTAAACAAGTAAAACTGTTACTTTGTCACTCTATCTATGGGTAACTTCAATCCCTTATTTGGAAGCGGTATCGATTTTGTATCCTGCGCCGATCGGCAAGACGTTGGCAATTTCACTCATTCTTGACGGAGATTCGTGAAGTCGCTGTATAAACCGACCGGAAAATACCGTGAGAAAATACCGTGATAAGATCAAATATGCCGCGATCCGGCGGCATAACTCATCGATGGAGTCCGCTGATGAAACAACGTGACGTTGTTATGCTCGACTCGAACGAGAAAGTGAATGATCTCTTCGGGATCGATATGGATGGACCGTTACCGAATCAAACGGCCATGCAGAAGCGCGCGCCCAAAAACATTGGGGTCGACGATACCGGAGGCCACCGGGGCATTCTCGGTTTCGACCCGACCTGAGAAGATTTGAATTCTTTGCTTTGAAAAGCATTCACGATTGATGCGAAGCCGCCTCTTGACCAAGAGGCGGCTTTTTGCGGATGGGAGTCAATCATGCTCAAGGCGCGTATCGCGCTTTCCGATCTGTCGCTGGATGCACAGTGGAGAGATGGCTGCATCGTATTTGGAAATAGTCGAATCGAGCCCTGTGCGCACACCATGCTCGAAACCTTATTGGTCCGCACAGAAAATCAGTGGTTTGTCACGGTAAGGGAACGTCTTGCCTCATCAGCGCATGTTGGGGCCATGGCAAGCAGGGATGTTGACGCTGAACTGTTCAATCAGCTCTATCAACAATGCATAGTATGGCGACTCGATTACCTGATGATCGAGGTCGCCAAGGCAGGGCACCGGATGAGGGTGCGAGCCGGCGTGCTCGGCTCGGTGCCGGTTTATTGCCATGCCATCGATGACCACATAACCATTTCCTGGGATTTTACGGATTTCACCGCGATACCTTTGGCGATCGATCCGGAAGTCGCCAGCCATCGTCTTGCGCTCAATGCGGCGTATTCGGCACGGCAACTCTGCGTCGGCGTAAATCTGCTGACGGAGCGTGCCTCGTTTCAGGTTGAGCCGGGCAAGGCGAGTTACCGGTACCCCGCACCGGCTGCCGATACCACGCCATCACCGTTGCCGGCAGGCCGTGATGCCTTGACGGCATTCAGCGAACTTTTGCAACACGTTGTGTCAATGCGCCCGATTACGGCAGAGCGGATATCCATCGAACTGAGCGGAGGCATGGATTCTGCCACCGTAGCCAGCGCAATGGCCACACGCCACGAACAGATGATGAGTTTGGGAATACTGCTGGATGGCGATGTTCGCCTGCCACAGATTCAACGGCGGCAGCTGATAGCCCAGCGGCTGAATCTGATCGACCAGACCGTCGATATTGCCGCGTTTCCACCCAGCCTTGATTTGCGGCCGCGGCCTGATCAAGCCAAAAACCTGTATTGGGAATACTACCTGGAGGCAGGTGCCGCCTTGTGGGATTCGGCACTGGCCCAAGGTCGCGATGTGCTTTTCACCGGCATTGGCGGTGACGAGCTGTTTCCGGCCTATATCGATGAGATACAGGGACACAGCGACAATGAATCCGGTGGTGTGGGTGATGCCCGCCATTACGCGGAGCAATTGTTGACGCCGCGTGCCTTGAGTGCGGCGCACACGTCGAGCAGTTTCGATGCGCCAGCGAGTCCGGTGCCTGTGACGTCGTTGCTGTCGCAAGCCTGCCGGGGATCTGATCAGCTGCGGCACGGCCAGTGGCCGGTGAATCCGTTGAGCGATCCAAGCCTCGCTGCCTTCTGTCACCGCTTGCCCCGCGATAACCGGCTCGGGCGCGCGGTCATGCGGCAATATTTGCAAATGCGCCTTGGCAGCGACGTGTTTCCGCGTGACTACACGAAAGAAACCTTTGCGCAGGTATTGCCCGAGCTGATTTCGAAGCATGTCCAAACCGTTGCGTCGCAACTGCGCGAATGCGCCCTGGCCGATCTTGGCTTGGTCGATCAGCGGGCGGCGCTTGAGCTGTTGAACACGGTGGCTGCTACGCGAGCACGAGCGCCGATGTCGGCGCTGGCTTCATTTCTTTGGCTTGAGCGATGTGTGCGGCAAGTGAGCTGAGCTTGGTTCGCACCGTAATGCAAGTTGGCGGACAGATGGTTCAGCTCTAATCACTCAAGCAGGGCGGGGGAGGGAGCTTCCGGGCTATAGATTAGGGCGACGTTTGGCGGTAGGGCGATAATTAGCCCGTGTTATCGGGGCAGGGAAGGGGTGGCGATGTTTTTTCATTGCAGCGCTCCGCTGCAGAAACTTTTTGCTAAGCCAGCGCCGCACAGGCTCGTCGTAGAGCTTCAAGCAGGCATAGGCCATAGCAATGGCAACGACCGCAACGAAAAGCGCGGGAACGACACCTTGAGCCCCGGTTGGATTGTTCCGCACGATCCATCCGGTATAGATATAGATCAATGGATAGTGGGTGATGTAGAGCGGAAAGGAGAGCGCGCCAAAAAACCGGGCGACACGTATTGAGAAACCATCGGCTCGCTTTTCTCCAGCTCCCACCGCCACAACGATGGGAAACACAAAGATAACGCACAGCGCTTCATAGACACCGTTCATCCAGCGGTGATCGGTGCCACCAAATCGTGGCAGTGACAGCGCAACGATCAATAGCAGGCTAGCGACACCGAACGCGCTCTTCACTTGGATGCGGGCTCCAAGTCGACAGAGAAGGATGCCCGCGAAGAACGGAAAAAGAAGCCGGGCAAAGCCGATGTGCAACTGAACTGCATCAAGTGACCATCCACCGATGAGGTCTCCGCGATCCCCAAATACAGCCAATTGCACAAGCAGTAGCGCTGCCAGGAAGACGAAAATGCTCAATGCGGTGTTTGAAAGCTTACGCAAGCCCACCGCATACAGAATGTTGGCGATGTATTCGAAGAACAACGACCACGCAGGACCGTCCAGCGGATGCATTTCCTGCCAGCCGCGAATGTCCATGGAAACAGGGAGCGGAAGCAGTGTGCATCCCACCGCCATGACCAACAGCATCTTCCAGATCGATGTTCCAGCAATCAAGGGAAACGCTGGGCCGGCCTGAAAATAGAACAGCGCCGCGCCGATGAGACTTCCCATAATGACCATCGGCTGCAACCGAATGAGCCGGCGCTTGTAGAATTCCCACTGTGTCATCCGGCTCCAACGTTCGTCATACGCGTAAGCGATGACAAAACCGGATAGCATGAAGAAGAAGTCGACGGCGAGATAACCGTGATTGATGACTTGCTTTGTAGCGTCGTCGTGCGAAAACGGCTCGAAAAGATGGAAAGCCACCACCATAAGTGAAGCGATGCCGCGTAAACCGTCCAAGACGACGTAGTGATTCTTTGCAGGCGCGATGACGTTGGTTGACGTGGCAGCTGAGGCTGTATCCATGGGTTCGCTTCATCGTTCGTTGAATTCAAAGGCACGTAAAGTTAAGCGACGGCGGGTGACGATAGCAGGCACTGTACCGATTGGCGCACCCGCGGAGGCTTCATGGCGGCGACGGCGGAGTTTGTGCTTTTTTGGATATTCGCTTTTTGACATTCGAATTGCCGCCGATTGCCGCGCGAATCACCGCGAGCTGGCTGTGTGCGACGAGATCAAAAGGCTCAAATGACCTTTCCGCTCGAGACAAGATGACCGCCCCCTCGGAGGCGGCAATGAGCATTGCAGAAAGTGCAGATGCCCGCTCAGCAGGAACACCTCCCTTATTAAGCAATTCTCCAAGGCGCGTACGCCATGCGCGAAATATCTCGGCTGTGCTTTCCAACAATGCCGGAGCATCTGCCGCTACCGTCACGGCGACAACAGAGCAACCTGCTTCAAAATTCGACTTGCTAAGAACCATCCTCCAAAGTTCGAAGAATGCCTGCGCAATTTCCGTGGCAGGCCTGCCTTCCAGGCGGTTTAGCACGTCCATCGCTCGGTCGCTGGCCACATGCAACGCGGCAAGAACAAGCTCCTCTTTGCCGCCCGGAAAGTGATGATAAAGCGACCCGCGCGGCGCACCCGATGCCTCAAGCACCTCACTGAATGAGGTGCCCTGGAGACCCTTTTTTGCGAGCAAGACCGCCGTGCGCTCGATCATGCTTTGTTTAATTGTGCTGGCCAATGCGTTTCATTCTCCTTGACTATGACGGTCGTCATAGTCTAGTGTCTATGACGATCATCATAGTCCTTCGAGGAGTCAGTCATCATGCCCATGATCGATATTTACGCCGCCAAGGGCACCTTTGCTGACCCTCACAAACTGGCGATCGACGCCGCCTCGGTCGTCAAGACGGTCGAACAAGTCCCTGATATTCCGATGTTTCGGAAAAACACGGCGGCTTTTGTTCACGAGCTCCCCGTCGAGGCGATCACCAATGTGGACGGTGACAGCAACTACGTCCGCGTACAGGTTCTGACTAACTTTGGAGCCCTCGACCGGGACAAGCAGATAGCCGTAGTACGTCAGCTCACCGACTTGGTTGCGGCAGCAGCGGGAGACGCCTCGCTGACTGAACGCACATGGGTACTTCTCACGGAAGCATCGCAAGGCGGATGGGGCCTTTGGGGGCATGCTCACACCAACGACGAGATTGTCAGTGCGGCGCGCTCGCAGATCGCCAAGCTCCGCGGCGGAACTTGAACGGGTCAAAGGTCGTTAATCGCGTCACAACTATGCCTATGCACTGGATTGCATCTGCCGGAGAAGTTGTAGACGGCTGCTGCGTATCAGCTCGCGCGAGCACTATGAGAGGGAAGCAAGGGCGGAGGCCATGAGGTGATGCCATAGCGACCGCCCCTGATCTGCTCAAAGGCCGATAATGGTTTTCGGTTCCAAGTAGGACTCCAGGCCAAAGACGCCGTATTCGCGACCAAGGCCGGATTGTTTGAAGCCGCCGAACGGCGCCTTGGGTTCGTGGGCAAGCGTGTTGACCATGACACGGCCGGAGTCGATGAGCGTTGCGACGCGCGCGCCGCGTTCGGCACTTGCGGTCACAACGTACGCCGACAAGCCGTAGATCGTGTCATTCGCAATAGCCACGGCTTCGTCTTCATCGCCGTACGGGATGATCGAAAGTACTGGCCCGAAGATCTCTTCGCGGGCAATGGCCATGTCGTTGCGCACGTCGGTGAACAGGGTAGGGCGCACGAGCCAGCCGCGCTCATAACCGTTCGGTCGGCCTTCGCCACCAGCCAACAGCCGCGCACCTTCGTCGATGCCCTTACGGATGTAGCCCTGCACGCGCTCCCACTGCTTGCGGCTGACCATCGGTCCGATGTCGGTATCGGGATTCGCCGGATTGCCGGCTACTGTGGTTTCTACGGCGGCCATGGCGAGTGCCTCGAACTCGGCCAATCGGGCACGTGGCACCAGAATGCGCGTACCGGCGATGCAAGCCTGCCCGCTATTCATGAAGCCCGCTTGGATCGTCAGCGGTATGGCGGTGGCGAAGTCGGCGTCATCGAGAATGATGGTGGGCGATTTGCCCCCCAGCTCCAGGGTCACACGCTTCACGTCACCGGCAGCGGCGCGCAGGATGCCCTTGCCCACTGAGGTGGAACCGGTGAAGGAGATTTTGCGCACATCGGGACTTTCCACGATGGCCGCGCCCACGACGTCGCCGCGGCCGGTCACGATGTTGAACGTACCTGCCGGCGCGCCGGCCTCGTGCAGGGCTTCCGTCATGACGCGCGTTTGCAGTGCGCTCATCTCGCTTGGCTTGATCAC
>Ga0153933_1000649_pt1 | contig 11686 bp, 10 predicted proteins | sample TSNJ017MetaG_FD_102275 | JGI IMG/M metagenome (GOLD analysis project Ga0153933, IMG submission 102275) | Attine ant fungus gardens microbial communities from New Jersey, USA - TSNJ017 MetaG | ecosystem: Host-associated > Fungi > Mycelium > Unclassified | place: USA: New Jersey, Wharton State...
AAGGAGACGCTCCATGCAATCTGCAGCACCCTCTGAATCGCCATCCCCATCGCCGTATTTCGATGAAACGCACTCGGCCGACGTCGTCAACGCGCGCATGGCGCCGAATGTCGACGAACGGCTACGGCAGGTCATGACAGTTCTGGTCAAGCATCTGCATGCAGCGGTGAAGGAGATCGAGCCGACGCATGAAGAATGGTTCACCGCCATCCAGTTCCTGACTGAAACCGGTCATATGTGTACCGACTGGCGCCAGGAGTACATCCTGCTGTCGGACATCCTGGGTGTCTCGATGCTCGTCGACGCGATCAATCATCGCCGGCCGAGCGGAGCGACACCCAACACGATTCTCGGCCCGTTCTATGTTGCGAATTCGCCGGAGTACGAAAACGGCGCCAACATCTGTCTCGACGGAAAGGGCGAACCTCTGGTCGTAGCCGGGCGTGTGACGGACATTGACGGCACACCGATTCCGAACGCGAAGCTCGAAGTCTGGCAGACCAATGACGATGGCTTCTACGACGTGCAGCAAAAAGGGATTCAGCCCGATTCGAATTTGCGTGGCGCATTTACTTCGGATGCGGAGGGCCGCTACTGGTTCAAGTCCGTCAAGCCGCGCCACTATCCGATTCCGTCGGACGGCCCGGTCGGCAAACTCCTTGGTGCAATGGGGCGCCACCCGAATCGCGCGGCCCACCTCCATTTCATTGTGACCGCGCCGGGCTACGAGCCCGTCATTACCCACATCTTCACGCCGGACTGCCCGTACCTTCCTGAGGACGCGGTCTTCGGCGTCAAGCGTGAACTCATCGCCGAATTCAACAAGGTTGACGACCCGGAAGCCGCCAGGCGTGTCGGGTTCTCATCACCGTTCTGGTCTGTGTCGTGGGACTTCACGCTCGCAACGTCTACCAGGCCCACGCGGCCAACCCCGTAACCGTTTGGCACGCGGGAGCGTGTGCCGTCGACGAACCGATGAAACTGAGAAACAGGAGTACTACACATGAGCGCGAAGAAAATTGAACTGCTGGCGGCGTACTGGACCATTGCGGGCGATGTCTATCCGTGTGGCCCGGTCGAAGTCAGCCCGTTCCCGCTGCGAGATCGTTGCGAAGCGGCATCGCGTGCTGGCTGGAGCGGCGTCGGCCTCATCCTCGATGACCTCGAGCATAGCGTCGAGAAATACGGGCTCTCTGGCGTCAAGCGTATTCTGGACGACACCGGCATGAAGTACTTCGAGCTCGAAATTCTCATGGACTGGTACCTCGATGGCGAGGCGCGTGTCAAATCGGATAATTTCCGTCGCCGTGTCATCGAGCTGGGCGGCGAGCTTGGCATGCGCAATCTGAAGATCGGCGCGAGCCCCTTCGATGAAAGTCCGGCCGACTTTGCGCGCATGACCGACGAATTCGCGAAACTTTGCGAAGACGTCGCGACGGTTGGCGCGACGGTTGCAATCGAGTTCATGCCTTTCTCCCCCATCCGAAACATCGGGGAAGCGCTGAAGATTACTGAAGGTGCCGACCAGCCCAACGGTGGCCTGATGGTCGACCACTGGCACGTCGCTCGCGGTGGCAGCCCCTATAGCGAAGTTGCCAAAATCCCGGCGCGCTTCATCACCGGTGTGGAACTGAACGACGTAGCCGCGCAGATCAAAGGGACGCTGTTCGAGGACTCGAGCTTTAACCGTCAGCTTTGTGGCGAAGGTGCAGGCGACTGTCCTGCCTTCATTGATGCTCTGCAACACGCGGGGTGCACGCTTCCTTACTACGGCGTGGAGCTTATCTCCGAGACGCACCGGAAGTTGCCGCTCGACGAGATGGCAAAGCGCGCCTATGACACTACCGTCGCTCAGTTCTCGGCAAAGAGCGCGGCTTCCGTCTGACGCGCCTGACCTTAAACCCACAAAGTACTTCTGGAGACTCACATGATTCGAATCGCCGTACTCGGTGCTGGCCGCATTGGTCGCATTCACGCTGGCAACGTCGCCGCGAGCCCGAACGCAAAACTGGTCGTCGTCGCGGATCCTGTTGAGAAGGCTGCGACCTCGCTTGCGGAAAGACTTGGCTGTGAAGCGTCGACGGATGCCTCGGCCGTGCTCGATCGCGATGACATCGATGCTGTGGTCATCGGCACGCCGACGGATACCCACATCACATTCATGTTGAAAGCCGTGGCGAACGGCAAGGCTGTGCTGTGCGAGAAGCCTATCGACCTCGCCATGGAAAAGTCGCTCGCCGCGGCGAACACGGTCGAACGCCTCGGCGGCCGTGTGATGCTCGCGTTTAATCGTCGCTTCGATCCGACGTCCCAGGCCTTCCGCAAGGCGATCGATGCAGGCGATGTCGGCGAAGTGCGCCAGGTCATCATCTCCAGTCGCGATCCGGGCATGCCGCCGCGCGATTACGTCGAGCACTCCGGCGGGATCTTCCGCGATATGGTGATTCACGATCTCGACATGGCCCGCTGGCTGCTGGGCGAAGAGCCGGTCGAAGTCATGGCAACCGCAAGCCGGCTCGTCGATCCGTCGCTGGAAGCGCTCGGCGACTTCGACACGGTGATGGTGCAGCTTCGCACCGCGTCGGGCAAGCAATGTCACATCAATTGCTGTCGCGAGGCGCTGTACGGCTACGACCAGCGTATGGAAGTGTCCGGCTCCAAGGGCATGCTTCTGCAGGAAAACCTTCGCCCCTCGACGATCCGTCGCTGGACGAAGGACGCAACCGATGTCCGCGAACCACTCCTGAACTTCTTCCTCGAGCGCTATGAAGCGGCTTACAAGGCCGAGCTCGAAGCATTCGTCGAAGCGCTGCGTACGAATTCGCCCCTGCCGACCTCGGTGCAGGACGGCCTCAAGGCATTGCGTCTGGCTGAGTGTGCGCTCGAGTCCGCGGTGTCGGAGAAGACGGTCAAGGTGTAACGGGAAATCCGGAGGAGATAAGACATGACACGAAAGATTGGTGCCAACGAAACGTTAGGCGTGGCGTGCCTCGGTATTACGCATCCGCACACGTCCGGTCGGGTCAAGGCGATCCAGCGTCGTACCGACGCGAAGATGCTCGGCGCGTGGGACACCAGTCCGCTGCTCGAGCCATTCGTGGATGCGCTCGGTCTGGAAGTGCGCACGAAAGACGATATTCTCGCTGACGACAACGTGCACGTGGTGCTCGTGCACTCGAAGAGCGAGAAGATGGCCGACCTGACCATTGAAGCACTCGAGGCCGGCAAGTCGGTGCTGTGCGAAAAGCCCGCAGGCCGCAGTTCCGCGGATGCCAAACGGATTGTCGAGGCGGTCGAGCGTACCGGCGGTCTCGTGCAGGTGGGCTATTGCTGGCGCTTTGCTCCGTCGGTTGACGCCATGCAGGCAGCGCTGAAGAGCGGCCGCCTCGGCAAGGTCGTCCAGGTGCGTGCGCACGGCGGTTGTTCGCATGACGAGGCAGGCACGGCTCACATGACCCAACCGGGCGACATCGGCGGCGCTGTCTTTGTCATCGGCTGCCATCTGGTAGACCGCATTCTCCTGCACTTTGGCTTGCCGCAATCCGTCAATGCCCGCATCACGAAGTTCCCGAACTTCCATGGCGACGAGTCTCGCGAAGATGCTGCGGGCGCTGTGTTGAACTACGAAGACAAGATCGTCGTCATCGACTTCATGTCGTGGGACGTGCTGCCTTGGACGGAAAGCTGGGACATCACGGCGTACGGCACCGAAGGCATCATGTCCTCCCGTTCGCTGCCGTCGAGCTACAAGATTTACGACGCGGGTAAGGGCGCCCATCCGGAAGGATGGACCGAATGGCAGGAAACGAGCTTCCCGGAAATCTGGGCCACGAAGAAGACCGAATATTCCCCCGACATTGCTGAAATCGGCAATCCGGTTTACTTCGACCGCGAATCGAACGCGTTCTTCGACGCGCTTCGCAACGGTACCCCGTCGGTTGTCCCCGCCACACAGGCATACAACATCAGCCGCGTCATTGAGTCGATGTTTGCTTCTTCGAAGCAGGCCGGAGCTGAGATCTTTATCGACTAGGAAGGAAAACGGCCGGTCTCTTTTCGGGGCCGGTCAGTAGAAACTGGCTAACGATAGTCAGACATTAACTATGTAGTCCTTATCAGGAGACAAAACGATGAACATAATCAAGAACGTTGCGGTGGCTTTGGCCGCTTCGATTACATTGTCCGCGGTGTCGGTATGCGCTTACGCCCAGGACAAAGGGGTCATTGGGATTTCCCTCCCCGACAAGACGGAGTCGCGGTGGATCACCGATGGTAAGAGCATGGTCGACGCGCTGAAGGCGAAAGGCTATTCCTCGGATCTCCAGTACGCCAACTATGACGTGCCGACGCAGGTCAACCAGGTCGAGAACATGCTGGCCAAGGGCGTCAAGGTGCTCGTGATTGCCCCGATTGACGGTAAGACCTTCTCCGACGCGCTGGCGCTTGCGCAACAGAAGGGCATCAAGGTTATCTCGTACGATCGCCTGATCAGCCAGACCAAGAACGTCGACTACTACGCCACGTTCGACAATTATGGTGTGGGTGTTCTGCAGGCGCAGAGTATCGTTGCCGCTTGGCAGAAGAGGGGCAGCAAGACGCCTTTCGACATTGAGGTATTCGGCGGCTCGTCCGACGACAACAACGCTCATATGGTCTACGCCGGCGGCATGTCGGTGCTCAAGCCATATATCGACAGCGGCAAATTCGTGGTTCGCAGCAAGCAGGTGGAATTCGACAAGGTTGCTACGCGCAACTGGGACGGCGCTACGGCGCAGTCGCGTATGGATAACCTGCTGAGCGCTTTCTACGGCAACAACCGGCTCGATGCCGTTTGGACGCCGAACGATGCCATCGCGATCGGTGTGATCTCGTCGCTCAAGGGTGTCGGCTATGGCACACCGCAACAACCGATGCCGATCGTCACGGGACAGGACGCCGACCTGCAGAACGTCAAGGGCATTATCCGCGGCGACCAGACGACCACGGTATTCAAGGACACGCGCAAGCTGGCCAGCATCACGGCTGACATCGTGGACGACGCGTTGACCGGAAAGCCCGTACCTGTGAACGACACGAAGAGCTACAACAACGGGGCCAAGATCGTTCCGACCTACCTCGTGAAGCCCATCCTCGTCGACAAGGACAACTGGCAGCCGGAACTGGTCACGAGCGGGTACTACACGCAGGCGCAGTTGAAGTAACAAATCGCAGGCCAATGAGGGTGCCGGCGGCGCATTTGCAGCCGGCACCGAACAGAGGTCTGTTGCAGTTGATCGACCCGAGGAGTACGACGATGGAAACCATTCTGGAGATGAGCGAAATTCAGAAAAGCTTTGGCGCGGTCAAAGCCCTGAACAACGTCAATCTTAAAGTCCGAAAAGGCGAGATTCACGCCATATGCGGCGAGAACGGCGCGGGTAAGTCGACGCTGATGAAGATCTTGAGTGGCGTTTATCCGCACGGCTCTTTCGCAGGAAATGTGGTCTACGACGGTGAAGATCGCGCGTTCTCGGACATCTCAGACAGCGAGCAGGTGGGGATCATCATCATCCATCAGGAACTCGCACTCGTGCCCATGCTCTCGATTACCGAGAACATCTTCCTGGGCAACGAGCAGTCGAAGCGAGGCGTGATCGACTGGCAAGGCTCCCGGTCCAGGGCGAAGGAACTGCTATCGAAGGTCGGTCTGACTGACTCCCCCGATACGCCTGTAGGCACGCTCGGCATCGGTAAACAGCAGCTGGTCGAAATTGCCAAGGCGCTGTCGAAAGAGGTCCGTCTGTTGATCCTCGACGAACCCACGGCAAGCCTCAACGAAAAGGACAGCGATACGCTGCTCAATCTCCTGCTGGAGCTGAAGGCGCGTGGCGTGACGTCCATCATCATTTCGCACAAGCTCAACGAGATTTCACGCGTTGCCGATGGCATCACGGTCATCCGCGACGGCTCCACGGTCGATGCGCTCGACTGCAAGGCGGAAAGTGTGAGCGAAGACCGCATCATCAAGGCGATGGTCGGCCGTGAGATGTCGGACCGCTACCCGAAGCGTGTGCCAAAGATCGGCGAGGTGATTTTCGAGGTCAGGGATTGGCGCGCACAGCACCCAACCCAGCGGGACCGCGCTGTCATCAAGGGCGTCAATCTGAAGGCACGAAAAGGCGAAATCGTGGGTATCGCCGGTCTGATGGGATCCGGGCGTACCGAGCTTGCCATGAGTGTTTTTGGCGGAACGTACGGGCAGGACATTTCCGGAACCGTGCTCATGCACGGAAAGCCGGTAGACGTTTCGTCGGTGCAGAAGGCCATCAAGGCAGGCCTTGCGTATGTGACGGAAGACCGGAAAGGAAACGGTCTGATCCTTGACGACAACATCCAGCGAAACATCACACTGGCGAACCTCACGGGCGTGTCGAAACTCGGGGTCATTAACGAACACGAGGAAATGACGGTTGCGGCAGATTTTCTGAAGAAGCTCCGTATCCGCGCCCAAGGGGTAACCCATGTGGTCGCCAATCTGTCCGGCGGCAATCAGCAGAAAGTGGTGCTCAGCAAATGGCTGTTTTCGGGGCCCGAAGTACTCATTCTGGATGAGCCCACGCGAGGCATCGATGTGGGCGCGAAATACGAAATTTACAGCATCATCAATCAGGCGGTTGAAGCGGGCAAGTGCGTGGTCATGATTTCTTCGGAAATGCCGGAGCTTCTTGGCATGTGCGACCGCGTTTATGTGATGAACGAAGGCCGCTTTGTTGGCGAGTTCACCGCGGAGGAAGTCTCGCAGGAGAAGATCATGCGGGCAATCATGCGAAATGGAGGCATCTAAAATGCGTAAGGTACTTTCGCCGGCGGCGCCGCAGGAAGCCGGAGTTGAAAAAAGCGAAATCGTTCGCGCGTTCAAGCGGGGCGCTAGTGAATACGGACTGCTGATTTCGCTCATCGTCATCATGGCATTCTTCCAGGTGTCGACGAACGGTGTGTTGATGCAGCCGCTCAATCTGACGAATCTGGTGCTTCAGAACAGTTATATCGTCATCATGGCGCTCGGCATGCTGATGGTGATCGTCGCAGGCCATATCGATCTCTCGGTCGGTTCGACCGCCGGACTGGTGGGCGCGCTCGCGGCGGTTCTGATGGTGCAGTTCAATGTCAACTACGTGCTGGCCACTGTCATCTGCATCATCACCGGCGCGCTGATCGGAGCCATTCAGGGTTACTGGATTGCGTTCTGGCGGATGCCGTCGTTCATCGTCACGCTGGCCGGCATGCTAGTGTTTCGCGGCCTCACCAACCTCGTGCTTCAGGGCCAGTCCATTGGGCCTTTCCCGGACGCGTTCGCTACGGTCAGCTCCGGCTTCATTCCCGACGTTTTTCACGGCCAGAATCTGCACATCACGTCCATCCTGCTTGGAATTCTGGTGGGCGTGCTCTTCTTCGTAATCGAGCTTCGGCACCGCGCGAGCGCAACGAAATACGGTATGACCAGCGGATCGTTTTCGATGTTCATCGCGAAGAACGTTATCCTCACCGGCCTGATCGTCTTTCTCTGCTACATCCTCGCGTCGTATCGCGGTCTGCCGACGGTTCTCGTCATCATGGGCGTGCTGATTGGTGTTTACACATTCATCATGAATCGCACCACCATTGGCCGTCGTATCTATGCAGTGGGGGGCAACGCGAAAGCAGCCAGATTGTCGGGGGTCAGTGTTCCTGCAGTCAGCTTCATGACCTTCGTGAATATGGGTGTGCTGGCGGCGTTGGCCGGTCTCATCTTCGCGGCTCGCCTGAACAGCGGCACACCGAAAGCAGGTACGGGCTTTGAACTCGACGTGATTGCTGCGTGCTTTATTGGCGGTGCGTCTGCTTCTGGCGGTGTTGGGAAGGTGGTCGGTGCGGTCGTGGGCGCTTTCATCATGGGCGTGATGAACAACGGGATGTCCATTATGGGCATTGGCGTCGACTATCAGCAGGTGATCAAGGGGATAGTGTTGCTCGCGGCGGTTTTTGTGGACGTCTACAACAAGAACAAGGCTTGAGCATTGTGTTTCGGAGGTGCCGTCAGATGACGTGCACCTGGACCTGGAAAATTTCAGCGGGCAAGTGGGCAGTCGATCTATGTGGGCAAGTACCCGCAGGGACGCTCGCGCATGGTTTCCCAAGGCATTGGGAGTTAATACGGAATCGACATGATCAAGCACATCGTTATGTGGGATGTTCGCGGTGATACGCCCGAGCAAAAGAAGGAAACGGCTCAGCTTGTAAAGAGTGCCTTCGAAAGTCTCACTGGGAAGATCCCGGGGCTCACAAAGCTGGAGGTCGGCGTGGATGTCAGCGGAGTCGATTACGCCTGTGACGTCGTACTCTACACCGAGTTCGAGAGTCACGAGTCGCTTGAAGCGTATGCGGTTCATCCCGAGCATATCCGCGTTAAGCAGATCATCGGAGATAGTCGTATTGCCAGGCATCAGGTGGATTACATCTGAGCCCGAACGCCTGTTTCCCATAACGAGGAAATCCAGATCTTATGTACGACTTTACGTATACGACGCCTGCCTCCCGGGTGATTTTCGGCGCAGGCAGCATGAAACTCATCCAGCAGGAAGTTGAGACGCTGGGAGCGCGCAGGGCGCTGGTTCTGTGCACGCCGGAGCAGCGAGAGCAGGCCGAGATCGTTTCCTCTCTCCTCGGCCCCTCGAGTGCCGGCGTTTTCGACGGCGCGCAGATGCATGTGCCCATTGAAAACGCCCGACGTGCTCGCGAGCATGCGAAGGCGGTCGACGCCGACTCCGCGGTAGCCATTGGCGGCGGCTCGACCATTGGCCTTGGCAAAGCCATCGCGCTCGAGTCGTCGCTGCCGATTATCGCGATTCCGACGACGTATGCCGGTTCGGAGATGACGCCGATATACGGCATAACCGAAGGGGGACTCAAGCGGACCGGGCGCGATGCAAGAGTACTTCCGAAAACAGTGCTCTACGATCCGGAGCTATCGCTCGGTTTGCCGATCGGTCTTTCGGTGGTGAGCGGCTTGAACGCGATTGCTCACGCTGCTGAGGGCCTATATGCAAAGGATGGAAACCCCGTCATGTCGCTGATGGCTGAAGAGGGAATCCGCGCGCTCGCCAAAGGTCTGCGTGGCGTGAAAGCGAGCAGCACGAACAGGGAAGCGCGCAGTGAGTGCCTCTACGGGGCGTGGCTGTGCGGGACGGTCCTCGGCAGCGTAGGAATGGCACTTCATCACAAGCTTTGCCATACCCTTGGAGGCACCTTCAATCTGCCGCATGCGGAGACGCATGCGATCGTTCTTCCGCATGCACTCGCGTATAACAGCATCGTCGCAGATGACGCAATGACACGTATTGCGCGGGCACTCAACGTGGATGTCGCCGCAGATGGATTGTACGAACTGAGCCTGGAACTCGGTGTGCCACGCGGGTTGCGTGAGATTGGACTGAGCGAGTCCGATCTTGATCAGGCATGCGAAGTAGCCTTGTCGAATCCCTACTGGAATCCGCGTCCAGTGGAGGCTGTTCCCCTTCGAGCGCTGCTCCAGCGCGCCTGGGAAGGCGCTCGGCCTCGGCCTTGAGAAACGGCTTGCGACAGACGCGAGTGCATAACTTCAAAATATCCACGCAGTAAAGGTGGTATGTCACCCCGGGGATAAGTTCATGAGGATGACCGTAGGCAGAAAGCTTGCCGCAACGTTCGGCGCAGTTGTAGTCGTTTCGCTGGTTGGAAACACGATCTCCATCATCAACTTCCTCCGGCTCAATCACGCGAACGGCTGGAACGTTCGTAGCTATCAGGTCCTGCGCACCAGCGATGACATGTTGACCAATATGATCAAGATGGAAGCGAGTGTGCGTGAATTCGTCGCGTCCGGAACCGAACCATTGCTGGAGCCGTACAACGCAGGGAGTGAGCAGTTTGACAAGGCGCTGAACGTGGCCCGCTCGTTGACAGCCGACGATCCCGACCAGCAACAAAGACTCAAAACCTTGAGGGAGATGCGCGCGAAGGTCAAGGAGATCGACGAGAAACTGATCGGGCTGCGCAGAGACGTAACCGCGGGTCAACAACCCTGGAATGCGTTGTCAGACTATTTCAGGCAGGGGAATGACAAGCCGTTCATGGGTCGCTATAGGAAGGTCGCGGCCGAATTCGACAGCGCTGAGCAGATGGAACTCGACAGACGCTCTAACGAGGTCGCAGCGTTAGCCTTGGCAACAAAGCTCGTGCTTGCGGCGGCGGGTGCCATGACCGTGCTTCTTGCGGTTGCGCTGGGAATCTGGATTACCCGCGGGATCGTGCGGTCGCTGGGCGGAGAGCCAACCGATGCAGCGGATGTTGCGGCGCGCATTGCGCAAGGTGACCTGTCGGTTGCAGTGCCTGTGGCGCCGAACGATCACGCTAGCCTGATGGCGTCGCTGGAGTCTATGCGGCAGCAACTCAAGTCGATCGTTGCGGGTATCCAGTCGTCAGCCGAGTCGATCAAGATTTCTGCCGGAGAAATTGCGCAGGGAAATATGGATCTCTCCCAGCGTACGGAGGAGCAGGCAGCATCGCTCGAGGAAACCGCGGCGAGCATGGAGGAACTGACTTCGACGGTGCGTCAGAACACGGCAAATGCGAAACAGGCGAACGCGCTGGCGGGAGGAGCCTGTGCAGTCGCGATGCGCGGAGGTGAAGTGGTGCATCAGGTGGTCGAAACGATGCAGTCGATTTCACGGAGCTCGGATAGGGTCGCCGAGATTATTTCGGTAATCGAAGGGATTGCGTTTCAGACCAATATTCTCGCGCTCAACGCAGCGGTCGAGGCGGCCCGGGCCGGCGAGCAGGGCAGGGGGTTCGCGGTCGTCGCGGGCGAAGTCCGGACGCTGGCGCAGCGCAGCGCGAGTGCTGCGAAAGAAATCAAGGAATTGATTCACGATTCGGTCCAGCATGTGGCCGAAGGTTCGGAGCAGGTCGAACGGGCTGGCGCAACGATGCATGACATCGTGAAGGCGGTACGCGAGATGACTGACATCATGAGCGAAATCGCAACGGCTTCTGAAGAACAGGGTACCGGAATCGAGCAGGTGAACAACGCGGTCGGTCAGATGGACGAGGTGACACAGCAGAACGCGGCGCTCGTGGAGCAGGCATCGGCGGCCGCGCAGGCCATGTCCGAGCAGGCGACAGCGCTGCGGGACGCAGTCTCGGTCTTCAAAATCGAAGCTATGTCCGCTTCTGACCTAAAGGATACCCGCCGACCGATTGGAGAAGCCTGGGAGTCCGTAACCGGCTAGGAGCGAAGATGCGCGGCTACGGATGGCGCCTCGCCGCAAAGCATAGCAAAGTTATCGGGTGGCGTGATAGAACATTCTGCTTCGAATTTACCCTGATTTAAGAGCATGCTGTGTAGTGGCATTGTTGGCTCTGTTAAGTCGTCAGCGACAAGCTGACGTTACGGACTCCTGTCTCGAGTGTGACGCTCCATAACGTATCAGCCGCTTCCATGCGGTTTGATTGGCGTTGCTTCGTCCGGTTTCGACAGGCTCTGTTTAGACAGTAAAACAACAATCGTCCACCAGATGAAAAAATCAACTATCGCCCTCGTCGCGCTCGGCACATTAGCCGGCGCCGCACACGCACAAAGCAGTGTCACCCTGTACGGCATTATCGACGAAGGGTTCGACATGATCACCAA
>Ga0153933_1000651_pt1 | contig 11662 bp, 8 predicted proteins | sample TSNJ017MetaG_FD_102275 | JGI IMG/M metagenome (GOLD analysis project Ga0153933, IMG submission 102275) | Attine ant fungus gardens microbial communities from New Jersey, USA - TSNJ017 MetaG | ecosystem: Host-associated > Fungi > Mycelium > Unclassified | place: USA: New Jersey, Wharton State...
CGGCCGTATCGTCGAGATCGCCGAAGGCCGCAGGCTGTTCGATGATCCAAGGATGCCCTACACAAAAATGCTGCTCGGCGCGGTTCCCGATCTTGCGATGTCTGGCCGCCAGCGCATTCCGGTCAAGGGCGAGATCCCGAACCCGATCAATCCGCCGCCGGGCTGTTCCTTCAACCCGCGCTGCCCGCTGGCCTTCGATCTGTGCCGGACGAAAGCGCCTGATCTGATCGACGGCGTCGCCTGTCACGCGGTGAACAATCCGGTCCAGACGGCCGTTCCGGCGTAGTCACGTGGATGGGAGGTGCCATGTGCACCAGACTGTTGGCATCCCAGGCCGCCTGTGATCAAGTGCGCGCCAACACGTCCCGGATGAGACCGCCATGAGCAACATCAATCCCGACCCGTTCACCACCCGTCCTGAGATCGAAGGCACGTTCGGGGTCGTCACCTCGACGCACTGGATCGCGACCGCGGTTGGCATGGGCATCCTGGAAAAAGGCGGCAACGCCTTCGACGCGGGTGTCGCGGCGGCCTTCACGCTGCAAGTGGTCGAGCCGCATCTGAACGGCCCGGGTGGCGACGTCCCCGTGATCGTGCATGATGTGAAACGCGCCAAGACCGAAGTGATCTGCGGCCAGGGCCCGGCGCCGGCCAAGGCAACAATCGCGCATTACCGCAGCGAGGGTCTCGAGATGGTGCCCGGCACCGGCCTGCTCGCGGCCTGCGTGCCCGGCACGTTCGAGACCTGGATGCTGCTGCTGCGCGACTACGGCACCATGACGCTACGCGACGTGCTGGAGCCCGCGATCGGCTACGCCCGCGACGGCTATCCGCTGGTCGAACGCGCGTGCGCCACCATCAAGATCGTCGAGCAGTTGTTCCGGAAATACTGGACCACGTCGGCCGACGTCTATCTGCCGAACGGAGAAGTCCCGAAGCCCGGCACCATCTTCACCAACAAGAGGCTGGCCGAGACCTATACCCGCATCCTCAAGGAAGCCGAGAGCGCCGGCGGCGACCGCGTCGCGCAGATCGAGCGCGCCCGCCAGTCATGGTCTAAGGGGTTCGTCGCGGAAGCGATCGACAAATTCTGCCGCGCCCAGGAAGTGATGGACGTCTCCGGCGCGCCGCATCGCGGCGTGCTCTCGGCCGACGACATGGCGCGCTGGCAGCCGACCATTGAGGCACCGCTGACTTATGATTACGGCCGCTACACCGTGCAGAAGGCCGGCGTCTGGAGCCAGGGCCCGGTGATGTTGCAGCAGCTCGCGCTGCTCAAGGGATTTGAGCTCGACGGGCTCGATCCCGCCGGCCCCGACTTCATCCATCTGCAGATCGAAGCCGCCAAGCTCGCCTATGCCGATCGCGAGACCTTCTACGGCGATCCGAAGTTCGCCGACATCCCGATCGAGACGCTGCTGTCGGATGCCTATAACGACGAACGCCGCAAGCTGATCTCGAAGGACAAGGCCTCGCTGGATTTCCGCCCCGGCACGCTCGAAGGTTTTGGCGCAATTGTAAAACTGCGGCGCGCCGAAGGGCATCGCGAGGCCGTCGGCGCGATGGGTGCCGGCGAGCCGACGGTCGGCCGGTTCGGCGAGGTGCGCGGCGACACCGTGCATTTCGACATCATCGACAAGCACGGCAACATGATCTCGGCGACGCCGTCCGGCGGCTGGCTGCAATCCTCGCCCGTAATCCCCGAGCTCGGCTTCTGCCTCGGCAGCCGCGCCCAGATGTTCTGGCTGGAAGAGGATCATCCGGCCGCGCTGGCGCCGGGCAAGCGGCCGCGCACCACGCTGTCGCCGACCATGGCGCTGCGCGACGGCGAGCCGTATCTCGCCTGGGGCTCGCCCGGCGGCGACCAGCAGGACCAGTGGATCACGCAGTTCTTCCTGCGCCATGTCCATGCGAAGATGAACCTGCAGGAGGCGATCGACGCGCCGGCCTGGCACTCCGAGCATTTCCCGATCTCGTTCTGGCCGCGCACCGCGCGCCCCGGCGTGCTGGTCTTGGAAAATCGCGTGCCGAAATCGACCATCGACGAATTGAAGCGTCGCGGCCATGTGGTGGAGATTGGGCCCGACTGGTCGGAAGGCCGCCTCACCGCGGCCTCCAAGGTCGGCCCCCGCCGCCGCGCCGCCGCCAACCCGCGCGGCATGCAGGGCTACGCCGCAGGCCGCTAGATCGAGATAACCGCCGCAGCATGATGATGGCAGATCGAATTGCAGCGCGAGCCTCACACTCCACCTCGCCCCGCTTGCGGGGAGAGGTCGGATCGCATCGAAGATGCGATCCGGGTGAGGGGGAGTCTCCGCGAACCCGATCTATATCGTCCTGGCGGGACGAGCCCCTCATCCCAACCCTCTCCCCGCGAAGAGCGGGGAGAGCGAGAGAACAATCGATATGACCTGGTCGATCATCGCGCGTGACGGCGTTACCGGCCAGTTCGGCATCGCCGTGGCGACGCGGTTCTTCGCGGTTGGCGCGCGCGTGCCCTATATCGCCGCCGGCTTGGGTGCGATCGCGACACAGGCGATGGTCAATCCGTATTACGGCATCGACGGGATCGAATTGCTGCGTGACGGCAAGAGCCCACAGGACGTCATCGCGACGGTGCTTGCCGCCGATCCGGGCCGCGACCATCGGCAGGTGCATGTGATGGACGCAAATGGGCGGATCGCCGCGCATTCGGGCAAGGATTGCATCGACTGGTTTGGCAGCATCTCGGGCGATGGTTTCTCGATCGCCGGCAACATGCTGGCCGGTCCCGCGGTGCTCGACGAGACCGCGCGCGCCTATGCCGAGGGCGAGACACTCCCCTTCGCGCAGCGCCTGATCAAGGCGATGTTCGCCGGCGAGGCCGCCGGCGGCGACAAGCGCGGCAAGCAGTCGGCGGCGCTCGTGATCCATGGCGCGGAGGAATGGTCGGCACTTGATCTGCGCGTCGACGATCACGCCGATCCGTTGCGCGAACTGGAGCGGCTGGAAGCCGTCAGCCGCGAGCGCTGGGTGCATTTCCGAAAATTCCTGCCGACCCGCGACAATCCGGCCGGCATCACCGACCGCGCCACGATCGATGCCGCCATCGACGCTGCGACGAGCCAGCAATGACGGCAAGCCCGCTGATCGAGATCGAGGGCCTGCGGGTCAGCTTCCAGGGCGACGACGGCCGCATCACCCATGCCGTCGATCAGGTCGATCTCAGCGTCGCCAATGGCGCGACCCTCGGGCTGGTCGGCGAATCCGGCTGCGGCAAGAGCGTGACGTCGCTGGCGATCATGGGGCTATTGCCAAAACCGTCCGCCACCGTCTCCGGCGCGATCCGCTTCGACGGCTTCGACCTGCTCGACGTGCCTGACAAGACGCTGCGGGACCTGCGCGGCAATCGTCTGGCGATGATCTTCCAGGAGCCGATGACCTCGCTCAACCCGAGTTTTACCATCGGCGACCAGATCATCGAGACCATTTTACGCCACCGCGGCGGTTCGCGGCGCAGTGCGCGCGAGCGCGCCATCGAACTGTTGCGGCGGGTCCGCATCCCCTCACCCGACAAGCGCATCGACGAATTTCCGCACAAGCTGTCCGGCGGCATGCGCCAGCGCGTGATGATCGCGATGGCGCTGGCCTGCGATCCGCAGCTCCTGATTGCCGACGAGCCGACCACCGCGCTCGACGTCACCTTGCAGGCGCAGATCCTCGATTTGATGCGGGAGCTGAAGGCCGCGAGCGGTGCCGCGATCATCCTGATCACCCACGATCTCGGCGTCGTCGCCGAGGTCTGCGACGAGGTCGCGGTGATGTATGCGGGCGAGATCGTCGAGCGCGCAGCGGTGGATGAGCTGTTTGCCACTCCGCAGCATCCCTACACGGTCGGCCTGCTCGGCTCGATCCCGCGGCTCGACCGCCGCATCGCGCATCTCGCCACCATCGAGGGCATGGTGCCGAACATGGCGAACCCGCCTCAGGGCTGCCGCTTCGCCGCGCGCTGTCCGTTCGTCGAAACGGCCTGCACCAAATCCCCGCCGCCGCTGGCGATGCTGAACGCGACCCACGCCTCGCGTTGCATCAGGGCGCCGCTGGAGCGGCTCGTATCATGACCGCGCTGCTCAAGGTCGACGGCCTAGTGAAGCATTTCGTCGCCGCGCGCTCGGTGTTCGGCCGGCCGACCGCTCATGTCAAGGCGGTCGACGGCGTCAGCTTCGCGGTTGAGGCCGGCAAGACGCTGGCGCTGGTCGGAGAATCCGGCTGCGGCAAATCCACCGTCAGCCGGCTGGTGCTGCGGCTGATCGAGCCGGATGCCGGCACCGTCCGTTTCGACGGCCGCGATCTCGGCGCGCTCAATGCTGCCGAGTTGCGCGCCTTCCGCCGCGACGCGCAGTTGATCTTCCAGGACCCCTACGCCTCGCTCAATCCGCGGATGACGGTCAGCCAGATCCTGAGCGAGCCGCTGGCGCTGCATGACCTCGTGCCATCGGCGCGCCGCCGCGAGCGGGTCGAGGAGCTGTTGCGCCTGGTCGGCCTCGAGCCGCGTTTCGCGCGCCGCTATCCGCACGAATTCTCCGGCGGCCAGCGCCAGCGCATTGCGATCGCGCGCGCGCTCGCGGTCGAGCCTAAGCTGATCATCTGCGACGAGCCGGTCTCCGCGCTCGACGTCTCGATCCGTTCGCAGATCCTCAATCTGTTGCGCGACCTGCAGGATCGGCTGGGGCTTGCCTACATCTTCGTCTCGCACGATCTCGCAGTGGTCAAGCATATCGCCGACCGCGTCGCGGTGATGAATCTCGGCACCATCGTCGAGACCGCGGACGCCGAGGCGCTGTTCAGAACCCCGCGCCATCCCTACAGCCGCGCGCTGCTGTCGGCGATTCCGGTGCCGAGACCGCGCGCCAAACGCAGCCGCATCGTGCTGGAGGGCGAGCTGCCGAGCGCGCTCGATCCGCCAGCGGGCTGCCGCTTCCACACCCGCTGCCCCCACGTGATCGTGCGCTGCCGCAGCGAGGCGCCGCAATTGCTGGCCGACGGCAGCGGCCATGCCACCGCCTGCCATCGTACCGCGGAGCTGCCGCCTGCGGAGAATATCGTGCCCTCCGGCGGCGGCTTCTCGCCAACGCTGGAGAAATTGGTCGCGGCCTTCGGCGTTACCGCGGAAGCAACCGGGCGATCCGGGGTTGATCAGATTGAGACTGCGCCACCGCCATGAGATGGGGAGTTGTGTGATGAGACTCATTCGTTTGGCGGCGACCGCCGCGGTCCTGCTGCTGTCGCTGGCCGCCGGCGCCCAGGCCCAGACCACATTACGGATCGGGCTTGCCGAAGACCCTGATATCCTCGACCCGACCATGGCGCGCACCTATGTCGGCCGCATCGTGTTCGCCGCGCTCTGCGACAAGCTGTTCGACATCGACGAGAAGCTCAACATCGTGCCTCAGCTCGCGCTGTCGCATGAGACCTCCGCGGACGGCAAGGAGGTCACGATCAAGCTGCGTCCCGGCGTCAAGTTCCAGGACGGCGAACCGCTCGACGCCGAAGCGGCGAAATTCTCGCTGGAGCGGCATCTCACGATGTCCGGCTCGTTCCGCAAGCCAGAGCTCGCCAGCATCGACCACATCGACGTGGTCGATCCCCTCACCATCAGGCTGCTGCTGAAGGCACCGTTCTCGCCTTTGATCGCGCAGCTCACCGACCGCGCCGGCATGATGGTGTCGCCGAAGGCCGCCAAGGCCGAAGGCGACAAGTTTGGCCTGCACCCGGTCTGCGCCGGCCCCTACAAATTCGTCGAGCGCGTCCAGCAGGACCGCATCGTGCTGGAGAAGTTCGCCGACTACTGGAACAAGGACAATGTCTTCATCGACCGCATCATCTATCTGCCAATCGTCGATCCGACGGTGCGGCTCGCCAATCTGAAAGCCGGCGGGCTGGATTTGATCGAGCGCGTGCTTGCGACCGACCTGAAGGACGTGCGCGCGGACCAGCGGTTGAAAGTGTCGAGCGCGATCGAGCTCGGCTATCAGGGCGTCACGCTCAACATCGGCAAGGACAAGGCCAAGGGACCGCTCAGCCAGTCCGCCAAGGTCCGGCAGGCGCTGGATCTTGCGATCGACCGCGAGGCGATGAACCAGGTCGTGTTCAACGGTGAGTTCAAGCCCGGCAACCAGTGGGTCAGCCCGGAGCATCCCTATTACCAGAAGGACTTTCCGATCCGGCGGCGCAATGTCGAGCAGGCCAAGGCGCTGTTGAAGGAAGCCGGCGTCACGCCGCCGGTCAGCGTCGACTTCATGGTGCCGAAGGGGCCCGAAACCGAAGGCACCGCGCAGGTGATGCAGGCGATGGCTGCGGAAGCCGGCTTCGACCTCAAGATCAGGGTCACCGAGTTCGCGACCTCGCTGAAGCAGGCGGAGGCCGGCGACTACCAGGCCTACATGCTGGCCTGGAGCGGACGCATCGATCCCGATGGGAATTCGTATGTCTTTCTGCACAGCAACGCGCCGCAGAACTACAGCGCCTGGAACAACGCCGAGGCCGACAAGGCGCTCGACGACGCCCGCCTCACCACCGACATGGCGCAGCGCAAGGCGATCTACGGCAAATTGACGAAACTGGCGCAGGAGGACGAGCCGATCCTCTACCTCTATCATCGCCGCATCATCATCGCGCACACCACCAGGCTCGAAGGCTACAAGCAGATGCCCGACGGCCTCGTGCGCGTGGTCGGGCTGAAGCTGAAGTGATCGCCCAGACGCCAGGGACACGCGCATCGCATGCTGAACTTCCTCGCCAAACGGCTGGTTCAGATCGTCCCGACGCTGTTCTTCGTCTCGATCCTGATCTTCTCGCTGCAACATCTGTTGCCGGGCGATCCTGCGCTGGTCATGGCCGGCGAGGAGCGCGATCCGGCCGTCATCGCGCAGATCCGCGCGCAGTACCATCTCGATCAGCCGATCCCGGTGCAGTATCTCTTCTGGATCAAGGGCGTGCTGTCGGGCGATTTCGGCGAGTCTCTGCGCAACAAGATGCCGGTGCTCGAGCTGATCGCGCAGAAGCTGCCGGTGACGATGCAGCTTGCCGGCATGGCGATCGTGATCGCGTTCCTGATCGGGATTCCCGCCGGCATCGTCTCCGCGGTGAAGAAAGGCACCGCGTGGGACTATGGCGCCAATCTGTTCGCGCTGTGGGGCATCTCGACGCCGAACTTCTGGCTCGGCATCATGTTGATCTTCCTGTTTTCGATCGAATTGGGCTGGCTGCCGGCCTCCGGCTATGTGCCGCTGACCGAAGACTGGCGCGCCAGTATCGCGGCCACCATCATGCCGGCCTTCGTGCTCGGCAACGCCATCGCGGCAGTCCTGATGCGGCACACCAGGAGCGCGATGTTGCAGGTGCTGGAAAGCGACTATGTCCGCACCGCGCGCGCCAAGGGCCTCTCCGAGCGCACCGTGATCCTCAAGCATGCGATGCGCAATGCGCTGACGCCGATCATCACGCTCGGCGCGCTTGAACTCGGCACGCTGCTCTCGGGCGCTGTTCTGACCGAACAGATCTTCTCGATCCCCGGCTTCGGTAAATTAATCGTCGACGCTGTGTTCAACCGCGACTACGCCGTGGTGCAGGGCGTGGTGCTGGTCACGGCGACGATCTACATCACGCTCAATCTGATTGCCGACATCGCCTACATCCTCGTCAACCCGCGGCTGAGGGGCTGATGCGATGACGGACACCGCGCTCGGCACCGTCGCGCTTGCCGCCGCCGACGATCTGGAGAGCCCGGGACGGCGCGCGTGGCGACGCCTGATGAAGCGCAAGGGCGCGGTTCTGGGCCTCGTCGTGATCGCGATCTTCATCCTGATGGCCGCCTTTGCGCCGCTGATCGTGCCCTATGATCCGATTGCGACCAGCTGGTCGCTGGTGCGCAAGGCGCCTTCAGGGCAGCACTGGTTCGGCACCGACGAACTCGGCCGCGACGTGCTCGCCCGCGTGGTGTTCGGCGCCCGCGCCTCGCTGCTCGCCGGCGTCACTTCGGTCGGGATCGCGCTCTTGGTCGGCGTGCCGCTCGGGCTCGTCGCCGGCACCCGTGGCGGCTTCATCGACGCGCTGATCAGCCGCATCACCGATGCGATGCTGGCCTGCCCGTTCCTAATCCTGGCGATCGCGCTCGCAGCCTTCCTGGGGCCGAGCCTCGGCAATGCGATGATCGCGATCGGCGTCTCGGCGACGCCGATCTTCATCCGCCTGACCCGCGGCCAGGTCATGAGCGTCAAGGTCGAGGATTATGTCGAAGCCGCGCGCGCCATGGGCAATCCGCGCTGGCGCATCGCGCTGTTCCATATCCTGCCCAACATCCTGCCGGCGCTTCTGGTGCAGGCGACGCTGTCGATTGCGGCTGCGATCATCGCCGAAGCCGCGCTCTCCTTCTTAGGCCTCGGCCAGCAGCCGCCGGCGCCGTCCTGGGGCAGCATGCTGAACGCCGCCCAACGCTTCCTCACTAGCGCGCCCTGGATGGCAATCTGGCCGGGGCTTGCGATCTTCCTGGTTGTGCTCTCATTCAACCTGGTCGGCGATGGCCTGCGCGACGCGCTGGATCCGAAGGCCCGGTGAGGTCTGACATCCTACGGCGAGCGCCTATCTATCCCCGTCATCCTGAGGTGCTCGCCGCTTCGGCGAGCCTCGAAGGATGAACGGCCGCCAGCCGAGCCGTGCATCCTTCGAGGCTCGCTCCGCTCGCACCTCAGGATGACGGGGAGAGAGAATGCACGGTTCCATCCGCGTCGTTGCGAGCGAAGCGAAGCAATCCATCGTCCCGCGGGTGCGGAGCCATGGATTGCTTCGTCGCTTCGCTCCTCGCAATGACGAAGAAACTCAGATCACCACCTCCCGCAGCACCCGCCGGCAGTCCATCTCATACTCGAGATCGATCACCGGCGGGCGGCAGAAGTGCCAGGTCAGGCCTGAGCGCGTGGCGCCGCGGCGAACCAGTTCGTCGACGAGGACGGGGTGGATGTCGTGCACGGTGTAGGCCTGCACCGCCGTGCTCTCGGACCAGCTGAAGCCGAACTCCTTCAGGCGGCGCTCCATCTCGCCGGTGGTGAAGCGCACCTTCTCGCGCCACGCTTCCGGGCTGAGGTCGCGATAGCGCACGATGCGCTCCGGATAGCTGCCGGCGCCGCCGCGCGCCTCGGCGCCGCCTGCAATCACGAAGGACGGCGAGGTGTGCGATGCCGGCCGCGTGAACGAGAAGGCATGGAACGACGGCTCGGCGGGCGGATCGATCTCAGGACAGACATTGCTGCGCGCCACCGGATTGGTGGTGCCGTCGAACAGGCCCCATTCGGCGAGCGTCTTGACGTAATGCTGGTTGAAGGCGCGAAAACCGTCTTCGGTGAAGGCGGCCGGCGAGCGCAGCTCGCAGGCGCAGAACGCGGTCAGCGGCCGGTTGGCGTCCTGGATGTATCTCGCGATCCGCGCAAAGCCCTCGGCGAGCGGCACCAGGCGATCGAAGCGCACCCGCTCGATTTCGTAGCCGGGGCTCGCCTGTGCGCCGCTCGAATACTGGAACACGGCGGGGATGAAGCGGTAATTGCCTTCGGCGAAATCGCTGACCATGTCTGTTCCTCCAGATCTTGTCCCTTCACCTCCCCCGCAAGCGGGGGAGAGAGCGCAGCGTATTCGCGGTTAGCACACCCTTCAACGATAGATACTACGGCACAAAGAAAAGGCGGCAATGGCTTTCGCCAGTGCCGCCCTTTCCCGTGAGCATGAGCTGGGAAGGCTCATGTTGGTTTCAGCGCACCGTGCCCTTCACCGCCGCCGAGATCGAAATCGGCGATCTGCTTGGCGCGCTCGGAGCCGGCCGCGGCCTGGTGATCGGTCGCGATCGTCATGTAGACCGCGGGCAGCACGAACAGCGTGAACAGCGTGCCGATGGTCATGCCGGCGACGACGACGAGGCCGATCGAGAACCGGCTGGCCGCGCCGGCGCCGTGCGCGGTCAAGAGCGGCAGCAGGCCGGTGACCATCGCCGCCGTGGTCATCAGGATCGGACGGAGCCGGATCCGCGCCGACATCTCGATCGCCGAGCGGCGGTCGAGCCCCTCGTTGAGCTGCAGCTCGTTGGCGAACTCCACCATCAGGATGCCGTGCTTGGTGATCAGTCCGACCAGCGTCAACAGGCCGACCTGGGTGTAGATGTTCATGGTCGCGAGGCCGAAGAACAGCGGGATCAGGGCGCCGACGATCGCCATCGGCACCGAGATCATGATCACCAGCGGATCGCGCAGGCTCTCGAACTGCGCGGCCAGCACCAGGAAGATGATGATGATGGCGAACGCGAAGGTGACCATCAGCTGATTGCCTTCGTGGACGTACTGCCGGGAGTCGGCCAGGAAGTCATAGCTGAAGCCGGACGGCAGCTTCTTGGCCTCGGCAGTCAGGAAGTCCACCGCCTGGCCCATCGAGACGCCCGGCATTGGCACGGCCTGGAAGGTCGACGAGTTGAGCTGGTTATAATGGGTCAGCGCGTTCGGATCGACGCCAGTCTCGACCGTGACCACGGTCGACAGCCGCACCTGCTGCCCGGTTGCGGTCGGGACATAGTAATTGTCGAACGATTCCGGCGCGAGCCGGCTGACGCGCGGCACCTGCGGAATCACCTGGTAGGAGCGGCCTTCCAGGTTGAAGCGGTTGACATAGTTGCCGCCGAGCAGCGTCGCCAGCGCGTTGCCGATCGACTGCATGGTGATGCCGAGATCGCTCGCCTTGGTACGATCGACCTTCACCCGGACCACCGGCTGGTTGAAATCGAGGTCGCTGTCGGTGACGATGAACAGGCCGCTCTGGCGCGCGGCCGCCTTCAGCTTGTTCATCTGGTCGAACACCTGCTCGAAGCCGGCCGTCGAAGAGATCACCATCTGCACCGGCAGGCCGCCGGGGCCGCCGGGCAGCGGCGGCAGGCTGAACGCGAATGCGCTGACACCCTCGATCTTCGACAGCTGGCCCTGGACCAGCGGCTGCAACTGCTGCGCGGTGCGCTTGCGCTCATCCCACGGCTTCAGCAGCATGCCGGCGAAGCCGCCCTGCGGACCGGTGATGCCGTTCAGCACGAACCGCAAATCGGTCTCGGGAAACTTCGCGAACTCCTTGTCCATCTTGTCGCCGTAGAAATCGATGTAGTCGATGTTGGCGTATTTCGGCGCCTTGGTGATCGCGAACACGATGCCCTGGTCTTCCTGCGGTGCCAGCTCCTTCTGCGTGTGCATATAGAGGAAGCCGACGAGACCGAGGATGGTCAGCGCGAACAGGCCGGTGATCGGGCGATAATCGAGCGAGCGGTCGAGCTGGCGGCCGTAGGCGCGGGTCAGCGCGCCGAACACGCGGTTGACCAGCCTGGCGAAACGCCCTTCGTCGGCGTGCTTGAGGAACACCGAGCACATCATCGGCGACAGCGTCAGCGCGATCACGCCCGACACGATGACCGAGCCGGCCAGCGTGAAGGCGAATTCGCGGAACAGCGCGCCGGTCACGCCGCCGAGGAAGCCGATCGGCGCGTACACCGATGCCAGCGTGATGGTCATGGCGATGACGGGGCCGACGATCTCGCGCGCGCCTTTCAGCGACGCCTGCACCGGTGACAGGCCTTCCTCGAGATGGCGGTGGATGTTCTCGACCA